>UEXN01001682.1_pt1 | contig 16843 bp, 12 predicted proteins | sample 1796711 | NCBI WGS metagenome assembly UEXN01 (sample SAMEA4772470, study PRJEB27181) | metagenome | reverse complement strand
AAGAGTGCCATCAGTCATTTCCGTAACTCTCCCCCCTTCCTCTGTGAATGTTTGATTGAGCTGTCCACCTGATGCCGATGTTGATGTTTGGCTCGATTTTATTGTTTTCAAAACTCCAGCATAAGTCCCCTTCACTTCGGGAGTTGCATTCTGACTCTCAGCTGTAATTACTGCCACACTAGACTCCCCAAGTTCTTCGTTTGTAGCAAGGGCGTTGGTGTTATCTGATTCTCCACCAAACTCTTGATCTAGCGCCTCTTCGACAGTAGGCTCTGACGAAGCATCCTCATTTTCATCTGTCGCTGCAGTCTCGACAGGAGCGGTTCCGCTGGTGATAGCACCGTCAGTTACTCTACCAGCCGCTGTTCCCTCTTCGAAAGCATAATTTTGAGCGTTAAGAATTACTTGGTTGCATGCTTTAAATCCATCATTTCCTTCTGTTTCATCTACAGGCTTGTATTCTTCGATGCTTCCAACAGCACCAGCGTCTGCATTCTTTTGCTTAACAGTGTTCGGATTTCCTGTGCCATCTCCGGAGTAGTACTGTTGGCCTGCGATTGTAGTGGTAAACTTACCAGGCGAAATTGACGACTTAACGGAGGTGATTGTGTGATATCCTCCGATGCCTAGCTTGTTCGCATCAGAAGCTTTTTTGGTTGGGTCAAATTCTGGACCTCCAATCCCATATGGGTTAAAGAAGAATTCCATGCCCGGATAAAACAGGACATTTCCAAACATCTCGATGTTCGCAACATAGACAGCAGATAGTTGAAGTAAGCCGTCAATCCCATTTTGGAAAAATCTTGCTTCACGAATGTATTGTTGATCTGACTTTGAAAGAGAAAGAGTCTTGACAAGTCCTGCATTTTGGCCTACATGAACATGGAATCTTCCTTGATCAATGTCGTCACTATATTTCCCGTTACCAGCGTAAGACAGGCTTGATCCCAAAGCAGTTAAGATTACAAAAGTGTGGAAGTCTTTAAAATTTGAATTTGCATCGCTAACAGGCCCGCCTTTCAGAGGCAGGGTTGGCTCACTTCCATTTCTTAAAGATGCAACATCTAGGGCAACTGGTGTTCTCCCCCCTACACCCAGCTTGTAGTGCTTATGTAAAGGGTTTACTCCATTGGGCTCGAATGCTGTGACTTGCGAAGTTTGAAATCTTAATTTCGTCTCAATCTTTCTATTGACACAGTTCTCAACAATTGCTGGTCTAATGAGATAGTTGGAGAGGCTTCGTATAAAGTTCATCAATGGAAAAGTCTTTCTTGTTGATTTTTGACTTACGACGTTATCGACAAACCATCTAGAAAAAAAGTCAACCGAGATTGGAATGTCTGCTATATTGTAGACGTTACCCTCTTTGCTTGATTTTTGGAATGCTTCAAACTCAAAAGATCCGAGAACTATGGAGTTTCTATTATAGCCCGTGCCTTTTCTGACGTCATTGTTTGAATCATAAATACAATCCAAAACTGTGTACAGTAAATCTCCAAAATAGAAGAACTGGATTGACCTATTCCCAGAATCAACAAAATCAAAATCATCAGAACTCTCAGGCAAATCAGAATTGAGAACCAATTTGACATCTGCACCATTGCTGCCATCTGAAACTGCATCTGATTCAAAATCACACTTTCTAAAAAAGCCTTTCTTTAAAAAGAATTCTTTGTGTTTTTTCTTTATTAGCGTGGTATAGATAACACCTCTATCTCTTAGCCTAGTAACTATCGATGATAAAGACTGTTTCACCAAAACTGCTTCTTGAGCAGCTAGAGACACTTGTAATTCTTTTAATTGTTCAACGCTACATTTTTTGTCTCTTATTTGTTTTGTGAACTCACGCGCATTGGCAATTCTTTTGGCTATTAATTCTGGAGAAGCCAAAGCATCAAGTCTTGGATGTTTAAGTAGGGATTCGAGATATGCTCGATAAGAGATTTTGATCTCGACAGTTCCGTCTTTTCCAAAGCTAATGTCGTGATCTACCATGTTGAGGAAGAATGACTTATTTGATACTCTGATCGCCGTGATTTCATCTGAAGTAAATCCATCTGCCTCTGTTGGCAACACATAGCCAACATCTGCTCTAATTCTATAAAACTGAGGTTCATATTGCCTATCTGATAAGATTTCAATCCCACCGACCTCGCCTTTCTTGTCTGGGGTTGGTTGAATGACTAGATCGACATAGCGATATTTGTCTGAATATCCAGTCCTTGTTCTGGTAAAGTCTTCGAATGACTGAAAGAATAGAGTCAGGCTCGCAGTGATGTCGTTTCTAGCTGTAGCGGGACTTGTTCCGTTGAACTCGAAAGAAAAGTTTTTAAGACCAACGCCATTACCCTTGTCGAATGTTGCTGACATAAAGCTGTCTCTCTGTTTTGATGTTCTGTCGAAAATGAATTCCACTTCCTTTTCTCCACCATCTGTGCTATTGAAAACCTTGAACAGTCTTATTTTTGGAACGAGTTTGGAGATTTTGTGAGTCTCAAGTTCAAACAGTTTTTGTTCGTTTTTAGACGAGACCATCCTTGTCAGTAATAGCTCCTGCTCCTTGTCCTTGCAATAAAGCGTGGTGAATCGACCACCATAAGGAAGCTTGTTTGAGTATTGTTCATTAAGCTTCTCTTGATAAGTGTCTCGAAGTTTTGACAAATTAAGCATCAATGCACATTGTTTGAAGTACTTTTGGCGATTCTCAATGTCTTCCTCGGAAGGTGGAGGGGGTAGATCTGGCGGCTTCCCTTCTTTGAATGTTTCTAGTTGAGCGGCGTATGCTGCTTCTCGCTCTTCTGGCGTGATGATCCCCTCTCCTTCATCTCCTTCTTGGGCGGCCAGCGCAAGCTTATCAAACAGTTCTTTTTTGGCAGCAATAATCTTTTCAAAATAAATGAGTTCAAAAATTTGACCGTGACCATAGTTGTCAGCATTTACTGCATTTGAAAAATGCTCTCCAATGGTTGTTGATAGTTCTATATTTTGCTTAAGATCTTGGACTATTGTTTTGATAAAGTTAAGATACAAGTGTCCAAGATTTTCTTCTATTACTTCATTTGGAGTTTTTGTATCGTTTAAAAATCTTCTAGATGTTTTTGTAAATGACCAGGTAGAGATAGTGTTTGTGTTATCCTTTCCATACCAAGTCTTCGATGGAAATTCGTCTTTCTGATAGACAAAGGGATATTCAGAAATTTTAGAATCAAGAAGTTCGTCAAAATTTCTTAGTTCTTCTTTGGCTGACTCAATGACGTCGCCTTTATAATCTGTTATTATAGCATCCGGATAAACTACTGCTGCGGGAAATTCAAAAGCAGTTCTCTCCTCCGGTGACAAAAGTGACAATGGAATCGTAGTCGGCTCACCGTCATAAATGTTCTCAGATAGCCTGTAGACTCCTGTGGTTTGAGTTGAATCGTCAAACTTTTTAAAATCTATATAGTAATCATAGAGAAAACCTAAGCCACCACCTCCATAAGATGTATCCACATCTCTAATTTCATCATTTATTCTCTTTGCGACAGCCGTTTGAAAGTGACTGAAAGAATAGTCTGAGCCGACAATTTCACCTATTATTCTTGTAGTGATCTTATCTAGCTCACCATTTAAAGCAGTGTCCAGTAGGAATTCCCTAATTGTCTCTTGGAAGTCTTCATCTAGATCTTCTAAGCCAACTTGGACTACATCTAGTTCCTTGTAACCACCATGGTTGATAATTTCCCACCTTAATGCTTCTCCAACCATCAGATTTACACCTAAATCTCCAGAGTCTTTTATTGTGTCATTATAGTAAGTTCCTGATGGGTAGTTACCTGAAACTAAGACAAAAGGAAAAGATCCGCTTTTCAATCTTGCCACGTCCCCATTTAATTTATCTAAGTTGTCTTTTGTTATCTTGACATCTTCGTCTACTAGTTTTTCAAATAGTATTTCATAATGAATATTTAGAGGTCTGTTTTTGGATGGATAATAAGGGTCTTCAAAAAAAGCATCAAATGGTTCGTAGAGCTCTTCAATTATTTTCCATTCTTCATCGGTTTTTTCTACATAAATACTCATCCTAACACCTCAAGTGCGATTCCTAAGCTCAATGGTATTTTCACAATGTCTCCTGCGTTGAATAGTGCCTCTGTGGGCTTATTGTTAAGCTTTGCTATAAGCCACCATAGCTTTGCGTCTCCGAGCTCTCTAGCAGCAATTCTCCAAAGCCTATCACCACTTTTCCAGATGTAGTCTCGAGTTCTTACGCGAGCAAGATCGTCTTCGGTTAGCTTTTTAAATCTCGGAGTTGTGTATTGTTCGATTTCTTTGACTCCTCGTTCTTCGAGTGTATTCTCCCACTGTTCGTTGCGGTTGATTCCTTTTGTTCTGTTGCTATATCTTGACATTATGAACCTCCGTCATATGGAAACTTTGCTTTTGCAGCACCTGACTTGCCGAATGCAAGATCTATTCTGTGTTGAGGCGAAAAGCTTAGTGAGACGTTATGTACTTTCGGCAAGAATTCTCCTGCTTTTGGAGTAAACATTCCCATTTCCAAAACAGGATTGGCTGAGAAAGTAGTTATCCACCCTAAAAGAAAGCTGTTGTTTTCGTGAATAAGGTTTCCAAATTTCATCTCAACAAGCGGAGACTTTGACAAAATCAAAGCATTTTTTCCCCCTTCTTGATTGACATCGCTGTAAGAAGGGTAAAGCATGCTTGTAAGCGTGTTTATCATTTTTAGATTAGATCTCGCATCAGCAATATCGTAAGCAATGATATCGAGTCCTACTTGAATTGATCTTTTTGTTCCTTGAAAAGTTCCAATTGGGTCAATTCGTCCATAGACCTGTTCTTCATTCCAACTAGAAGAGAATGAGTCTGTTAATGAAGTCAGGAATGCTGGTAATTCAACTTTCACGCTATTTTTTTGAGCTGACCTTATCTGTAAGATGGCAGACTTGCCGATTGCTCCTGAATATGTTGCTTTAAAACTCATTAGGTTGGTTCTCCATTAGCTACTTTTGCGACATAAGCTTTGAAGTTTGCTCCGTCAACATTCAATGTCATCTCCATTCCTTCAAAGAAGTTTTGCACGTTCGCTGTGACATTTGTCTGACTTGCTGTTACTCTCTCGCCGGTTATGCTTGATGCCTTACCTGCTGTAATTAGGGCTAGATTCTCAATTGTGGAGCTTACTTTTATATCTTGTCCCATCTTATTGACTTCTTCAACCATTGCCTTGATGGATGATAGTGCCCCTTCGTGATTACCGGAAACAATCGTCGCCATTGCCTCTGCAGCTCGGGCTTCAAATTGAGCTGTTTCCTCATTTGTTCCACGAATGGCAGAAACAACATTTGTAATCCCTGTAAAGATTGTGCTGAAGATTCCGCCAATCGCCTCTGCTATAGCTGCCATGCCATAATATATTCCCGCCATGGCAGCAGCCAACAGAGCTATCACTCCTACGATTAGAACGACTTCAATAGCAACCGCACCAAGAGCGCCGGCAAATGCTGCGACAGGCGCAGTGGCTCCGGTAGCAGCAGAACCAGCAGCGGCCATCCCAGTGGCAGCAGCTTTACTTCCAAGTCCAACCGCAGGCAATATCGCACTACCAAACAATGAAAAACCAGCAAACGCTAGTTTTAAAACTGGCCAAATTAACACGAGCCCGCTAAAGATGGAAACAACCGATGCCAACATCTCTTTATCTTCCGTGGACATCGACTTGAAGAAATCAGTCAAAGATTTTGCTCCCGACTCTAAAGTTTCTAGAAGTGGTTCGAGAGCAACAACAAGTTCTGCACCGAGCTTCTTAAATTGATCCATGACCGGAACAGTCTTTGCGACAGCATCATCAAGTTTCTTTTGAGCGTTAGCTGAAGCATTTAGTTTTCTTTCGTTCTCATCATAAGCCGAGAGAGACATTCCGAAGATTCGGTTTGCTTCTGCCATATCGGTGATGCCTACTGAGTTTGCAATTGCTTTCTGAGTGAAACGATCCATGTCTTGAAATGCAACACCTTGTGATTGAACTGACTCAACAAGCATTCTTATGCGCTCATCTTCCGTCGCCATCAGCATTTCGGTTGTTGATAGTTGAGTTCCAAGTAATGCATTTAGCTTACCAGCTCCTTCAGCAGCACCAGCGAATGTATCGAACTTGCTCGCAATACCTAGCAATGTAGATGTTTCAACACCGGCAGCCTTGGCGGCTGCAGCAATCCCTTTGAACACGTCAACAGATTCTCGACCATAAACCATCAAGGTTGAAAGAGAAGCATTAAAGTCTTTGGTCATCTTTCCAGCATTGACACCAATTGAAACACCTGCCATTGCAAGTTCAGTTTGCATATTCATGGATTCTTTTGCTGTCATTCCAAGAGCTTGATTGAAGTTTTGGAAAATGGCAGCAGAGTCAGAGGTTGCAACTCCAAGTTTCTCCATCTTTGCGACGTTCAAGGCAACACTTGCTTGAGTTGCTTTTGATAGTGATGTGAAGTTCGATGTTTGATCAACCAGTGTCCCAATTGCTTTTCCGGCATCATCCATCGAGACTCCGAAGAGATTTCCTTGACGACCAACTTCATAGAGAGTTCCTCGAAACTTATCTCCTTGCCCAGTTGCTGCTGCAAGAGATGCTTGGGCTTTGTCGAAAGACATGAATAGTTCTTTTGAATTTTCGTAAATAGCAGAAAATACGCTAGCAGCAATTTTTCTGTAATGAAACGCTCCTTTGATTTGATTTTTTAAACCAGCCAAGATCTCTCCTTGCTTGTCTTTGTTTTCGGACAAGAGAGTTCCAATCATCCCAAGTTGACCAAGAAAGGTGTCTTGAACCTTTACTTTGATTCCAAGGGTTTTAGCAATGTCTTTATGAATTGTAATTCCAGCTTTATCAATCAGTGCGGATCCGCGCTTTATCTTAGATTCTTCTTTTAGCTTCTCTATTATACCTTCTAATTCTTCGCTTATGCTTGCATTTGCTAAAAGTTGAGATGTTCCATATTTTTCGATCTCGTCTAGACCGTTCAAGATGTTGTTTCTTTGTTCATCATCCAATTGCCCTTTTTCAATCAAGCTTCGCATTTCCATATCTGCTTGTTGTTTTAAGATTTCTACATTTAATTTATTTCGCTCAGTTAGGTCCCCAAGGTAATTAGCATTTGCCCTGAGGAGCTCATTCATTTCTTTTTGTTGCTTTAATTGGTCGTCACCTAAGCCCCTTAGGTCCTTTTTTTTATCGATTAACTTTTCAATTATTTCGATAAGTTCTTTTTTGCTCTTTTTTTCGAGTTCAGTCTGCTCAACAGACCCTTCGCCTTCTTTTTTATCTTCAGCCATTTGCAATCCCTCGTGTTATGAACTAAATAGTTCAAGCAACAAAACCCAGAGCGTGTTTATCGCTTCTGGGCTTTCTTCATCTCTTTTGCTTCATCTTCGAACTGTTTCTTCAGTCTTTCGATAAACCAAGTCCTCAAACCAATGGGTAATGAGTGCATTTCTGTGAATGACCATCCTCCGAAATGTTTCAGAATAAAGAATCCTTCATAGATGCCCTCCATTGCTTTAGGAGTTAGGCCAAAAAAAGTCGGTCCCGAATGGAACCTGAACCTCCTGTTCGTGAGAACAATTTTTGCAAACGAGAGTCTCGGAGATGTTGACCGAGGGTGTTGCGTGCTTGAGGCACATTTTAAAATGAACTGAGTCTGCCATTGGCATGTTGTCAACAAATTGATTGATGACTTCTTTATCCGAATGTCCTTCGATTGAAAGAATCATCTCTTTGTATTGCTCTGAGATTGAGAACTCTTTCTTATCATTGATAAGTACTTGAGCAATCTTTGATTCTTCGATTCCATTTGCAAGACGAAAGTTAATGTTGAACTTTGAGAATGGAAGCTTCGTCGTAAACACGCCATCATCTGATAATTTAACGATATCTTGATCTGGTTGGATGCCACCTGTGACTTCCGGATTACGAAGATCAAACATCATCGTGTTATTTGTGTCACAGTTTGGACACTTCACACGGCCTTCGTAATCAAAGCCGTAAGCCGTTCCACGAGCTTGGATGAGGATTGCATTGCGATCTGCGATAAGAAGCGTTAGGGGCTCGATTTCGGACTCTATGATGATGTTTTCAAGCAATCTCTCAAGAGCAACTCCTTTTTTAATCAAAGATTGATTTGATAGAGTGTCTTCATCTTTTGCCGTCATGTATCTAATTTCGATCATGTCTTTGCCGTGCAGGGGGTGCTCTTTTGAATACCCAATCCCTTTTGATGGCAAGTCAACGAATTCTGTTGGAGCTGTAAAGCTCAATGGGTTGAACATTTGTGGCGGTGCCTCGCCTGTTTCTGGTTGGCCATTAAGACCTAACCGGTCTGAGTTTCTACTCATTATTTCTCCGTGTTTATTCTAATTTTGCGTAATCATAAGTTAGTGTCAATGTAATGGAAACTATTTCATCTGAACTATAATCAAGAGAACTAAGTTTCACATCTGAAACAAAGGCTCCTTCGAGGGACCATTCCTCAATAACTTCCCCAACACCATTCAGTTGTTCGATAAAGAAAGCTTTTAAGATTCCATTCTCATAAGACTTCGCTATACCTTTGTCTTTCGAGAGGTCGTTTGGATTATAGCCGCCGATTTCTCCTAGTTCGCCAAGAATTACATTAATTGTCTTTCCGACATCTGCAAGTTCGATAGTTATAGGATTCCACGAGACGATGCCGGGAACGTTGATTTCGTGGTTAATCAATCGATACTTGTTTGAATTAATGGTGAAAGAAGGCTTATCGACCTTTTTTGCATTCCACCAAGTTCCACTAGTATCTTTGCCAAGACCTATCGCTCCTCCTTTAATTCGGAAGCGATAGGTTCTTTTTGGCTCAAGACTATTATCAGTCCAGAAGGACATTCAAGCCTCCTTAGCTTTGACCAGGACGTGGGAATTGTGAACGATCACCGTTGTTAGACAGTGGGTTCTCGCAACCTGCCCAGTCATATTTCCAAGTCAAGTCAATCGTTCTCATGTCATCGTTTGTGTAGTCAAGAGCTGAGAACTTAACGGAAGTAATGAATGGATTGAACATTGTCCAAGATTCAACAACATCACCGTTACCAGCAAAGATATCAATAACAACACTTCCAAGAGCGGCATTTGCACCGGACTTTGTGATAGAGGTTGGATTAGCAGAAAATTCTTGAGAACCTTTGATTGTGTAACCAGAGTCCAAGATGATTTGATTTGTCAACTGAACAGCGTTCGGAGAGATTGGATCAACCAATGTCATGTTCACATCTTGCCATTGTACACGGCCTGGGAACTTGTATTCGTTATCAAAAAACGAATGAGTTACATCTGTAACTGTGTAGCTTGGGGTGTCAACTGTCTTTGCCCACCAAACTGCTGCTGTATCAACACCATAGTTCGTAAGGTTCGACATTGTTACACGCCATCGAAAGTTTCTTTTCGGTTCTGTTGTGTTTTCGGTCCAAAATGACATAATCTAAATTCTCCTATTTATCTGTAATTAGTGTCTATTAAAATTCAACGCCACTTTGGGTAACGACAAAGTCGATTACGACGTATTCGATTGCTTTCGCTGGCTTAACAAAGACTTTGGCATACATAATGTTACGGTCTTGCAAGTCTGGTGTGGTTGTAGATTCATCAAGAACAACTTTGTATTCTGTGATTCCGTATTGTGAACGAACTTCTGAAAGGATTGGCTCGATGGTCGCTTTGAAGCGGTCATAAGTTGCCTTAACACCTTGTTCGAACAAGAATTGGTCTGCAATTCCACCGATGCGCTTCTTCAAGTAGATCATCATTCGACGAACGTTGATGCGGTCAAGTGCAGTGTCAGTTGGTTGAAGAGTCTTCTGTCCAAAGATAACAGTGTCACCTGTTGCAGGGAATCGAGCGATTGGGTTAATGTTTACATTGTAAAGGTCATCACGATCAGCTTTGCTCAAGTGCTCAAGAGTTCCAACAACGCTTGCGCCACCAGTTCCACCGAGAGGAGCAAGTCCACCACGAGTAAATCCAGCAGGGGCAAACCAAGGCTGTGAGAGCGCCTCAGACTTCGCGATAGCTCCAATGGCAGCAACACTAGGAGGAGCCATCAAAACGCTTCCACGACCGCTTGACACGTCTGCTAGACGCACATTTGGATAGTAAGCAGCAGCATAAGATGAAGCAACCGTTCCACCTTCAGCAGTTGAAACCATAGCTGCAACAGATCCGGCAGATTCTGTTGATCCGTCGTTGTCTACTGCACTTACGTAGATTCCTACCATGTCGATAATTGCCAATGCATCACCACGTTCTTCTGTTTGTCGAACGAGTGAAGTAATGATTGAGCTGTTAGTGACACCTGGAATTGAGATCAGGTCATAACGACTTGTGTAGTAATCAGCAACCTGAGAGATTGCAGATTCCATTGAGTATTTTGCGTAAGCTGTGTTTGTTAATGCATCATTGTTGAATGGGTTCTCGACTTTAATGTCAACACCATCGCTTCCACCAAAGAATGGAGCAGCAAACTGCTTAATTCCAAGAGCCAAAGCGCCTTCGTTTCCTACTGTTGTGCTATCAAAAGCTTCAACGAAAGCGTTGGTGTGATAGTAAGTTCCGGCTACAGTAGAGTCTTCATCGATGTGCTCTAGAGAGAATGTGTAAGCTGCCTCTGCTGCAGCGGCAGTGTATGCTAGATGCGGGTCATAATCTGACTTGAGAAGTCCAATGTCTGCAAAGTCTTCGTTTCCACGTTGAGCTTCGTAAGACAATCCATGGATGGCAGATGGAGCATAGTTCGCACCATTAGCAGCAGAGTCTTCAATGCTTAGTCCGTGAGTTGGCCATTTGATTGTAACCGTGGTTCCGGCTTTTAAACCAGTAACCAATTCTGTTGCACCCGCCACGAATTGTGGAATCGATTGCTCACCATAAACCCATTCTGAAACTGTCGCCGCAGCAGCCTGAACAGCTGAAGCGTCAGCGATTTTAGCAGGTCCCAAGAATCCAAGAGGAAGGTCGGTTTTGTTTACTCCACCTTCTGCAAGCTCAACACGAATCAAGTTGGATTCATTGTTGAAAGATCCGGTAGAAACAATCTTGCCTGAGGTGCTATTCCACTCCTGCTTGAGGTCTCCGATTTTCTTTAAGATGTAATTTGGAGAGTCTGGGTTCAAAGTAACGTTTACAAACTTCTCGACATACTCAGCAGGACGTTGTCCAGCACGAGCGATCTCGATTGTAAATGAGCCTTCTGGTCGAACTGTTGTTGCTTTACGCAAGTCTTTGATTCGAACGATGTGAGTCTTGTGGAAGTCTGAACCTTCATCCAAAGCAGCAAGTCGGAACAAGCGCTTGTAGTTAGATGCGTTAGATCCGATAAACCAACCGGTTTTAGCTGGTGATAGTTCGACGTTGTGATTTGTAAAGTGTTTGTTGTTATTGTCAATAGTGATTCCAGCAGTCCAAGCGATAAGATCATTCGTTGCTGCATCTAATCGACCAACGTTGTTTTCGAAAGATTCGCCCAAGAAAACATGGTGATTGTTCCAAGCAGCTGAGGGAGTGGAAGGGTCGAAACCAACAGCATCTGTAGTTAAAACATTTCTGATAAAGTTTTGAGAGTTTGGATCAAAGTTGAAAGTGAATGCGAAATCCTCACTTGATCCCGCAGAGTTTCTTAACTTAGCAGCCCAGCCATTTGCGCCTTTAACTTTAGCACAAGTCGTGTGGTGCCCCGTGTTGACACCATTGGCATCGTCACCGCCAAGCATTACGATAGTGTCACTTCCGTAGATAATAGCAGCAAGAACGGCATCATCAGTAGTTCCGTTGTTTTCGGAAACAAAGATCCCTGTAGCTCCAATGACGGCAGCTGCGGATGCTTGAGGATAAGTGTTTTGAGTGACACTCCACCCAGCATCTCCAGCAGATTCTTCAACACCAGCCAAGCGGATAAACTTAACGGGACCGACATCAGCAGCAAGGTAAGCTTCGGCAGCATATGCAGCCCAACCACCACCACCGGTGTTTCCTTCGCGCCATGGGTCGCCGCGCTTAACACCGTCCATTGGATTCCCGAAAACAGCTTTGAAGTCTGCTAGGGAGGTAATCTTAATTGGCTTCATTGCGGGGCCTTTTTTGGCTCGTCCGATTAGAAGGATTCCGTCATTTTCAGGAACTGCAGCAACAGCTGATTGGTCGATTTCTCTCAGTTCAATTCCTGGAGACAAAAAGTCAAACTTGGTAGGCATTAAAAACTCTCCTTTTTAAATATTCATTTTCCTAGTAAATAGTCCTCTGAAACCCCAAAGTCATAAATCTCGGTATTTCTCACCGTTCTTATTCCAAGGCTTTTCATCTCCCACGATGACACGCTCTCTGGAGATCTTGACTTCAACGATGGACTCTTCTCTCTTGATAAGCGGTTCATTGCTTTCAAGGTCATTTCCATTGATGTAGCCAAGGACTTTGATCTGGACTTTTGCATTAAACATTCTTTCGTCTTGACCAAGATTTGCCTGATTGCTGTTAAGCCCATAGTCGTCTTGGATAAAGGCTTCGTATTGATAGCCATTGTTTTCAATGATGAAATAGTTTTTCATGCTATTCATGAACAACGGAAGAAGGTGATTCATCTGTTGTTGATATTCTGTTCTTATGTTGATCTCGAACATGCAAGTCAAATAAGTTGGTTTTGGGATTGAAATTGTCTCGTAGACAATCTTTTTTGTTGAAACAGGTCCCGTATCGTCACCCATTTCCTGACGCTTCCTAGAAGCGTTCTGAAAATTCTGTGTTTTGTCTTGTTGGATAACCTTGCGGATAACGATTCGTTCTTCTTCTCCAACATAAGCTGCTTGGACTGAGCCTTTGAATGCATCGTCTCTAGAGATACTAGCTCTAGAAACAGTGATCAATGGTAAACGAAGCTTTCCAACCTTATCTCTTAGTTCTTTGTTGTTTTTGATCTGAAACGTTCTTTCGGTTCCCATCCACAAAACATTAACCTTCTCTCGACCAGCGTTTGTAACCGTGTGAGGGCTTAGCGTCTCGTCAATGAATCGATAAATTGCAGTATCGATGTTCTCGAGGGTTGATGGATGTGAGATTTCGTTATTAGCCCGCATTGAATAGTCCGTCTCTTGCTCTTATACACTCTGCGCCAACTTCAAATCTTGTTTCAGGTTGTCCGAATAGGATTTTTGGCTCGAGTAGCTTCACAATCTCGTAAAAGATCTCTCCGAAACGAACGAAATCACCTTCTCTAACAAATAAGTTTTGATCTTCTGTCAATCTTCTCTTGTGGAAGTTGACTTTGATCTTCGTCGCCTTATCTAGAGCAATGTTTTCCATGTCCGAAGTCTCGACCCCTTGAAATTCAACTAAAGCAAAGACTCTAATTGGATGCAAGAAGTTTTTCTCGATTGCTTCTCCATAAATAGGGTGAAAATCTGTCGAATCCACATCTATTGGAAAGTAAAGTACTTGTTGACCGACAACTCTCTCGATAATCTCATCATTTATTTGTTTGACAAGGTTCTTTTCTTTCTCTCCAAAGAACATTGGAGATGGTGGTTGAGTTGGTCTTTCCCATTCTGACATCTATGTTACCCCACGAAGATCTTTAACGGCGTCTTGCTTACAATTGCGTCCGCGTTTTCAACCATTGCTTTATCGGTCTCTGCCAATTTAGCATAAAGCATCTCATCAAGTTGCTTATTGAGTTCTTCACGTAAAGCTGTCTGCTCTGCAGATGCTTGAGACAAAAGGTCTGATGCATTAAGTTGGATGTTATCTCCAGGAATTGGAACATTGCCTCCAAACTTTCCTCGGATTTGTCCGAGAGTCTCTTTTGAAAGAGCCAACGAGAATCGTCGAATCCATTGTTTACCAATTGAGTTAATGCTTTCGTAAGGAAGGTTCTCCATCGGCATTGTGTTCATGTTATTGACACCATTGAGTCCGGAGTCATACTCTCCTTCTTCAAATGCTTGGTTTCCACCATCAACAGAAAATCTAAACCAGAAAGTCTTACATGTAACACTATCGGGCATTGGATATAATCTGAGCTTGTTATCGATAATCTCATAAGAGTAGTGAGATGTTCTTGTGTAAAGGTGGTCTTCATAAGCCATTGCTTGCAGCTTATTCTGCCACGCAGGGACGACTTCGAACGTAGAGCCATCAGCATACTGTCCGTAGTTGTGGAAGTTACCAACGACGTTTAAGCCACCATAGTAGCCATAAAATCTCCACATCTGTCGAGGAGTTACATAAAACATTTGACGAATCTTAATTCTATATTTCTTATCTCCGTCTCCTATTGCATCTGCAAATGGAAGCGTAGGATCTGCAGCGGAAAGGTCTTCAACAATCTCTTGAAGATCGTAGTCTTGCTGTAGAGCGGTAATGTCAAATGATGCAGAATAGATTGGAGTAGTTCCACCCACAACTGATTCAGTTGAGAACTTGTCTGCGATCTTAAATGCATAGTCGAATTGAAACTTTGGATATTTTAAAGCAATGTTTTCACCATCAGTGAGTGCACCCTTCTCATCAAACGACCCTGTAGGAGAGCCTAGGGCGCTTCCTAAGGCGTTTCTAGCTTGGTGAAGGTTAACTATGTAAGAATACTCTAAACATGCTTCCTCGTAGTGGTTATAGACGTTCTTGGCGGTCAATTCGATGTCTAAGACATCTCCACCAAGTCGCTTGTGAGTATAGGCTACTTGAGAAGCAGCACCAGATAAAAATGCATCAGTTGAGTAGAAACCAATCGCTAGTGTTGATACAACATCTGCTTCAACTCCATCTTCTGGTAATGTGATGGCCGATGTCGTTGATGCCGGTGTTAATGTTGGGAATGCCATAGTAAATCCTCCGTCTTACTAAATAGTCAAAATAAAAGGAAACCCCCGAGCACCAAGTGTTCGAGGGAAAGGAGGTTAATGAAACAAACTTAATCTTTTTTCTTTGAGGATTTTTTAGTTGACTTCTTCTTTGTTGTCTTGCGCTTTGCTTTCTTCTCTTTCACTTCTTCAACAGCTTCCAGCGCTTCTTCGATAACGTCTTCAGTCACCGATTTGGCTTCCTCTGCAGCCTCTACAATTTCTTCTTTTACTTCTTCGATCTTCTCTGCGACCAATTCTGCTGCTTCCACAACTTCTTCTTTTACTTCAGTTGCAACTTCAGCAATCTTTTCCATTACTTTTTCAGCAACTTCTTTTACTTGATTAGATCGTGCTTTTGCAGCAAGAGCTCGCTCTCTAATCATTCTTCTTTTCATCTTCTTTCTATTACTAGCCATGTTATTCTCCTAATTTTTTAAACTGATTGTGACCACGTTACGCCGTGAGTCATTGCTTGAACATACCACTTGTCTCCATCGCAAATCAAATCGATATAAGATCCAGCAGTTGCACCAGTGGGCAGTGTCAGTGTTGTTTCGCCACCATCGCCAAGTGACACAATGCCGACTCCGCTATCATCGTAGATTGCAACACCTTCCATTGCTGGTAGAATTAAATTTACATCATAAGATGAATCATCAGCTAAGATGATTTTCATGTAAGATCCTTTATCGGCGTAGTTAACTGTAAGATCGACGATTGCAGTATCAGCAGTTACAAATAAACAATAGCCGGTAAGCTTGCTTGAGATTTGTGATGAAGCCGAGATGTTTTTTGTAAGCCATCTTGCAGCGTTAAATGGTGTTCTTGCGATTTTAGCCATTGTTTTGAGTTCCTTTTGTTATTAAATAGTTTGTTTATGTATTTTCTCTACACATCTCTAATGGATGTCTGTCTTGTTGAGTCTGCGAAAAGAGTTGTGGCTTGGGATGCATCTATGGTCAAATTCTCTGTTATCTCAACTGAATCAATGTAGACATTCTTATCAACCGTATTAGACCCATCGTTTGATGCCCCAAGCGTAAAGGTCGCGGATGAATCGTTCGGAGAACCTATCAGGGATTCGGTCAACTGGTTTGAGACAGAAAAGCCTGCTACACCGTCACTGTAAACTCCATCAAGGAAAACTAAAATATCACTTCCATCGAAGACTGCCACTATGTGTCTCCAAGAATCGATAGTGAAGGAGGCTGCTGACTCTCCGGAATTTCCATTAAGGTTTTTGGTTCTCCAAGCACCGTCATAGTAGTAGCTAAGTTGAATGGTGTAGAAATTTGTGCTTGATCTCTTAACCAAAAGTTGAACTCCATCTGTTCCAGATGTCTCTCTAGAGGAAAATAGTCTCATGGTGGTGAGGTTGTTGGAAGTAAAATGCTCTTTTGGATTGAACCATAGAGAAATAGTCATGGAAGTGTAGCTAAAAGATCCACCACTATAGGTCACATAGTCACTCCAATCTCCTTGTGCATAACCTGCGGTTGTCGCTCCTGGAGGAAAGTTTCTAAATATGGTGTTACCGGAATCATCAAATAAATCAGCATCGGCAGTCACCGCTAATGCCCCAGCATTATCTTCTATAAATGCGTCTGCCGCATTTGGTAGCGCTGCAGCGGTTGTAATAGTCATCAGTCGATCGCTTTGATTATAAATGGCTGCAACTTGTGATTCTGTCAAGGCTGTCCCAGAAGCAATTTGCCACGAATCAGAAGAGTGATTAAGGGTGTTTCCACTTGCGCTTCCGCCCAAGCTGTATTGTCCGAGTGCAAAATCTTTGATTGAATCTGTCATCTTCATGAGATTACCGGTTAAGCCCAAATGTTCTTCTACCTTTTCTCCATTTACAAACATTTTTAAATCATGATTTGAACCATTTGCAGAATATGTTACGGCAAGGTGATACCACTCATCCGTA
>UEXN01001679.1_pt1 | contig 16847 bp, 22 predicted proteins | sample 1796711 | NCBI WGS metagenome assembly UEXN01 (sample SAMEA4772470, study PRJEB27181) | metagenome | reverse complement strand
CAGGAGTTAATATTACTACTGGAAGCTTTAATGTAATTGTTGGGAGTCAAAGCATTTCAACTGCTGTTGATTCTGAAAAAGCACAAGGCTTTGGATTTAACCTTGATTGTGAAGCAGGTTATACAACAATAGGTTCAGGTTCAGATGACATAAGAGCAGCTCACGGTAACGTAACATGGGCAACTGTTTCTGATGAAAGAGTTAAGAAAGATATTACAGATGCAGAAGTAGGTTTATCCTTTATAAATGATTTAAGACCTAGAACTTTTAAGTATAAAGATAAAGGAGAGTTACCTAAAGACTTTAATGCTTATGAAGAAGGCTCAACTGAAGTTTATAAAAACTCTAAAACAAATCATGGTTTTATAGCACAAGAAGTTAAAGAAGCTATAGACAATCATCCTGAATTAAAAGATGGTTTTTCTATGTGGGATGTTAGAGAAACAGGACAACAAGAAGTTGGAGAAGCTGCAGTAATACCAGTATTGGTCAAAGCAGTACAAGAACTGTCTACGCAAGTAGATGAATTAAAAGCCGAAATACAAACTTTAAAAGGAGAATAACATGGCACAAACAGTAACAGAAGTCCTCACAGCAGGAACTGATAGCGTAAACTTAATTGACGGTGTAAAAGCTGGAACTTGGGGAGTTGAAGGAATGACCAAGGATGAAATAAATGGAATGGTTCAAAGGAACGTAGACCACTTAGAACTTATTTTAGAATATGCACCTGTCGATTCAGATGACGAAACTCCAGATGTAAAAGGTGCAGCAGATAGTAAAAAGACTACTCACGTTGCAGCTATTGCTACTGGTAAAAAGTATATAACTGATAACAGTTAATAAGATTTCAATTTGATTGCATAATGCATTATAATTAAACTTTAACTAACTATAAGGTATTAACATGAATGAAGAAAAATTAACAAAAGAACAAGAATACTGTAAAGCACAAATTGCAGATTTAATGCAAAAACAAGCTAGTCTTAATTTTCAATTAGACCAAGTAAAAGCAAGCTTATCAGTATTTAATAATTTAATGGCAGAAGAAACAAAAAAAGTTTCTGAAGAAGTTATTAAAAAAGAAGAAAAATCCGAAAATACCAAAGGAGGTAAGTAATGGATATGGTAATGAGTATAGTAACTTGGGTTACAGCAATAGTAACAATTTCATCAATAATAGCAGCAAGCACACCAACACCTAAAGATGATGTTTGGATTGGCAAGCTATATAAAGTTATAGATATGTTAGCTATGAATATTGGTAGAGCTAAAGAAATAGCACCAAAAAAATAATGGCAACTGTTAAAGATGCTTTAAATGCTATAGAGTCTCACGAAAAAGAATGTAAAGCATTGTACAAAAGTATTGACAAAAGATTAGAAGATGGCTCAAAAAGATTTGATAAGTTAGATAATATGATTTGGGCTGTCTATCCTTTTATTGTAGGCGTTGTATTTTTAGCTAAGTTTATATAATGAGTAGACAAAAAAAATCAACAGTCAATAAAGCTGGCAATTATACTAAACCAGGTATGCGTAAGCGTATATTTAATAGAATTAAAGCTGGTAGTAAGGGTGGTAGACCTGGACAATGGTCAGCAAGAAAAGCACAAATGGTGGCTAAAGCTTATAAAAAAGCAGGTGGTGGATATAAATAGTGTCCTATCTTATTAGCAACATACCGCATTTTAAATGTTGGGTTAGAAAAGAATTTACTACTAATCATCAGCATGGTCATGGAGAATATTTACACGCATTAGCAATAGCTGTTAATACTATTCCAGATAGGTCGTTAAGTTTTCAAGTAGTTTTTACTGGATGTGAAGCAGAAGATGATGAATCTAATATTCATGGCGGTGCAATGTGGGCTAGGATGCCTATACAAGCTCTTGTAGCAGATATTCCTGTTGCAGAGTGGGCAAAGCCTATGGAGGACCATTTGGCACAACCTTGGGACTGTGAAGCACGCAATCATTCTGTTGTAGTTATGGACAGAGTAAGTAGTAGTCCTTGGGTATGTAAAATTAATAATAAATTTTATCAAGGCAAATATTTATTTACAGTTGATTACACAGGAAACTCTATAGCTGATTGTCCTGCTCAACATAAACAATCTCATGTTATATACATTACAGAAGATTGTGAATGGAAAGGTAATATAGTTGCTTTACCAAATAATAGAGTTAGGGCTACAAGTCCTGCTTTATGGGTTACAGGAGAAGGTCCACCAGATTTTGCTCCATCACAACACATACATTCAGCAGAAGGTCACGAGAGTTATCTTGACCCATTAACAACATTTAATAATTTATATAGTGAACAATTAGAGGAAGAATAATGCCATTAAAAAAATCTCAAAGGTCATTAAAAAATTGGGGTAAACAAAAGTGGCGTACTTCAAGTGGTAAACCAAGTAAAGGTAAAAGAAGATATTTACCTGATGCAGCATGGAAATCTTTAACAAAAAGTGAAAAAGCTGCAACTAATAAAGCTAAAGCAAAAGGCAATAAAGCTGGTAAACAGTTTGTTAAACAACCTAAAAAAATAGCAAAAAAAACAAGGAGCTACAGATAATGTATGAATACAAATGCAATATAACAAGAGTTGTAGATGGCGATACAGTAGACGCTGAAATTGATTGTGGCTTTAATATTGTTTTTAAATCTCGCATACGTTTATATGGCATTGATACTCCAGAATCTAGAACAAGAGATTTAGATGAAAAAGCTAGAGGTAAAATGGCTTCTAAGTTTTTAGAAGATAATATTTCTAAAGCTAAACTTGTAAAAGTAAAAACTAAATTAGATAAAAAAGGTAAATTTGGTAGAGTCTTAGGAAGTATAATAGCTGATGATATAGACTTAAATGAGCAGATGATACAAAAATATTTAGGAGTAGCTTATTTTGGTCAATCTAAAGATGATATAGAAGCAGAACATTTAATTAATAGAGATAAACTAATTGAGCTTGGTGAGTTTACACCAGTAAAATAATGGATTCTGTAGTTCAATTAATTAATGAAGTAGGTTTTCCAATAGCAGCAGCTATAGGTCTTGGTTTATTTATTTGGAAATTAATTAATAAAATTATTGATGGAATGGAAACTAAAGTAGATGTACTTGATGAAAAAGTTTCTGCACAAATATCTGAGATAGAACAACGATTAGGTCAAAAATTAGATTCACAACACGGAATACTAGTAGCTCTTATAGATAGAGTGCGTTCTGTAGATAATGAGATAATTAGACAAGATACACTTCTCAAGACTATACTTGGTGTACCACAGCTAATGCACACTGATAGATTAGCAAAGGCTGATAGAGATGACCAGAGGAAGGATTAATGACTGCAAGTTATAAAAAAAGAAGACTGACCAAAGAACAGATAAGACAAGAAGAGGCTGCAAAAGCTAGAGTAGGTGCATGGTTTTTATTTGTAGGTTTAATAATGTTTACTTTTATACTTGCACAAAATATTAGAGCAGACCAAATAGTTCATAAATTTAAATCTCCTAGTTTTAATGGTATTAATACTTCTAGTCATTATTTAACTATAGAAAATCAAGAATTTAGTCGCAAGCTTACTATTAAAGAAGAAATAAAAGCATTACAAGATGAGATAGAAAGAGAAAAAGAAAACTCTACACTAGCTAGATTTATGAGAAATCTTGAATCAAGAGTATATGCAGAACTTTCAAGACAACTTGTAAATAATTTATTTGGAGAAACTCCTTCTTCTTCAGGCACTATAACTCTAGAAGGCAACACCATAGAATATACAAGTGATGGTGTTACATTAACACTTAAAATAACGGAAGCAGATGGAACAATTACTGAAATTACGATTCCTATCGGTACTTTTACTTTCTAGTTGTTCTATCTTTAATCAGTTTGAAGATACATATGAACAAAGATTTAAATCTAAAGATGTAGTACAGATATCTGAATTACAATCAATAGAATTAGCTAATGTTTTAAATCCTGTAATAAAACCTGTTGTAGCTGTATATCCTACAGCATTTACAGACCAAACAGGTCAACGTAAAAGTAATAGTGAGTTTGCTTTATTTAGTACAGCTATAACTCAACAACCAAATGCATTGCTTATAAGAGCTTTAAAACACGCAGGTAATGGTAATTTTTTTACAGTTGTTGAAAGAGTTGGTTTAGATAATCTTACTAAAGAACGTCAACTTATAAGGTCAGCAAGAGAACAATCGTCTTCAGAAGAAGATAAGAAAAAAGTCTTAAGACCTTTATTATTTGCTGGAGTATTAATCGAAGGTGCTGTAATTTCTTATGAAAGCAATCTTGCTACAGGCGGTATAGGAGCTAGATACTTAGGTATTAGTTCTAGTATTCAATATAGAGAAGATAGCGTGGCAGTAACTTTACGCATGGTGTCAGTAGCTACAGGAGAGATACTGATAGAAGTAATGACTGAAAAAACTATATTTAGTTATGGTAAATCAGAAGATGTATTTAGATTTATTGAGATGGGAACAGAGCTTGTAGAAGTTGAATTAGGTAATTCTCGCAATGAATCAACAACAATAGCACTTATGAAATCTATAGAAAGTGCTGTATTAGAATTAATTAATGTCGGTTATGACAGGAGTTTTTGGAAACATGAAGAAATTAAAATTGATAAGCCTAATTGTGATGCTGACTGCATTGACAACATACGCGGCTGATAACGAAATATATTTAGACCAGTCTGGTACTGGTGCCAATATAGACTTAGAACAATTAGGTATATCTAATATCATAGGTGGATTAAACTCTACAGCAGGCAGTGTAAATGCTTTTGATTTAGATGGTACTAGTATGACACTTGATATTAATATGATTGGTGCTACTAACAAGTTTCTAGGAGATATCTTCGCAGATAACTTTACAGGTCTGTATAACTTTACTGGTGGAACTAATACATTTACTATTCAAGTAGACCCAACAAACACTTATAGTTCAGATGGTTCTAATCAAAACGTAGCTGTTACTGGTAGCAGTAATACATTTACGTTAAATCAAGGTACAACAGCAATAGCAGCATCTCTTGATTTAGATTGGATTATTCAAGGTTCTAATAACACAGTAACATCTAATATTAATATTGATGGTGCTACTAACTATATGGATATAGATGGTTCTGACAATACAGTTACTTATACAGGTACTGGTGTTAATGCTTCAGCAGGTGGATATTTTTGGTTAGACCATACTGGTGGACAAAGAACATTTAACATCCAACAACTGAGTACCCAAGATAATGACTGGCTTAAAATTATATCGATTGGCGGCAATGCTTCTTCTACTGTTTGTGTCATTCAAAACGACCAAGGTACAAGCACAGGCTGTTGATATTGGAGATATATCTGAACTAAATGGTTCAGCACAAATAGTAAGAGACAAACCTTACGATGCAAATTTAAAGTTTGCTATACAAAGCAATGATGAAGCTATTACGACTAATGGCAGAATGGCTATTACTTTTTTAGATGATAGTAAAGTAAGCTTGACAGAACATTCTCAATTAATAATAGACGAGTATATATTTGATGCAGACCCAGGCAAATCAAAAATGGCTCTTACTTTTGGTCTTGGAACAGCAAGATTTATTACAGGCAATCTAAATAGAATAGATAAACAAAATATAAAACTACAAACTCCTACAGCTAATATAGCAATTCGTGGAACTGATTTTACAGCTACAGTTGATGAACTAGGGCGTAGTCTTATAATACTTCTACCAGATGCTCTAGGGCTTTCTAGTGGCGAAATAGAAGTAGTTACTGCCATGGGTTCAGTTACTTTAAATAAACCTTACGAAGCAACAACAGTAAGTGTATTTGAATCTGCACCAAGTAAACCAGTAATACTAGACCTAACTTTAGACATGATTGACAATATGTTAATTGTTACACCACCTAAAAAAGAAATTATTGTACAAGAAGAAATAACAACTAAAAAAGAAAATATATTAGATTTTAATGATTTAGATATAGATTATTTAGCAGAAGATTATCTTAAAGAAGATAGTTTAGAGTTTAATGAATTAGATATTAATTTTTTAGATGTTAATTATTTAGAAGATTTACTTAATGTTTTAGATGCTTTAGCAATAGCGAAAGATGAAGATGCTTTAGCACAAGCAACAAGCACACAATTATCAGGAACACTTTTGGGTAAAGACCCAGATACTCAAATAACAGCTTTAATAACAGGTAATGTTATAAGTTTGAGAAGAAGTGTTAATGAATCAGTTAGATTAGATTTAAATGGCAGTGAATCTTATACAGTTATATTTATACAAGATGGTATTTCTAATATTGTTAAAGTAAATGGAGGAAGTAATAGCACTATCACTATTACACAAAGTGATTAATGAAAAAACTAATATTCATAATACTTATAATACTAGTTTTACCTTTGTTATATCAATCAGCACCAACAGAAATATTAAAGTTAAAAGTATTTGATACATTTGTAAAAAAACAAGAACCTTCTGGTAATTTTGTAATTTTAAATATTACAGAACAAGATGTAGAAAATGAAGGTGGGTATCCATTTCCTAGAAGAAGATTAGCAGAAATACAAGTTGAGCTTATTAATCAAGGTGCAATAGGAATAGGTTGGGTTATATCTTTTCCACAGGCAGATAGAATGGGTGGTGATGAAGTCTTCGCACAAACACTTGGATACGCACCATCTGTTATTGCAATGTTTGAAGATGGTAAAGGTAATTATCCAAAACCAACAGGAACAGTTGTAAAAGGTAGTCATGTTAGTGGTATAGTATCTATGGGAGTTAAGGAAAACCTGAACACTCTAAAAGATAATACACTGCAGGGTCTAGCCATTGCTCCCATCGAAGTTGACCAACTTGTTCGCAGAATCCCATTACTTGTAAGCACTCCTAACAATAACTGGATTCCCTCTTTTGGCACACAAATATACAAAGCATTGTTTGGTGTTAAAACTTACATTATAAAAACTAATGATAATGGTATAGAAGAAATATCAATTAGAGGAATACCACCAGTTAAAACAGATAGTCTAGGTCGTAAGTGGATTAGTTGGGTAGATACACCACAAACAAATTTAAAAGAAATGAATGTTGCAGGTAAGTTTGTCTTTGTTGGTGTTACAGCAAATGGTGTTATGCCACAGATAGCAACTCCAGCAGGATTGTTAGAACCACATAAGATACAAGCAGCACTAGCAGAATCAATCTTAATACAAGATAGTCCTTATATACCTGACTGGTCATTAGCTGCTGAGTTATTAATTTTAGTGATAACAGTAATTTTTGTCTGGTTATGTATAAATATTTTTGGAATGACGGCAGGAATAACATTAACCAGTCTATTATTCTTTTCAACAATATTTTTTGGACATTGGTTTATTCAACGTGGAATCTTAATTGATGTAACTTGGACTTTAATATCACAGTTTATTACAGCTTCTTTAGGTTTTTATCTTAGATTTAGAGAGCAATATAAATTAAGACAACAAGTTAAAAAACAATTTGGTAAATATCTTGACCCTAGAATGGTTAAAAAACTACAAGATAACCCAGAGCTTTGTAAAGTAAATGGTAATAGAGTTGACTGCAGTATTATATTTACTGACCTTAGAGGATTTACTAGTTTATCTGAATCAGTAGAACCTGAAATGGTTACATACATTATGAATAATGTATTAGATGTACAAGTAAAAGCAGCTAATAAATATTTTGGATGTACTGATAAGTTTATTGGTGATGCAGGTATGTTTCATTGGAATACAATAATTCCACAAGATGAACACCATAATTTAGCTTTGCAAGCAGCACAAGAAATAGAAAAAAACATAGACCAGTTAAATATTAAATTTAAAGAAGAAGGCATACCTGAGATAGCAATAGGTATTGGAGTCAATAGTGGTATTTGTATTGCAGGTAACTTTGGAGCGACAGATAGATTTGCATTTTCTCTTATAGGCGACCCATGTAATGTTGCTGCAAGATTAGAATCAAGTACTAAGGTTGCAGGAGTAGGAACATTAATAGGCGAAGAAACTGCCAAAAAGTCTAAATTTAAGTTAAAATTATTAGAACCAATAGAGGTTAAAGGCAAATCTAAACCATTACAGGTATATACATGGGGAAATGATGAGTAAAGTTTTAATTGGAATAATAGTAGTTTTAGTATTAAGTAGCTATTTGTTATGGAATGAAAACTCTAAACTCTCTGCTCTTAATCAAGCTTTTGAACTAAGAAACCAAGAACAAAAATTAGCTATAGAATCATTGCAAAATGATTTTACTTTGCAAACAAATAGTTTGTTACAAATTCAAAGTCGTAATCAAGAAATAGAACAAGAAATGTCAAGATACCTTGACATATTTAAACGACACAATTTAACTAAACTAGCATCAGCTAAACCTGGTCTTATTGAACCTCGTATTAACAAAGGAACTAAAGATGTATTTGATAGCATTGAAGAAGATAGTCGTAACATCGACAGTCTTGATGATGGCTTGCAGTTGCAGTCTGATACCAAGTAAACAACAGGTTGAAGTAATATCTAAACCTATAGAAAGAACTATTGTACAACCTATTATGCCTAGGGAAATAGACCTAAAAGACCCTTATTGGTATGTTGTTTCAAATAAAAACATTGATGAATTTTTAGTACAAATAGAAAAAGACCAAGGACAATTAGTATTTGTTGCTATGTCAGTCTCTGATTATGAGTTGATGGCATATAATATGCAGGAATTAAAGAGGTATATAAATGAACTTAAAGAAGTTGTTGTCTATTATAGAAAAGTTACTACAAAAAAAGAGGAATAAAAGTATGAACATATCACAAGAAGGTTTATCCCTTATTAAAAAATTTGAAGGTTGTGAGTTAGAAGCATATAAATGTGCAGCAGGAGTTTTAACAATAGGATATGGCTCTACCAAAGGCGTTAAAGAAGGCGATTCTATTACTCAAGAAGAAGCAGATAACTTGCTTTTACATGAAATGAAAGAATATGAAGGTTATATAAATGATGCAATAACTATTGATTTAAAACAAAATCAATTTGATGCTTTAGTATCTTGGGTATTTAATTTAGGTCCAGCTAACTTAAAAGCTTCTACTATGTTAAAAGTATTAAACAATAAAGAATATGATGATGTTCCAGCTCAAATAAAACGCTGGAATAAAGCAGGTGGTAAAGTTTTACAAGGACTTATCAGAAGAAGAGAAGCAGAAGCTTTGCTTTTTGCAGGTAAAGAATGGCACGAGGTATAAATAATGCCATTAAGAAAATATGTATTTAAACCAGGTATAAATAAAGAAGGTACTAATTATAGTAATGAAGGTGGCTGGTTTGATGCAGATAAAGTTAGATTTAGAAAAGGCAGACCTGAAAGAATAGGTGGATGGGAAAAACAAAGCACAAATAATTTTATAGGCACTTGTAGAAAAATATATCCATATAAAACTGCTGCAGGTACAGACTATATTACTTTAGGAACACATCAAAAATTTTATATATTAGAAGGAAATAGTTACAATGATGTTACCCCCATACGAGAAACAGCAACTAATGCTATTACTTTTTCTGCTACTGATGGCAGCACTACTATAACAGCAACTGATACTTCTCATGGTGCAGTTACAGGAGATTTTGTTACATTTAGTCAAGCGGTTAGTTTAGGCGGTAATATAACAGCTACAGTTTTAAATCAAGAATATCAAATAAATTCAGTACCTACTAATAATACTTATACATTTACAGCTACAGCAACAGCTAATTCTAGTGATACTGGTAATGGTGGTTCTGGTGTAGATGGAGCTTATCAATTAAACTCTGGATTAGATGTATATGTACAATCTACAGGTTGGGGTGCAGGTACATGGGGTGCAAATACCTGGGGTTCTACTAGTAATTTAACATCAAGTAATCAGTTAAGATTATGGTCAATAGATAATTTTGGTGATGATACTATATTAAATCCTAGAGCTGGTGGTATCTATTACTGGGATGAATCTGGTGGTGCTGATAATAGAGCAGTAAATGCTACAAGTTTAAGTGGTGCTAGTGACGTGCCAGTAAAAACATTTCAAATTATGCTTTCAGACGTAGATAAGCATGTTATAGCATTTGGTTGTAATCCTATAGGTTCTTCTAATTTAGACCCTTTATTAGTTAGATTTTCAGATACAGAAAGTATTATTGATTGGACACCAACAGCAACTAATCAAGCTGGTGGAGTACAGTTATCAATGGGTTCTACAATAATAGGAGCTTTAAGAACAAGACAAGAAATACTTATATGGACTGATGTAGGTATAGTTTCTATGAGATTTGTAGGAGCACCATTTGTATTTTCATTTAATGAAGTTGCTAATGGTCCATCTTTAATATCTCCTAATGCAGCAGTTAATGCTAATAACCAAGTTTATTTTATGGATAATGGTGGATTTTATACATATGCAGGTAGTGCTCAAAGATTACCATGTACTGTATTAGACTATGTATTAAGTGATTTAAACCAAGGTCAAGCATTTAAAGTGTTTGGTGCAGTTAATAACATTGCTAATGAAATTATGTGGTTCTATCCATCAGGAGATAGTTTAGAAATAGATAAATATGTAATGTATAACTATTTAGAACAAGTTTGGTCTATTGGCACTACAACAGATGATTTTGTTAGAACTGCATGGGATGAAGCTCATATATTAAATAACCCTATAGCAGCTAGTAAAAATAGTAGTACAAATAATAATAACTACTTGTTCGCACATGAAGTAGGACATAGTAATGATGGTAGTGACTTTACTGCATATATTGAATCAAGTGATTTTGATTTAGACCCAGATGGAGAAAAATATATGGCAGTAAATAAAATAATACCTGATATAGAATTTAGGGACCAACAATCTACTACAGATGATGTAACAATAACAATTAAAGGTAGAGATTATCCATTACAAGATTTATCTACATTATCAACAGTATCAGTAACTCCAAACTCTACATTTACAAATACTAGAGCAAGAAGCAGGCAATGTGCTATCAAAGTATCTAATTCATCTGCTGATTATGGTTGGAGACTAGGTGATTTAAGATTAGATATAAGACCAGATGGTAAAAGATAATGGCAAATCCTAAAACAATAGCACTACCTTTAGCACAACAAGAATATAACACTACAGATGAAGCAGTTACAAGAAGAATTATAGAACAAGCAGTACAAGATTTAGCTATAGAGTTAGATAAATTACAAAAAATGCAAAGTGTTGTAGCAAGTAAAAGTGTTAAGAGACATCAATTTTTATTAATGGGGATAACTAGTGGCTGATAATTTAAAAGTATTAGGTCAATTAGACCCTGCAGCAACAACAGTTACTACACTTTATACTGTGCCTGATATGACACAAACTACAGTTAGTTCTATTGTTGCAGCAAATAGAACAGGTTCAGCAATAACATTTAGATTAAGTGTTCATGTAGCTGGAGCAGGTGCGGATGATAAACAGTATTTATATTACGATAAATCAGTAGCAGCAAACGATTCCCTAACTATAGTAATTGGGATAACATTAAATCAAACAGATGTAGTAAAAGTTTATACAAGTGCAGTAGACATGAGTTTTAATATGTTTGGCTGTGAAACAAAAGAGGAAGATAGGTAATGGACATTAAACAACAAACTAAAAATGTAGCAGCTCAAGGTCGTTTTGGCGATTCTATGCTTCTTCATGTTAATCCTGCTGAAGTAAAAGGACTAGCATCTGCTGTACCTTTAACTGTAAATCCAGAAACAGGACAACCAGAAGCTTTCTTACCTTTCTTGGCACCTGTACTAGGTTCTATGCTAGCACCTACAGTTCTTGGAGCAGTGGGTGTTACTGGCTTATCAGCAGGAGCTATGGCTGGTATAGGAGCAGGTTTAGCTACATATGCACAAACAGGTGGCTCTGGTTCTAAAGCATTACTATCAGGACTTACAGCAGGATTAGGAACAAGAGCATTACAAGGAGCAGCACAAGGAACACAAGCAGGAGTAGATGCAGCAATATCAACACCACCAGTAGACCCAAGTTTTGTTGGACCAATGCCTGCACCAGTTGCTCCACCAGTAACTCCTCCAGTTGCTCCACCACTAGATAAAAGTATAACAGCAGGTGAATCTCTTAAATCAATGTTTACTCAACCTGACTTAGCAGGTCAAATGGGTGGTTTTGATGCAGGTATGAAAAGTTTAGCAGGAGCAGCAATGACTCCTGCTGGAATGACAGCAGGTGCAGCAGCAGGTACAGCAGGCGTTATAGCATCACAAGAAGAGTTTGAAAGACAAATGGCTCAACTTACAGAAGATGAAGAAGAACGTAAAAGAAAAATGTATGAAATGTACCCTGAACAAATACCAATGGCTTCAGGCGGTAGAACAGGATTTCAACCAGGTGGTCAAACTGGATATGATTATCCAGCAGAACGTGATGAATATATAGATAGATTTAGTAATAATTTTAATTATGGTGGATATAATAATCCATATCAAATTAATTCTTTGGGAAATGTATTTAACACTCCTAGACAAAGAAGAACTAGACCAATAGGTCGTGGTTTTATGCCAGGTTTTATGCCAGAGTATTCTTACTTTCAAGGCATAAATCCAAGTGCTACAACATTAGGCTATAACCCATTAGGAACATCTCAAAGAGATAGTCGTAGTCGTGGCATACAAACAATGCCTCCTAGTGGCGGTTTTATGAATGAAGGTGGTTCTGGATATACTCCACCACCACCTCCTCCTCAAATGTTTGGAGGTTATGGTAATCCATTTATGCAATCACCTAGCTATCAAGGATTCTATGGTGTACCACAAATGCAACAAACAATTAATCCATATGCATCATTTTCACAAATGCCTGTACCATATCAACCATATCAACCATATGTACCTCCAGTAGAAACACCTCCAGATGATGGCGGAACACCTCCTGATGATAGCGGTAGAATAGGCAGTGGAGGAACGCCTCCACCAATAGATATACCTGGTATATATGATGCTATTGGAGACACTAGTTTTGGGCGTAAAGGAGCTGTTAAAAATCCTAACCCTATAGCACCACCAGATAATTTTATTAATCCTATTGTTAATCCACCTGTAGGTGGACCAGCAGAGCCTCCAATAACACCTCCTGTAAATATTCCAGGCGGAGGAGAACAAGATTTTTATAATACTAAACCTGGTATACAACCTCCTGGAGATATGGATTTTGGTGGCAAACCAGAAACACCTCCTGTAGTCACACCACCTCCTACAATAACAATACCTATTGAAGGTGGAGCAGATGTAACAATACCTGACTATAGTAGACCTCAACCTCCTATATCAGAACCAGTAGTACAACCTGTACCAGAACCAGTAGCACCACCTGCTATAGTACAGCCACCTGTTATAGCACCTCCTAGAATAGAACCACCAATGCAAAATACAGGTCCTGCACCAATTAAAAATGCAGTACCTGTTGAAACACCAGAACCAACTACACAATCATTCTTTGATATGTTCCCAGATGCACCTCAACGACCTCAAATGGGCACTATGGACGTAACATATTATAAAGACCCAGTAACTGGATTAATGAAACAAGGCTCTAGTACAGATGTAGGATATAGAAATAAATTAAAAGAATATTTAGATTCTAATCCAGAAGCATCAGCTAATTACTATGAAAGAAATCCATTATTAAGTGAAGAAGAAATAGCTGCAAAAAATGCTGAGTCTGGTATGCCAGTTTTTAATCCAATAGCACAACCAAATTTAAGAGCATCTATAAATACAGATATACAAGGAACTTTACCAGAACCTACTCTTAATCCTACTACTGGAAATATGGAGCAACCTTTATCTGAATTTAAACCTATAGCACCACCTCCTATAGCACCTCCTGTTCAATCAGTAACAACGCCACAGCCTATAGCTCAAACACCTAGACCTGTACAAGAGCCTGTAGAAATGACTCCTGTTACTAGACCTAATTTAAATGGTGAAATGGAAACAGTTAATATAGGTAATTATAATTTACCTTCAGGAACAAATGCTCCAACTGCACCTGCACCAAGAGCTGTACAAGGACCAACAGGACCAGCTATGGGTGGTATAAGTGCAGTACCTACACCAGCAGCACCTCCACAAACTATAGGTTTTAAAGCACCTAAACCTGTGCAAGCACCTGCAGTTTCAATGCCTAATCAGCCTTTTAATAAGACAATGAAACAACCTAAATCACCTATGTCAGTAGGTGGTATTGGTGGTGGTAATCAAGGTGGTATCTTTGGAGCACCTATGTTTGCAGCAGGTGGAGATACAGACTTACCCAATGAAGGTCTAGAAGCTTTATCTAAAACAGAAAAAGGTAAAGAAGCTGTAGAAGCAATGGGTTATCAAGAAGGCGGTCAAACAGATATGATGCAAGACCCAGTAACACAAGATGTAATTATGTTTATTCTTGGTGAGACTGATAATGAAAATGCAATTAATGCTTTCGTAGAAAAATATGGTGCTGAGCAGTTTATGTTCTTAAGAGATAAAATCTTAAAACAAGCAGCAGGTAATCCAGATGCACAAACAGAAGGCTTAATACAAGGTAATGGCAATAGCGGAATGGCTGATGACTTACCAGGTGTTATAGGCAATAAAGAAAAGATAGCTGTATCACAAGATGAGTTTATAGTTCCAGCAGATGTTGTATCTATGTTAGGAGATGGCAGTTCAGACGCAGGCTCTAAACAGTTATATAATATGATGGATAGAGTTAGACAAGCTAAAACTGGAGGAACAACACAAGCTCCACCACTTAATCCACAAAAGGTATTACCAGCATGAATCAAGTAGCAGAAAAAATAGAAGTAGAAGTAGAAGAAGGTTTTGAAATATCGTTAATGCCTAGCGATAAAATAACTCTTGTATGGGAACAATGTGAAAAATTTCTAGAAAAGTCTTGCAAACGCTCTAATGGTAGAAGTACACCTAAAGATGTATTTTATGATTGCCTTAATAATAGAGCTTCATTATGGATTATCTTTGATAAGGGTAGTTTGGACATCGTTGGATGTACTATTACAAAAATAAATCAATATCCTACTGGCAAAAGAATGTTAAACATTGACCATGTAACTGGTAAGAAGATGAATGACTGGGCTGATAGAGGGCTTAAAGTTATATATAAATGGGCAAAAGCTAATGACTGTAAAGGCATAGAAGGAGTTGGCAGAGAAGGATTTTGGAACTGGATTAAAGCTAGAGAAGATTGGAAAAAAACAGCAGTATTCTTTGAATATGAATTTGAGGACAATGAATAATGAGATATTTTAAAGGCGGTGGTGGTTCATCAGCACCAACAGAAACAACAGTAACGCAAACAGATTTACCAGAATACGTTCAACCGTATTTTGAGCGACTTCTTAAGAGAGGAGAAGCTGAATCTAATCAACAATACACACCTTATCAAGGTGAAAGATTAGCTTATTTTTCTCCTGATGAATTAGCATCACAGGGTATGACAAGAGGCTATGCACAAGCTGGCACTCCTTTTGAATATCAATTAGCTTCACAGAGAGCAGGACAACTAGGTGGACCATATGGGTCTGGTTATCAAGCTGATTACTTAGGCGATACATATGATGCACAAGGATATGGTTCAGGCTATCAAGCTGGACTAGTAGGTTCTGGTTATCAAGCAGGACAACAAAGAGAAGGCTATGATGCACAAGATTATCAACCAGGATATCAAGCAGGACTAGTCGGTTCTGGATATCAAGCTCGTGATTTAGGATTAGGTTTTGGTGCACAAGGATTACAATCTGGATATCAAGCACAAGATAATTTTTCTACATACAATCCAAATGCAAGACAGTCAGGTTATCAAGCAGGTCAAGTAGGACCAGCATTTCAACAGTTAGGATATGAAGAAAACATAGATAGATTTATGTCTCCATATCAACAAGCTGTTACTGATATACAAAAAAGAGAAGCAACACGACAATCAGAAATGATGGGTGATAAAACTGCAGACGCAGCAGCTATGTCTGGTGGTTTAGGTGGCTATCGTGAAGCTATTATGCAAGCAGAACGTGAGCGTAATCTAGGAACACAGTTAGATGATATACAAGCTAAAGGCAGTCAAGCAGCTTTCCAATCAGCACAGCAACAATTAGCAGCAGAAAGAGCATCAGGTTTAAGTTCAGCACAATTTGGATTACAACAGTTTAGTGCTGGTGAACAAGCTAGACAAGCACAAGAACAAATGCAACAACAAGCTTTTCAAGTAAGTGAAGCAGCTAGACAAAAAGCAGCAGAAATGGGTATGACTGCTAGACAACAAAATCAAGCAGCAAGACAAGCTGAAGAACAATTTAGACAATCTGCATTTAGTCAAACAGAATCATCAAGGCAAGCACAAGAAAAATTTAGACAATCTGCATATCAAGCAGGTGAGCAAGCAAGACAGCAAGCTGCTAAGTTAGGATTAACTGCTGCTCAACAGAATGAAGCTGCACGTCAAGCTGAAGAAAAATTCTCACAAAGTGGATTCCAATTAACAGAAGCTTCATATCAGAAACAAGCGGATATAGATTTAAAAAGATATCAAGCTGGAGAAGCTGCAAAACAACAAGCAGCAAAACTTGGTCTTACAGCAGCACAGCAAAATGAAGCATCTAGACAAGCTCAAGAAAAGTTTATGCAAAGTGCATACGCTACATCAGAGAAATCATTTCAAGAACAAGGCAGACAAGACATTGCTGCTTATCAAGCCAGAGAAGCTGCTAGGCAGGCTCAAGAGAAGTATGGAC
>UEXN01000549.1_pt1 | contig 16960 bp, 41 predicted proteins | sample 1796711 | NCBI WGS metagenome assembly UEXN01 (sample SAMEA4772470, study PRJEB27181) | metagenome | reverse complement strand
TGGTAGGACTCGAACCTACAACTTCCGGAATCAAAATCCGACAATCTGCCAATTGATTTACACCTCAAAAAGAAAACCTTGTGCGCGTAAAAGAAAAGAAAACCTTGTGCGCGTAAAAGAAAAGAAACTACATCACCGGCGCAGGTCGGGGAGTGTTCCAGCAAAGCGGGTAAGCCACTCGCCGAGCGCCTCCACCGCCTTCGCGAGCGCTACCCGAAGATTTCTCGGTCCATCGGGATCCGGAGGATGCTCCCGGGCAAGAAGAGAAAGCTCTTCGGTGCAATCCCACCATAGCCCCTTAATTGCAACAGCATCAGGTAGCGGCACACACCCATTGAGCAATTCTCCGCCGGCGCGAGCGTCTCCGAAGAGTCGCGACTGGGCAGCCGTCCTCACCTCTCCAGCAAGCCGCCAAGCAAAATCCTTTCCCGTGAGAACGCAGACTGGAAAGCTATCCAGATTCCCCAACCTCAGGTCAACGTATTTATCCCCGAGCTGCCATTCCCAATCCCCTACATCCGTCGTGTACCCTAGGGCCTCACATTCTTCCCTAGCGAACCAAACGGTTGCCCATGTGTCAATCCACGATTGAAGGGATTCAGTAGTCCATGTAAAATTCTTCGCCATAGTAATCCTCTAAGTTAGTACGCCTTCTCCAGTAGCCACGGCCTCGAGTCGATCAGCTTTCCGTTTGATAAGATCGTGACCCGCCATGCGGGTTGTTCACGATCCGGGCCCCCGACGATCTTAACAATGACGCCATAGTGGTTTACCGGCTCACGCCGGTCCGGAAAGCGACCTGCCACCGCAGCAGCCAGGTCGATGTAGTCCGTAGTTTGAACAAGGTCACCAACATTCATGTTGTTTAGATCAAGCACTTGAAGGTGTCCATGCTGTTCTCGTGTAAATAGACATGTATTGTGGGCTGTTAGTCCGCGCGTGTAAGGAAGCGCATACCATGGTATTATTCAATCAGCCGGGATTTATACCTCACACATCAGGGTGCGGTTCAAACGGGTCAATACACGCAACTGCTGAAGAGCAGTCAAGCGCATCAGCCACCCGCCTCCCAGGCCGCGGCGGCGTGACCTGAGTCAAGTCACGTTCTGCGACGGTCGACGGACTTTGGAGGTGGTCGAACAAAACGACCACATCCCCGTATTGATTCTTATGAAGCTGCACACCCGTCCAGCTTGGAACCTTTGGGTCCCTAGTCTTCCATACAACTCGCTGGCCACATCCTAGTTCGACCAGGTCTTGAAGGAATCGTCGCTTGCCACTCGCCACACTCATGTTTCGTCTCCGTTATTGGGAGTCCATCCCCCATTAATTTAATTCTACACCACTGTCAAGCGTGTTACACAAACTTTAACTTCCTCGTTCCCTCACGCTCCGGAGCAGGACTGACAGCGGAAGCCATACAAGCATGTAAGCGCCGAGGATGATTGCCCATCCATCAAGCCACACGTCGTAGACCGGTCGCATGCTAATTGTCCCTTGAACAATCTCTGCAAACCTGCCGACCGCCAGTCCTGCCCCTGTTGTAAAAACGACCGCGCCACCCACCACCACCAAGAATCCCACTAGTGTCCCTAGTGCATGAAGAAACTTGTGAATGAACTTGCCCACGGTCCGTGCAGCGTTCTTTGGGGTATTGTCGTTTTCTACGTCATCAGTCATGGTGATATAATACCTTCAATTGAATGAGTGTACACGCAAAAAGAAAAGTTAAAAAGGAAAACTAAAAAGGAAAACTAAAAAGGAAAACTCCTGATGCGTCGCCGTCCTCGTCCGGACCCGCGGATATAAATCGTGGGCGCATCAGGTTCGGGATCAAGTATCGCTCGAGTCCCCTTTCATGTAGTAACGTAATTTGTCGATCACCAAAAGAATTCTTAGCGAGCTCGGTCACTACACCTTTGAGGTACCGAGTCGCCGGTGGCCCTTTGCGGATTGCGAATCCCTCGTGGGGCATGGCCCAATTTACCTTGGCATGAAAATCAGGAGTCAAGAGCAGTCCAGCTTTAAATGTTAACGAAGTATCGTCTTCTTGACCGGCTGCGTCCCGGCCCATTTTAATTTGTTGCACAGGCTCGAGATCACCAAGTCGATGATGAATAATCTCAAGCGTACTCACATGCGTTGTCACCATCTTCGACGGATCCCTTTCATCTGGGAATGTTCTAAAATACCAGCTCCAATTAGGGAAAAGCTCTCCTGTATTGTAGTGATCGTATCGAGAATCTTTTTTAGTTTGTACCGCCATTATGATTATAATACCAATAGATGAAATGGGTTACACCTGGGATGATCCTGGGCTGCTCCCTGGGAATCGTAGGGATAAATTTGATGCGAGATTTCAAAAACTCGTGTACTATTGTCTCAGTCAGTGTTAAGCGCAAGTCCACTCCGCCCCAGGTAACCCCCCCTCTCCAATTACCAGGAGTCCCAATTCACCCAGCGCATACCCCCATCCTCCACTTCTTACCACTTCCTACCACCGTATTACATGTATCCACAGCCACACGCTCAAGAGAGCCAGTCAAATGAGTCAAATGAGCCTAGCATGTATTAAGAGTCCTGGGAGGGCGTGAGAGGGGGGGTCTGGGAGGACTTGTTGAACTGTCTCACGCGCCATGTGTTGAACGCTTCGCGGGTCATGCCTCCTATCACATCCTCTAGTTGTTTGTCTGTTAGTTCATCTATGTGTTTTGTTTTCTGTTCTCTTTGCATCTCTCTCTTCTCTCTCTGTTTCCTTAGGTGTTTTCTTTATTAGCCGGCGTGGAACTGCCCTCGAGATTGGGGGTAGACAGTCCGCTTTAAAGTGGCTTGAGCCAGATGTCAACGCTGGTCACATGCATCGCTCTTCTCCTGTATTACCTCAAGCTGTGATGCTGGCCAGTCGACCAGTGTTCCATCCTCTAAGATCGTCCACCAATCAGGGGAGTATGCCTCACTCATCAATATACCGAAGCGTCCGTTGAGCGTCACGCCGTCGACGTATCCTTTAAATCTTACCAATGCACCGGACTTCATTCTCATTCCCATCCTGGTTCGATAATGTGCCGGGCCAGTCTGAATGCACGCAACACTCCATCCTGTGACAGAATTGCGACATAGTCGTTGTCGGACTTCTTCGGGAAGACGACCAGCAGCTTCACTACCACCCCGCGGCATACAAGAACAGCTGCCGGCGCGTCGTACATCGAAGAGTACACGCTCACCATGTCTCCTGGCTTGGCAGCGAATGGCGTCGCGACTTTCATGTTATCCTCGGCCTTGGCCAGGTTCATGCTCAGGTATAGTAGCATCATGAATCCAATTAGAAGCTTGTTCGAGCCCGACAAGATACATGAGCTCGCTCAATGGATGTGCCACCAAATTGTGCAAGCTCCACTTGAATGGACCTAGCTTCGAAAGGAACACGCTCATTTCATTCTTCCTATCATTGGAGGAGGTATTTCCTCATTACCTAAATCATAACTTATTTGCTTACTGCTTACACTAACTAATACCAATAAGCAAATCCTCATCAAAAGACGCAAGCTGCGCCTCGGGCCCAAGGACTCGCAGCCGTCCGGACTTATCACATTTCTTCAGGACAAATAGATGTGAACCCTCTTCTGCCCACTTCCCGATGAAGGGATGCCCTCTCCTCCGGTAGCCCTTACGCCAGCGCTGCACGGCTGCGTGGGATTTTCTTATCCTCACCAAGTCACCGGCTTTCATCACATCCCCCACAATCATGATTAAGCTCTTTTTCACCCTTCTTGATTTTAATCCAAACGCCCCAGAGTACTGGTACCATAAACCAATGAAGGCAAACAACCCAAGCCACAGGAATCCCTGTAAAGAAAGCAGGATGCACATAATTTCCTAGAAGTGCAAAGATCGCAGGAAACACCACGTCTTCAACAATCTCCCAGCAAACGATAATCACAACCAGGGCAAGCCCATTTTCACGAAATGTCTTTTTGATATTAGACCATTTAAGATTTTCAAGCTTGTGGTGCAGCCTTTCCTTTATCCATCTAAGCAGTTTCATTAATCACCTCGCACCGCCACCACGTCTTCGCGAAAACTTGGAGCTGTCCATTTCTCAGAAGGATCCACCCTTGATCGGACTCGTCCCATCCCATTAGTATTCCAATTGTCCGATGATCTTCGGGGTGATCGCCCCGAGGATCGCCCCAGTGATCGCCCCGGGAATCATAGCCATAGACTTTAACAAGATCACCCTTTTTCATCATCAACCTCACCGAGGATATAAAGCGATAACTGATCTACCTCTGGTAGGCCGTTCATAGTCCGCAAGACTCGAACATCGTAGCCGCGACCTCGGGACACGGTTTGCGAGCTCAGGAATGGTACAGTCAAAACAGTTACCTCCTCACCAATCCAAGAGCTAGGAGTTCTATTGGTCTCGATAATCTTTAGAAGCTGCCCGGGCTTTATATCAGCTTTTTTCATGATAGCTCACTATCTCTGCTTTTACCATATACTCGGCGCTGATTACATAAGAGTGTATGCTTCCTTTTATTAGCACAGCCCAGGTCTCCCGGGTGAGGTCGGATACGATTAGCTGAGTGGCGACACCGACTTCTCCTTTGTATTGCGGATAAATGGCAGGGTCAAGTTTAATCAGGTCACCAGGCTTCATGATACCTTGCTTCATGATACCACCCTAAAAAATCCATGGCTCAGCCACTCCGCAATCATGCTATCGCCTGTAGACGTGCTCCATAAAATATCATATCGAACAGACTCACAGTCACCATCACCTGCATCAAGATGAGCCTGAAGGATCATTCCATGCCAGCCTGCCCACACCCATTCACCGCCTGCGTCGATCCCAGACCGTGCACTCCCATCACCTGGCCAGTGCTTAGTGGTACATAGAACTAATGTACCGGGTGAGAAATGTGGTGTATGCTTCTTGCTGGCATTCATGTTAGTAGTCCAGATTCATTGCTTCAATCGAGGTATGAAAACCCTCGATATCCCAAACCAATCGAGCTGCAGCAAGCACATCATCCATTGTATTGTATGTAAGTGCCCCAGGATGATCCCACCCAGAAACAAGCTCAACATCGCCTAGGTACCAGGAATGGCCTGGGTCATGCTTAATCGCGGATACGAATTCGTTAGTTCCGCCAATACGAATCTTAAATGGGCCATAGTCTTGATCAGATTCAGAAAATGTAATGCCGGCTCTCATGTTAATACTTGCCTCCTTCATCGCTATTCTTAACTGTTTTATGATCGCGGAGTCGGATTACTTCATTAGGCGTTCCAACTGCATTGAAGAACAGGAGCACCTGACATATAATAACAGCAACGAGTAACGCTAAAGTAAAGACTTCAATCATTTATGATGTATCCCCTCATTGATTAAATTATATCTAACTGCTGTACGCATTACACACAAAATATTAATCAAGCGCAGGACTGCCTGCATGGGCGAGGTCAACATTTATAAAGCAGGTTTCCTTACTGTTTATAAGCACCCATACTTGCTGGCACGTTACTATTGCACTCTTGTCTAGAGAAGGACTGGTTGGGCAATTCCGTGTTATTGCATTGACTATTGCTCGTGAAGTTTTTATGGTATACGTTCTTAAAACCACACCATAGGCTCCTGTATTCGGAGGCCTTAAGGCTACTACTAAATCGCCTTCCTTAAATTGAGGTGAGCCTAGTTCTATCTGCATACTTTATCATATCATTACCAGATATAATTGTTCAACATGTAACTATGCTTGATCCCTAAAATAATCTGCTAATACCTGAAGTGCAATGCTAGTGAGTTGCTTGTTTCCATCAGTTAAAACACCCAATAGCTGAAGCTTCTCGACCATGTAAGTCTTAGCAAAACCACGATCATGTTCTATAATACTTCTCGAATTACGAATAAGATCCGCAATCTTAATAGTTTGTGCTCGCGGTGAGGACTTTGCGCTGTGGTTTCTATCCATAGCTTTCCGAACTGCCCTATTGCCATCTTCAGGCTTACTAACATCAGTAAGATCATCTACTAGATCTGCTATATCATCTCCAAATTGCTGCCGGATCTCCTCGATTATAACGTCAGTGTCTTCCACAGTATCGTGAAGCAAAGCAGCAGCGAGCATAGCTTCATCGTGAGGAACGCATTTAATCATAAGCATAACTTCAATTGGGTGCAGAATGTATGGGTCGCCAGTATATTTTCTAAGCTGCCCTTTATGCGCCATTGTAGCGAAGTCAAGCACTGCTTGCAGTTTATCAGACAGATTCCCGAGGTGGTCACGTCGGTAATTTTCGACTAAAGCAATCTTTGCGCTCGTCATATTAGAATTCACTTTCTGGCAACTGCTTGTCAAGCTTTTTAATTTTGATTCTAAAATTCACCTCGACATGATGATCATTCAGTTCAAAATTAATGGTGTTTTTCTTCTTTTCAACATTCCGCAGCTGGCTATATGCGTCCCTAAGAGAACGATAAATTGCTGTAATAATAGTTTCACGATTCATAATAACCTACAATAAAATATGGCGGAGAAGGAGGGATTCGAACCCTCGGTAACTTTCGCTACACTCGCTTAGCAGGCGAGCACCATCGGCCTCTCGGTCACCTCTCCGCATATATGATTCACAACCAGGATGGATGGCGGAGGCGGTAGGATTCGAACCTACGGTGACTTGCGCCACTACGGATTTCAAGTCCGCTGCCTTCGACCACTCGGCCACGCCTCCAAATTCCATCATCGATTGTTGCATATAATACAGGCTCTCGAGTCTAATGTATATTAGTTCACGCTCAAGTCGATACTCAGCTTTAGCATGATGGGTTTCCGGATTCGTCAAATACCCACTTTGCAGGCTCAGTGTAAAGATCCTCGCGGACGGCTGCATTGTCGACTAGCTTTCGGAGTGTAGCTAGCAAGCGATTGCGCTTCTTGTTGTTTGCCGCGGCGCGCTGCGAATAGCCATCCGTATATGGATGATCGACTAGCTTGACGACTACATCACGGACTTCTTTCGATTCGAGATAACGACGAACCAGCTCGGCTCGAGCCTTTTTAGATTCCTTGCGGCGACGTTCTTGGTCTTCCAGCTTTTCTTTCCTCGCCCGGAGGTACTTTTCTTCCTCACGATTACGTGCCCATGATGTAACGAACCTGACCATGAAGATCCAAAGAAATTTCAATCCTTGGAACAAAACGTATGCTACGCTAACACCAGCACAAACGGCCAGGGTATTCAAAAACCAGCTCATAATCCTGTCTCCTTCTGGGGTTTATTCCGCATTATTAATATCTTACTACACGTTTTAATATGTTACACGTCATCTAGATAAATTCTTTAGTGCCCTAGCCGAGATTAATCTAACCTTACCTCGAATTAGGACCTCAAGCATGGCTTCCCAAAGATGACCAGTACCTGCATGACCAATAACAATTCCATAGCCTTCTCTGTAGATCTCTGTCTGAAGGGCACCATGTTCAGGTATCTGCTTTACAAGATCACCAATTTTAAACTCAGCAAGAGTGCGCTGGGCAATCTTGTGATATTGCTCGTGTTTGATTTTATCTGGCCAAGTCACATATCGCCTTTTACGACTACCACGACTTCATCAGGCAAAAGTGTCTCAGGCATTCCATTTGGAAGCTGGACACGAACAATGCCTCCCCCTACAAAGATTGCAAGAAGTTTTGTGTCACCATGATGCGAATCATAAGGCCGATGATATCGTACCAAATCTCCAACATCAATTCGGCGACCAGCGCGATCTAGACAGTCATGCATAATTAGCTCGTCTTACCCAATACGAATATCTTCGTGAATAAAGTATCGCTGTGATCCACCAGCATCACGATGGAGCACCGCTCGCCGGAGTGAGTTTAGATCAGGCGGCGTACCGATATGAACCTCGCCATCAGCGATCTTGTTAAGAATCTGAAAAGAGAACATACCCTGGGCGCTATAATACTTTAGAGCATCACCACGAGTAGGAAAATATGAAGTTCCGTATACCATGTCTTATTCTTTCTTTACTTAATTGTAGTCCATTGAGAGACAACTGCTAGCAGATGATCATAATCTCCAGCGAGCGCCTCGTCCTGAAAAGCGCAAACTTCCTCATTTGTGTAACCAGCATCACGCAATGCGATAGTTACAACACCTAGAATTGCTAGTGCATTTCCATCAGTGCCAATGAGTTCAATCGTAGGCTTTTCTCGAGAATGATGTGCAGACATGCCCTGTCCCCTATCGCAGTAGTTCTAGTTCACGAATCTCATCGAGGTCTTCTTTCGTGCATGCGTCGACGTCATAAATCTCCTCAACAATCATGTCCATGTGTGCTTCCACAGCTCTTAGGATAAAGTTCCTCTGAGTAGATGTCAAAAGATCATATACAGCATCCATGGCGGTCCCAAACTCTTCGTTATTCAACATAGTCTCCATTTCCTTATTAAGTAAATAATACCATCACTTGTGATGGTTTACACGCTATTGATACACTTTATTCTGGGAGTAGCGACCACTATCAAGAGCTGCTCGGTCCTGCGACATCAAATCCTTTGTCTTTTGCGAGCCAGGCAGGCACCAATACCGAAACCATTTTTCCAACCTGGGCATCTTTAAGATCAGGTACCATGGAAAGCGGAAGCCAAGTAGGGACTTGCGAACCGAGGACAATAACCAAAGCCGCCTTCTTTCCAATTCGCTTAACTCTCATAAACACAGGGATTCCATCTTTCTGGATTTCTTTTGCTTTAAGCTCATCCCAGGCAGATGTATCAGGATCAGGGTCAATAACATTCAGCTGGTTTACGGTTGGAAAGAACTTCTCACCCTCCTGCGTGACGATCACGGCCTTTTCAGTACCGTAGTCATTGACAAAGACACGAGCAACCAAGCCCTCGGTATCAACAGGAGTTCGAAACTTCTTCCTACCTCCGCCGGACCTGACGACCTTCACGAGTTTGCCTTTTGCAACGGACCACCGGTGCTCCTCCTCTTTCAGAGCCTGAAGAGCTCGATCGAATACCTCGCTCAATCGATTGAGTTCGACCTTGTCAGCGCTAGGCATCTCCCAGGTAGAGTTACCGTGATACCTGTCATACTTGCTATTGAAAGGAGCAAGCCCGGAGACTTGCCGAGTATCAGCAGTGCATGCCTCCTCAGGACATTCCCTGGACTCGTGGTAGCTTCCCCGCATGCAGTCGAGTGTATCCCAAGTAACGATCCAACCGCGTCCGCGACAGGAGTCACAACCTCCATCGGCCTTGAACTTTGCAGCAGCTCGGGCCTTAGCATCCTGGTTGAATGCTTGGAAGGTTTCACTAGCCTCATCGCAGGCCGCCTGAAGCTTTTTGAAAGTAGGACCGGTCATATATGTGGGTCTCCGTGGTGGGGTTCATCCCCTCATTAATTAAATAATACCACACGGCAATGTTGGCTACACACGCGCCTGACCGACAACCTCAACCTCAAGACAGTTCTCGGGGAGAGAGACTTCTCCCATTCCAAATAGGCACCGGATCATGGTCGCTCTTCCCCATCCCTCAGACTCGGCCAGGGTGCTGGGGTCTCCTCCCCACCATCTCTCTAGCGCGATGCCTATGTCCCCGATCTCAACCTCAGCGCCCCAGGCGCGACTTCCGACCCTAACCAGCTCACCGCCAGTAATGGATCTGTAGCCTCGCTGGTGCCATACATGCTCTGTCATATTCATCCTCCAGTGTGTATATACTACCACACCTGGGATTGTGTTACACGCGTATCACCGCTGTCGCTGCTTACCAATACGCTTCTTCTTCTCAGTCTTGGCCTCTGGCTTTTCCTTAGTCTTCGCCTTCGCCTTCGCCTTCCTAGGTGTCGTCGTTAGAGACGTCGCCCTTGTCTTTACCACGAACGTGTCATTGAACATTCTCTGCACCTTGGCTAAAGTTGTCTCAGTCACCAGCTTCTCCCGGGCCTGGTCGGCGTCGGCAAAACTCGTGTGTCGTGATGATACTGCCCATGCTTTTCCATACATTGGATCCTTCGGCTTCGATTCTGTAGTTTCGTCTGTCGTCATTATAAACTCCTAGTTAATGCTTGTTTGTGAATGCTTATCTTATGCAAACCGCTGTCGAGGATCGACCTCATAACATTGTGGCTCTACCTGGGACATATGCTTAGTTAGCCACTGACTCTCTTCATCCGCCTCAGACTTGCTACCTACAGCTTTCCACCAGCATGTCAGATCAGGATTCCAGCGGTATCGGCGATCCTTCAGCAGGTGATTTTCATCACGGAGGCTTCCTACGGCGAAGACTCGATAATCTGGTGTTGTTGCAGTAGTTAACATAGTCTTCATATAATCATACTTACGAAGCAAATGTAATGTCGCATCTACATCGCTAACTGCATTATGTGAGTTATAGTAGAACCCATGCCAGGCACTCAGAACCTCCAGGGCACGACTAGGCCGGCAGATGGATGTCCAATCGATTTGGCTCATGGAACAGCACCAGATGCTGTCCTGTGGCCCCTGAAGACCTCTTTGGCGTAATGCTGTATCAACCCACTTGCGATCAAAACTAGCATTATGTGCTACGATAAATCTACATCTAGATAGAATTGCAGCGATCTTTTCCCAGGGAATTGAATGACCCTTTAGATCCGAATCAGTAAAACCCGTGATGTCTTTAATAACGTCAGGAAGGGGACTGCTCGGTTCTTGCAGAAACTGTACCGCCGGCTTGAGGCCTGATACTTCGCCTGTCTTTGGACTTACAAAAAAGGGCCGAAGGGCAATCTGAATTATCTCGTCGGTCTCGTGCTTTAGTCCAGTTGTTTCAACGTCTAACACAACAGCAGGAACGTCACCAGGCTGAGGCTTTCGATCAGGCTTTGCCAGCTCCCTCAATTTTTGAATTGTGATGGTATTAAAGCCATCCTTTTCCATATGTCGCAATATGTAATCTCCTAACTATAAATTATAACGTAGCATGCTATTTTGTTCAAGAAGGCGTTAGCAGCTCGTCGCAAGGCAAAGAACTAGTCTTGTGTACAATAAAGCTAATCATCCTCTAGCAAACTTCGCACCTGCCGGATTCGATCGATAATGTCTTCACGTCTTTTTTGCCATGCTTTAAGTCGTCGAAAATAATCTGCCCACTGAAATAGCGTAGGATGCTTCGGGCCTAACTCTCCTGGCTTGCCAGGTTTGACCCTATCTAGCATTTCCATCGCCTCTTCAAGTTCTCGTAGTCTATCATAAGCAAGATTCATGGTAGTATTAATTCCTTCTTTATAGCTTAATCGACAAAGTCTACTCTAAGACCTGCTGATTACCTTAACCAACGATGCAGGATAATCAATTTTCTTTCCTGAATAAGGACCCGTGCTAACTAATACCGTGAGCATCCCGAACGACATGCTTAATATGACCGCATGATGACCCGCCACGCCTCGCTCCAGTGTACTCCTCCATCCGTACCGAGGGTCAGCACGGTCAAATTCTATCATATCACCAGGCATAAAGATCACAGCGATTCTTTTTCACGTCTTTGCAGGAGTGTTAACGAGCTGGGTCGATAAAGCCTTTGTTGTCCATCAATTAATACATAAACTGCCGGACTGCGAGAATGCCCTATTTCCTGCTCGATATTCAGCACCACCCCACAAGAAGCTCTTCGCCGCGCGGCCTCGAAGGGCTTAAGCCTGATAAGGTCGCCTGTTTTAAATTTCATGGTTTATATTCTCCTATGCTGATGGTTGCTTGGCCAGGATTGTCATTTCATCTTCCCATGCACTAACAATTCGACCTTCTACCAGCACACGATACACTTTCACTTCAGCGTTATCCTCAAGCCTTGTTGACTCATATGCAACAATAACTCCTATGTCACCTTTGCAAACGCTATCGCCACTACTAACAAAATCAGACCAATTAGACGGAGAATTCCGATTAAAGATTACCATCATACCTAATAGGGAATGAGTCATGCATATAAATATACATCATCTTAACTTCTAGGCCCCTGCCTGTCCTCGCCTATATTAGGCGGTCATTCCGCCCGCTGGGAATTTGAGATTAATAACGGGAGCCCCGCCGGTTGCAAAACCCATCTTACCCTCCGGTGTAATAATCCACCCCATTCGAAGCATACATGCTGCTGGCTTAGGTGCATACCCGTCAGTCAAAATAAGCAATGCATCAAATTCATTCTTGTGCTCATTAGCGTATTGAACCGGAGCATTGAAGTTAGTGCCTCCTGCTCGGAATCGTCGAGCCGGAACTTTCTTTCCCTTCTTCCAAACGAAGATATTCCCAGTATCAACAGCTGAATCGAATGGAACAAATGTGAATGTCGCCTTCTTTGCAAGCCCATTCAGTTCACCGTAAAGCAACGCAAGCTCTGCATCACTAACCGATCCAGACATGTCAACGGCAACCATAATGTTAGCTGTGTAGTTCCGCTTAATGCCTGGGTGGACTAGTCCGTACTTGCGATTGCGGCGCTTTCGAGTACTCATCGAGTCTGATCGCTGACTTCTTCCAATAAATGCACGAAGCAACGCCTTCCAATTAACCTGGTCTGAGATAAGCTTTCGAAGCTCACCGCGGAGTTCGGCTGAAACAGTACCCCATTGATTCGACTTGTCACACTGTTTAACAGCGTCCTTGACGACCTGCTTAACCTTGCCTCGCATTAGTTCTCGATCAGTCTCAGAGATTTGATCCCAGCCATCATGATCGCCTAGCGGTCCAATTCCGCTGCATGTACATTGTTCATGCCCGCTACCATGCCCAGCTCCGGAGCCACCTTCATCCTCATCACCCTCTCCGCCATTGCCATTGTCTCCGTCATTGCCACCTTGGCCATGAACAGGGCATGGTTCGGGTTCAGGCCATACTTCACGAAGCTTTTCAAAGTAAAAGTCCGAAGCCATATTCGGCTCTAGAGAAGCGATCAAGTCGGGAATAGGTCCGTCAGCGCCTGTGCCATCAGGCTTCAGAGGTCGCTCTCCTGGAAAAAGTCCGCAAGAAGGTAGTTCATCCTTAGGGATATTCTTAGGTGAATTAATTGCCAAGTCGGTAGCATAATTGTGAATGATAGCTGGATCACGCTTTCGACTAGTTACATGCTCATAAAACAAGTGGCACAATTCATGCTTCAATAGTCCGATGATCTTCTTTTCACCCTCATCGTCTACCAACTTCTGGCAAAAGTCAGGGTTGTAATACATTCGCAGATCACCGTCCACAACGGTTACCCCTGCGGTTGGAATTGTATCAGTCTCAATCTTCGAGATCCGGCGGCTGATATGCCCCCAAAATGGTTCTTGCAAAAGCAACTGAACCGTGTGGTAGTCAATATTGAATTTACGTGCCATGAGTGTGGCTCCTTTCATTATGTATATAATACATCGTCAAGTCATTCGTTACACATTAGGAAAAACATACCTTCCAAGCACGCAGTGAACTTGACCATTAATTAAAACGCGCAAATGATTATGTGGTTCATTATTTAAAATAGATGATAGACCTAGCAACACGCCTGATTCCAATCCCTGTTCGTGCAGGAAGTCATACCCTTCTAGCTGCACCAGCACCATATCGCCTTGATAAATGAATTTACCTCCGCACATGTAAGCAATTCGCTCTGATTTAGCCACTAATCAACCACTCTTAATTCATCTTCAAAAAGAATGACAGATCGACCTGAGACGAGAACTTTATACATTCTCCCACGAGTCCGAGATTCCTTCGATGTTCCGAAATCAGGATCATAATTAAGATGCCGCAAAACCGTACCGGCTTCCCCGTCTAAAGTAGTATCTCCTCGCACCCGGATTAATTGCCCAGGTGCGAGGAGAGAAACAGGCCGCCGCTCAGCCATGAACCGACTTTAGCAATTGACCACTAATCTTCTTGTGAAGGCCCTTAATGTTCTTAAAATTACCTCCTTCAGCAGAGCTGATCTTCGTCCAAAACGCCACAAGCTGTTCACCAGGCAGGCACTTCGCGAACTTGCCAGCGTTTTCAACCTGCTCAGCCGTCCAATCATTATCAGTCGAATGATCAACCAGCTTTTCCAAGAAGCCGTTGGCTTGATCGGCAGTAGCAGTAGAGATTCGCTCTGCCACTTCAGCGAAGTTATTCAAGATATCTTCAGCCGAAATAACCATCTCATAGTTCTTTGAAAATTCTACAAGCGCGATGGCCGCTTCATTACCAATCAAAGGTCGAGCAACGTTGAAGTATCGAGCATTGGCAGGGGAATCCTGTAGGTCACATGCCTGGAGCACCCGATCGACCTTTTCATAAGATCGCCTAGATGGGTAAACCCCTCCCGGTTCCTGAACGCCGAGCTCTTCAAGATGACGAGGGTTCTGTCGAATAAAATCAATTAGCATTGGATGAATATCACCCTTACCCTTTGCCCAAACGAGCCAGTCCTCAAGCGTCGGCTCAAGCACAAACATCGCCAATCGATCCTCCCATGCACCATCTCCTTCGGTAACATTGTAGCTATCGCTTGGATTTTGTGCGCAAATAACGCGGGTCCCCTTGTGAAGCTTAGTGCCATTCAAAGAATGAGATCCAATGAGCTGAAACGCCGCCTGTTGAACACCTTCAGAACCGCGATTAATCTCATCCAGGAACAGAAGGCAAGGCTCATCAACAGCCTGCTTAATCATCTTTGGCAAGCAAAACAAAGAAACCCGGTCTTCACCTTCACCTTGAAGGTCAGGCAGGCCGATAAGATCACCCTCGGTCATTTGACCCAGGCGGATTTCCACGACGGGAAGTCCGAGCTCCTCACCAATCTGCCAAGCCAGCGCCGACTTTCCAATACCGTGCCGGCCTTCCATTCCAACCGTGATGCCAGAAACCATAAACAGGTCTTTGGCAGCCTGATTGAAGCCCTTAATATCAATACTTACCTTTGTACTCATGAAGCACCCTTTTGTGTTATGAGGAATCATTTCCTCATTAATTAAATTCTATCAACCTGATGGGCTTGTTACACAAACCCCTTTAACTAAGTATTCATTTATGAAAGCATGTTTGCCTTCAACTTTTATATAATACTTCACGCACACATAGGTTACACATTATCATTCGCTAGCTCTAAATCATAAAATGGTGCGAGCGGAGGGACTCGAACCCTCATGACATAAGTCACTGGATCCTAAATCCAGCGCGTCTACCAATTCCGCCACGCTCGCATATTTTATTATCTAGTCATCGTAATTTGACAACTGATTACGGATAGCAATGCCGTCCCTGTTATACTTCCTCATAGGAATCAAAGGGTTGGGTGTGTTTGCATCATCCGCGATTTCAATCGGAGTATAGCTAATACGTACAAACGTGCGATCCATTGTTGCTACTCTCCGATGAAGAATATAAGGATCAATACAATATATCATATTAGTCTTAGCAGTCTTAATACTCCTTACATCGATTCTATTCGAAGATAGTTGTTAACGTTGTGACTAAGAGGATCAAAGTCTTCCGGAAAAGTGAACCGAGGGCTTTCATCTATATATTCAAACCCACCGGTGTTTACCACTACATAGTTCTGCTCTGGGAGATGAGTAATTCTGGTAGAAAATCCATCAACATGCCACTCATCATCCCCCTTGCTTATTACTGGTCCATGCCTAACCGTGATGTAGCAGAAGGGGTGCGCAACGCCAATCTGTGCCTTCTGATAATCATTGGTTTTGGCAAGCAATCCAGTAAGCCAGCGCAGTTCTTCTGGCAGCTGAATCTTTTTATGTGGCTGCTTGACGAGCATCCTCAAGATATATTGGGAATCATGAGGGCACTCTAGATTATAAGGCGCGACCTCATCTGCTGCTGCACCAGAGAATTCAGATAGACTAACAGCCCTGAAGGCTCTATCCGCCACCGTGCTAGCGCGGTGAACTTCCTCTCCCGCGATGAGGCCTTCTGACATCGTGCTCCCAGACATTGAACTGCTTTCTTAAGTATGGTACGCCCGACAGGATTCGAACCTGTGACCCTCGGCTTAGAAGGCCGATGCTCTATCCAGCTGAGCTACGGGCGCTTAATATTTTAAACTTGAGGTTCCTTTGAATTAGCCTTGTAGCTAGGCTTAGTCGAAGAAGGTTTAGGCTTTCGTGCAGGCTTTGAAGCCACCAAATCAGCGGGCTTGAATGACCGTAGAAAATTTGCCGTTGGCTCTGCACCAATCTCCTCAATAACCTCATCACGGAAACCAGCATGCCATTGGCGCACCAGCTCCTCACATTCCTCAATTGTTCTCGTCTTAAATCTTTGCATTGTTGTTACCATTCATCGTTAAATTTATGTACAGGTGGAAACCCCTTAAACAAGGGATCAATTGTAATACGGTCTTTCCAAGAATCAAATCCTGCCTCTCGAAGATAAATCATCAGTGTAGAATTGTAATCGGCCTTATGCTGATTAAACTGCGCTGCGCCCCAGATAGCCGACCCAGGTCCATCAGGTTCCCATCCAGGTTCAGGTCGAACAAGCCCGCCAGATTCTTCAACAATTCGCTCTGGAATATCTACAAAGAACTTTGTCTCAAGGCAATGAGGTGTTGCGACAGATTCAATTTTAAGAATCATGAAAGACTCACATGCGGAAATCGCTTTTGCATTTCAGCAAGGTGCTTTGCCCAGACTTTAGCATCAGTAGGATCCTCCTTATACTTACTTCTAATAAGCTCGTAAAGCTGATCACCTACAAGATCTGAAACAATTCCTGAATCGTTGTATAGCTGATCAGCAAGCCATCCACCGACGTCTTGGATCCGAAGCCTCTTTGCCTTTTTCATTAGGCTTGGAAAATCTTCCTGAGCATATTCGTCGTAACCCATTTCACCAACAGCGGTTTCAACATAGTTGACGATATCACTATAACTACTAATTCCATTAAACACGAAGCGCCCTCTTCCATTATGAGGAATCATTTCCTCAT
>UEXN01001665.1_pt1 | contig 16973 bp, 22 predicted proteins | sample 1796711 | NCBI WGS metagenome assembly UEXN01 (sample SAMEA4772470, study PRJEB27181) | metagenome | reverse complement strand
TGTTTTTCTTCCTGTATGAATTCCTCAACATTCACATCAACCTGTTCATCTTCCGGAACCATAAACATATCATTGTCTTCATTGAAACCTGGACCATCTTCTGGTATTCTAATAGGTATGTTTCCATTTAGTCCCAGGTCCTGGAAACCCTCGTCTATGGCTATGAATTCTTTGTTGAGTTCTTCAAAGCCTTCATCAATCTCTTGATACTGTTCATCGATCTCTTGGAAACCCTCGTCTATCTGTTGGAACTCCTCATCCAGATCTTCAAATTTCTGTTCTATTTCTGCTATTGCTTCTTGGTCATTGTTGGCATAGGCCTCTTCTGCCTCTTTCTCCAACTGCTGTGCTTCTTGTTCAAGTTCTTTGGCTTTCTCATCCAGTTCTTTGACATCGTCTTGCAGTTGCATATCTTTTTCCATCAACTCGTCAGCCTTCTCTATCAGTTCTTCCTGCTTCTCGTCCAATGCATCCAGTTTCTTCTCAACGTTTTCTTCGGCAAATGGGTCTTCGTCTCGTGCCACTTCGTTTGCATTTTCCTGCACATTAATTTTTTCTTCTTCCAATTTCTCTATGATGTTCTCTTGGAACTCCTCAATAATTTCCTGTGGTGCTTCTTCCATGAACTGTTGTATCTCGTCTGCTGGAATGAAGTCCTCGAACTCCTGCACGTATGCTTCTTGAAACACTTCAAACTTTTCAACGATGGCCTCAAACTTCTGTTCAACCATCTTGATCTCTTGCTCGATCACTAGTTCTTTTTCAATTACTTCTAGTACTTCTTTCTCTACAAATTCTACTTTCTGTTCTATCTCAACGAAATCTTCTTTTGCTTCTACGAATTCTTTCTCAATCTCTCTTACTTTTTTCTCCACCGCTACCTTCTCTTTGGCAACAACTTGGATCTCTTCCTCGATGTCTGCTACCTCTTCCTCGATCTCTTCAAATTCTTCTTCCAGTTTCTCTAGTTCTTGCTCGATTGCCGCACGTTCTTGCACGTTGGCATCTGCTAGATCTTCTTCCAGTTGTTCGATCTCTTCTGCAACTTCCTCTTGCTTCTCTTCAATCTGTTCTTTTTCCTCGAATGCTTCGTCAAGTTTCTCTTCGATCTCTTCTTTCTCTTCTGCTACTTCCTCTTTCTCTTCCTCAAGTTCTTCAACTTTCTCTTCCAGTTCTTCTTTCTCCTCCTCAAGTTCTTCCGCTTCTTCCTCAAGTTTTTCTTTCTCTTCTTCCAACTCTTCCTGTTCTTCCTCGGCTTTTTCTTTCTCTCTTACTGCCTCTTCAGTGCTTCTTTCTACTTCCGCTTTGGCTTCTGTCTTACGTGTGGTAGAGATTGTACTTGCGAACTTCTTAAGCACTTCTGTTTTTGCAAGTATGACAGGAACAGTTGGCACGGTGTATGGGTCAGTTATAATGGTTGCTTCGTAGGCCTTTGTCAATAACACCTCGCCTGATTCATTTTTGATCATGATCTCACCAACAGTGCCATCTTCGTTGGGCAGTAGTACTATCTCGTTGTCTTCACCCTCTGTGTTGGCCTTGCCCGCAACCTGTGTTCCCCTGACACCAATTGTCAACACTGGTGTTGTGACTTTCATTGCATCATTGCCAACTTTGGCAATCTGTCCTGAAACGAAAGAGAAGTTACCTTCCAATATGTTTGCATTCATGGATCCTGTTGTGGGATTCTCAGGATCGTACACGAAATCATCTATGACCATTGTGCTGTTTGGATCAACAGACATCGTGGTCTCATCTGCGAAAGCGATACCAACGGCACTAGCATTTGACTTTACAACATCATTGAGATATATAAAGTCTCCTTCATTCAACTGGATCGATTGATCCAAACGTTGAACACTGACAGCACCGTCGGAGGTCGTTATCTTACCTATCGCTTGTGGATCTTCAAAGGCGGACATGCCGTGGTCAAGAGGCTGGCTATGTTTAGCCAAGAGGTTAACTATGTTGCCTTTGAGGATACCAGTGGTCGTTGCGAGGTCAGGTGAATTCACAAAGTAGTCCTTGAGCAGGACCGTTTCTGTGTCACCGGATAGGTTTGTGGAAGTTATGGATAGGTCAGCACCGTCACGAACTAAACTGCCGTGAAGCAGTTGCTCGATAGATACTTCTATAGATTTAGATGGACCTGCCATTTTCGTACGTTAACCTCGCTCATTGATATTTAATAATAGACGCATTTTTAATCTATGCGTACTTTATGGGTTTGGTGTGCATTTTAGTTTTTTTTAAATTAAATAACACAGATGAAAGAGATCCTGACAGCACTGATGATATGGCTGGGTGCCAACACGCCATTCGACACCAACCATGACATACCCAACGTGTTGTTCCTGTCACAGACGCAGATGGAAGAGATGTTCTACAAGGGAGAAAGCAAGATGCCCAACACACTTCATGGGTTGTATGACAAGCAGTCAGACACAATCATACTGCCTGACACATGGGATCGCAGAAAGCCATGGGATCTGGGTGTACTGCTACACGAGATGGTGCACTACCTACAGGACATGAACGATCATAAATTTGGTTGCACAGCCGAGATGGAACGAGATGCATGGCCCATACAACAGCGATATCTAAAAGAACGGCACGATTATACTTGGGACTATGACGGGTTGTGGTATGCTGTGATCAGCACTTGTAACTACTAGTCTTTGAAAACTTTTGAAGTGATCTCTCGGGTCTTGTTCCTTATGGCCTGAGACACACAGCTCTCCCATAGATCATCTGGCTTGTCCTCGTCCAGCTGTCCAAACACGAACTTCTCATCGTAGTCCATGATCAACCAGCTCATGGCTGGATTCCTAGGGTGTTCAAGCTCTTCCTCCAGCTGTCCCGTGGTCCAGTTGGCCATGCCCAGTGTGATCAGTTTGTTCTTGGGTCCTTGGCCCTTGGCTATCACTTCCAGCATCTTCCTGTCCAGTGTGAATCCCACCTTGTCCTCTGTGAGCGTGTTGGTGCTGGTGAGGATGAAGTCAGTGCTGTGTAGCACACCCACCACGTTGGTGAGTATGGGTCCACCGTAGTACACAGGATGGTTGACCTTGGGCAGTCTGTGTATTATACCCTCGTTGCATATGTGTTTGAAATCTGGTTGCTGGCATTTCTTGTTGATCACGACACCGGCCGCACCCGACACATCGTGTCTCCATATGTACACGACCGTCTTGCGGAATCTGGGATCCGGCATGTTTGGTGGTGCTATCAGCAACTTGCCCTGTGTGTCGATCATACAAATACTTATTGTGATTTGGGCTGTGAATTGTGTGTATTGATTATTTTAAGTTTATTTGTGTAAATGCTTCTCTTGGCTGTGATGTGACAATGTATGGGTTCTGATTTTGAATTTTGACTGTACCATTTGTAATATCATCTCCACTGGATATTACTGCCAGTTGTTTGTTGGCCATACTTAACACAGCCAAATTGACAAAGGCTTCACCTTTTGTGTTAGCCATCCAATCTTTGTACCAATCGAAATTGGCCCTCACATGAAGTCTTCGCACAGTGTCCGGGTCTGCGTTTGCTTTTGAAAATTCTGCTATGATTGGCTTTGCGTGTATTCCCCAAAATGCTCCAAACACATCAGTTGCTAACTGTTTTTTTTCTTTCGGATTTAATTTTGCTTGGTTTGCCATCGATGTGAAAACCATAACGTTAAGCCTAGGTTTTTGGAAATTTCCTTGTTGGTCAAACAACATAGGAGCCAACTTTTTATATTTGCTGAAAATTGTTTTCATCTGTTCGCTGTTTGGTACGGCACCTGGCTCACCCAGCCTACCGCCACCTGTTGTTGTTTCAACTTTTAATTCTGTTGCAACATTATCAACACTAATATCACCTGCTCCTTTCACAGTAATACGTTTGCTCATTATTCCTAATGCGTGTTCGCCCTTACCTTTTTGTTTGGCGCCTGCACCGTAAGGTAAAAGTGCATTAAAGACAGCAACATTTTTTGGATCATTAAAAAACAAATCACCAATTGGATAATTGCCAGGAGTTTTCAACATATCAACAGCGATGCATTTATCTTCCTGTAAGTTTTTTAAGAATGCAATTTTTTCTTTGTATTGCATTTTTGCATTGTTTACCAATTCACTTATTGCTACCAATTCGTTTTCTTTGTATTCGTCTGATAGTGCATTTTTGAGTGTGCCACCAAGTCTGCCCATTGTATCAGTGCTTTTTAAAATTGAATAAACTTGGTCAAGTAAATTAGCATTCTTTTCTGCATTTTCTTTATCAGACAAATCTAAATTTTGTACCGATTGTATAATTTCTTGTTTTGCTTGATCAAGTGACTTATATTCTCTCAAGAACCATGGATTTTCAAACGATTCTTTCTTCATGAATCTCTGTATTAATTCTGCGTATAATCTATCATGTGATTCTTGGCTGATTTGTCCATCGCTTAATCTGTTTTGTAGATCTTTCACACCTGTTAAAAAGTCTGGATATGATGCTATGTTGGGCATCTGTATGACTTTTTCTTTAGGCTCAGGAAATTTGATTACATCTCCCTCGAGTATTTCTTTTTCAAACCATGGTTTCATATTACTATTTAACCGTTATGATTGGTTACGTTTACGGAGTGAATCGTTGATTTTGATGCTGGTTTCTAGTTGTGTGAACGGTGTGTTTAGTATCTCCCTTGCAAACCAAGCCAATGCGTTTGTATCTTTAGGAAAGCAAGATCCAGCATATCCTCGCTGTCCATCATTGCCAGGCACCTTCATGTGCGTGTTGCCTATACGAGGATCGTTTTCAATAATTTTTGTAAATGTTGGCCAGTCTGTGCCTTTGGCCGCTTTCAACACATCATACATCTCGTTCATAAATGTTACTTTGGTTGCTAGGAATGAGTTTATGCAATACTTGACCATACTAGCAGTGACCATATCTGTTTTGTACACAGGACATTCTTTGCAATCACTGTGTTCTAAATATAATTTTTCCACAGCATCTGTGTCTGCATTAATTCCGCCAAACACGTGCATAGGTGGATTAACAAAATCGTTTATGTAATTTTTTTCTGTGAGAAACTCTGGATTGTAAACTATTCTAATATCCACACATTGTTCTTTTATGCTTTGCAACTTGTATGCTGGCACTGTTGACTTAACAATCACAAGCAATCCTTTTGAATTGTTCAACTGTTGCATCACACCTTCTAATATGTCTGTGTTGCACTCTCCCGATTCTAGTTGTGGCGTTGGCACTGCCACGAATGTTGCGTCAGGCTTGAATGCTATCAAATCCTCTATGGTGTTGGTGCTGTTATGTTTGGGATCAACTATGAACTTCTGCACGTCCTTTGTGAATCCATGATCCACTGCCGTGCCTACAAAGCCATGTCCTACAATACCTAGTTTCATTAATAACCTCTGTTACGTCCTATTTCTTTTCCGGTCTCTTTGTCAATGCATCTGTGTCCAGCAAGTCTGTATCTTTTGCCATCTTCGCCCAACCAGTAATCACCTTCTGCCCAAAACTCTGGCGGCTCTAGTTTGCTGAAATATTCCACACTGTTTTGTTGATATATCAAACTTGCATTTTCTTGGCACTTGCCTACGTTTGAGTCATAAGGAAATTCTAACATTCCTAGACCGTATATTAATATTTCTATTACTTGCATTATTTTCTCAAATACATCCAGCAGTAAGGAAATGCCTCGTCTGCTAATTTATCTATCTCATTGGCCACGTCCTGTGTCTCCTTCTGAGTGTCTGGTTTGCATCTCAGGTTACACACCCTTGCGAATGCATACACTGTGCCTGACCATATCCATTCTGTCATCATGCTCTGCGGTAATACCATACGTGCCTGTTCTGGTGCAACACCTTTTTCTATCATGGCGTTGTACAGTATCAAACAACTCTGCATGGTCATTTCTAGATTGTGATCCAGTGTTGGTCCCAGTTCAACTGTGCCATCTGAACCCTGTTTGGAATTCACAGGACGGCCTCTCCATGCTGTTGGTTTGTATATCTCAGGTGGAAAGTCCACATAACGTCTGGATACTTCGTTCCATACAAGTCCTACTTGATGTTTGACAAGTTGCCTTGCCACGAAGATGGGTGCCTTGATCCTGAACTGCATTGATGCGTGTGCGAATGGTGACCAGTGTTCATGCTCTGCGAGGTACTTGATCAGCTTCTCATCTGATTGCTCGAATGTTTTTTTAGTCTTGCTGTAACTTACCCGTGCCGCATTGACAACGGATAAGTCATTCCCCATTTTATCTATAAGTGTAACTTCCATACACTATTATACTAGAACTTCAGTTTGTAAGTCAACAACATATTCCTACCGTGCTGTGCGTAGCCGTCTGGTCTCTCATACGTTTCGTCTAGTGCATTGTTCAATGAGAACACTATATTAGACTTGTCGTTCACTTGGTAATTTGTATGGAAGTTTGCTATACCAACTGATGGTTTCATTATTGTTGCATAAGTGGCAGAGTCTATGTCCAGGTGTTCTCCTGTGTACAGATACTCCGCAGTGTTTGTCCACTTGTCCATTGTCCAATCAACAGCAGTCAGTCCTAACCATTTTGGTCTTCTTGTAACAGATGTGTTAGTACTGTCTTCCGCCACTGTCCATGTTGCACTGTTCCTCCAGTAAACATTGTCAGCGATCGAACTGTTGAACTTAACTTCTGCACCGTGTCTGTTTGATGTGCCCGAAGCATTGGCATATGTGCTGTTGCCATACGTTATTAAATTTTCCAGATCAGTTGTGAAGTAAACAACGTCCAACACACTGTTGTTGAAACTGTATTCAAATCCAATGTCCATTGTCTCTGCCTCTTCCGGTTGTAGATTTGGGTTTCCGTTGTAGCCGTAGTTGTTGGATCCGTGCATCTCATACAGTGTGGGAGTCTTCACAGATGTTGCGTAGTTACTCTTCAACTTCAATGTACCTGTCAGGTCGTAAGTTCCGCCCAGTCTGTATGTTGTGTAGTTGTTAAACAAACTTGGATCGTCCTCTCTGATACCCGCCGACACCAACAACTTGTCTGATGCTATAAGGTTACCATTAACAAAGTATCCCACGTTCTCCCCGTCCGTGTCCACCTTGGCAGTGTAACTTCCTGTGTTGTTGAACGAACCATCGAAGTATTCATACTCTATACCTGGAGTGATATCAAAGTTGCTCTTCAACAAAGTGTTTGTAAGAATGTATGTATTACTGGTAGAATCATATGTGTCTATCTCCGTACCATTAACATACTCTCTGTCGTACTCTGTTCTGGAGAACGTGAAGTTTGTGAATCCGAGGCTGTTGTCTATCTTGCTTGACAGTTGATAAAGGTTCATGTCACTCTCGGCAGTGTAGTCTAGATCGTCACTAGTTCCGCTGTCTAGGTCTGCATCACTGGTTCTTCTTATCAGTGTTGTTCTGATATCATATCCCTCGTACTTGCTGTCGGTATTGACTGTGATGTTCTTTGCATCAAACCCGTCCTTCTCTGTTCCTGAAGGTGCAATAGATATACCATCTGACTTCGTTCCGTCCGCTATGATGCTGATGGAATGATTGTTGATGTCCTTGTGTATCTTTAGTGTGATACCTTTGGTGTTGTTGGATCCCCACGTTGTGGATATGCTGTTGGCGTAACTGTCTGTGGTTATGAAGTTTATAACTCCGCCAACTGCGTTGGCACCGTACAGTGTACCTTGCGATCCCTTGACCACTTGTATCCCTGTGACGTGTTTTATGAAGTCAGAACCTATGTCGTGTAGTCCACCTGTCGTACTATGGTCCTTGATGGCAACACCGTTGATGGCAACCATGGTGTGATTGGAGTTCATACCCCTCATGAACACAGATGTCTGTTGTCCTGTCGGACCTGACTGCACAACGTTCAATCCTGTTATCCTGGATATCGCCTGTACTGTGTCGATTGTGTTGGTGTTCTCTATTGTGTACTGATCAATGTAGTCCACACTCATTGACGCTGTTGTAAGGACACTTGGATCCCTCAACACAAAGTTTGTTATTTTTATGCACGGAATGTTATCTTCCCATACACACTCTTTAGATTGCTCTGCCTGTGATCCTGTGTGGAAAAGCAATAATGTTAAGACTGCTAGTAATATTTTCTTCATCGTCCGTATATCTCCTTGATATGTTTGTTGTCGAGTAGGACACAAGACCCAAAAGAGAAACGTAAAATAAAGTACCCGCCAGTGTGTTGCCAAAGAACGGGATTGCCATGGTGTAGCAAAGTAATAGTCCGTCCAGTGTAGGTGGATACATCGTACCAGACATCCATACTGCAAAGTTCGTCATCGCAAAAAATATCGTTGCTGACATCAGTGCGTTGGATCCCAGGTGTACATACGTTTTCTTAATAGACATTGTGTAATGACTCAATGTTGTGCCTAACAAGATACTGCCGTAAACCCAAAACATACTTGAGTGTAGACCCAAGTAAAGATCCGAAACAAACATAGCCGACAATGGTACTAGCATGGACGAATATAGATCACGTGTAAGGTATGGCATGAACACAGCAATAGCAATGACAGGTGTGAAGTTTGGTGGATGAGGTATCACTCTGCTCAAGGCGATCAAGCCCACGAAGTAGAAGAATAACACAATCTTTTGTTTTGTTTTTTTCATAACAGTATCCTATCAAACGAGTTAACGTTTATATTAGCCACTGTTAACTTTACATTGTAGAACTAGACTTTCCCAGGCCTTCATTCGACAGCGGACTTATACTGGTTGGCACTCCGACTTTACGGTTCCTGGAAGAGCCAGTGAATTACACACAGATTCCCCAACATGATTCAGTATTACTAGTATTGTATGCTATTTTTAAGAAGTAGTCAACCCTTATGGTTATAGGCCCATCAGGTCACGTATCTCAGGGTTGATCATCTCACGACCCCACTGTGGTTGCATGGTGATCTTGACCTTGCATTTGAGATTTGGTATGCTCTCCACTTTCATTTTCACGTCTTGTGGGATGATGTCTGCCGCTGGACAGAATGCACTTGTCAAACTCATCAGCACATGGACGTAACCGTCCTCTGTGACCTTGACGTCGTATATCAAGCCCAGGTTGTATATGTCCACGCTTATCTCAGGATCATAACACTCCTTGAGTTTCTCTACTATACGAGGCATGTACTCTTCTTGGGTTGGTGGATGTTCCTTGATTTCTTTTAGATCACATTCTAGATGTGGGTCAACCGATGCGTTATCGTTGGGTACCCATCCTGGTGGCATGTCAATCATTTGCTATCCTTATTATTCGGTTGATTAGTTCTCCCAGTCCGTTCTGTCTCTGCATCGTCAGTAGTTCCTTTATCCCTAATGGCGTAAAACTTTCTACTGTCAGCTTTGCCACTTCGCTTCTTTGTTCTCCGTTCACTATGTCTGTCACTATCTTTGCTGTGCCTTTGCTTATGTGTGCGTCTCCGTCCACTTGGTACATCATTGTACCATCCTCACGAGTGCCGCCTATCACCCACAGCTTTGATGCACAACCACGTATCCTGTTCTCATCTGTCTTTGCAGACTCTGGAAGTGGATCGATATCTCTGGCCTTGTCTATTAGGTAGTGCAACCTGTCGTGTCCTTCCAACAGTTTCAAGTTGTCTCCCATCTCTGTGATCTTGTCTGCTATCATTTTTCTGTTTTGAAAGGTAGGTTCTTGCCTGACAGTTCCTCTGGTTTCGCTTTGTAGTCTCGTTTCATCTGGAAGCCTTCGCCCTCCCTGCCTAGTTGATGTATCTCTGGATCGAACTGTGATCTATTGCTTATGTCTTTTTCTCTTTTTACTTGCCACTTTGATTTTTTTCTATTCTTCATATTACTTGTCTTTAAAATACTTCTCTAACCTTCCCGGTTCCCCGGAGTGCTTCTCATGGTCAGGCAACGGATCTTTCTTTGTTGTTATTACTGGCCATTTTATTGACCATCCTCCGTTAAATTCTACCCATCTTTTTCCTTCTGGGTCTGTGTCCGGTAGTATTGCGTCCTCTGGACACTCTGGTTCACATACCCCACAGTCTATGCACTCGTCTGGGTTTATGACCAGCATGTTCTCGCCCTCGTAGAAACAGTCCACTGGGCAAACTTCGACACAGTCTGTGTGCTTACACATTATGCACTTGTCATTGACTGTGTATGTCACTGTGCTAGAGTGCTTTTAGTGTGCTTAACTTGTCTTCTGCGTGTGCAAGAATCTCAAGTTTCTTCTCAGCAGTCACAACATAGTCTATATGTTCTGCGACACCGATTGGATTTGCTAGGAATACCCTCAGGTCTGCCTTCGCAACTTCGATATCACCTTCCAGTTTCTTTATTAGTGCTTCTTTTATCATTTTTTCTCCTATGTTTTATTTTATATTACATATTGATATTTGTCAAGATGTCTATAAGGGAAACCACTTCGGCTGAACAACATTTTTTTCCGTGTCAATCTTTCCAATCAACGCAGGATTAAAAAAATTTATTAAATCCTTTGACAATTTACCATGTATTGTTTGTTCTATTATCATATTTTCATCACAATTTAACAGTTTTAATAGTCGTGTATCGTTGAAAGGAGTAAAAACAAATGTATTGTCAACGTGCCAAACTTGTACGTCGTTGTATATTACCTCTTTAACTTTTTGTTTTGTAGTTTTTTTAATCTTTTTACATTTTTCTCTATAAATTTTATTAAAAAAATATTTCATGTAAGATTTAGGTGTTCTATCAAATAGTTCTACAATATCTTTTTCGATTAGCATCTGTGTTTGACTAGGACTGCGTAACAGATATTCATCACCATAAAAGCCCGATATCAAACAAGTTGGTTCCGAAAATTGTTGTATTTGTATAAACCCGTAATATTTTTCATATAAGTATTTTTGAAGGGCGTTGTGCCGGGGTTCTATGTCAAATAAATTATATTCTATTTTAAGATAGTCAAAAATACTTCTTGTTAACATAATGTCCAAACCGTTGCTGTTAGGCATCATTAATGGCAAACTATTTGTTTCTACAAATTTCGTTACATTATCAATTAGGACGCTCCTAATAAATTCTTTAGCCGCCACACCCGTTAAAATATAATCATCCGTAGCCACTAGATCTTTATTATATGTAACGTGCCATCCATTATCATAATTTATTTTTGCATCAGCAGGTAGATAATTTTCCAATTTAACAATATTAGAACAAGTTGAGTGGTCATACCAAAGAGGAAAATCTCTTTGACCATTATGATTCAAAGAAATATTGTCTTTGGAGAATTTAATTTCACAGAAGTTATTAGATAGGCCTTTGTGTGCCATGTCCTTGGTCAAAGTCCATTGTGCATCATGGAAAAAATAGAAGTCGTAAAATTGTCGGCAGTTTAAGTTGAAGACATTCTTATAGTTTGGATTTTTGGTTAGAACAAAGTTCATTACATATCTTTGAGTTTGGCTTCCAATTCATGGTAGCCACCAAGGTGTACTCCGTCAAGCCAAATCTGAGGCATTGTTCTTGCATTAGGTACAAGTTCTAATAGGTCCTGTATCTTGTGTCCTTCAGCTATGTTTTTTTCTTCGTACTCTATTCCTTTGTTCTTTAGCAAATTCTTTGCTTTCACACAATAAGGACAGGCCGGTTTGCTCCATACTACTGCTTTCATTATTGGTCTCCTTCTAGTTTCTCTTTAAATTTTATCCAACCATAAAAAACAATGTCAAACCATATGTAGTTTACTACCAAACCCATTATAGTTAGACGCACACCTAGTAAAATTCCTGGCAGGAAGAAAAGCACTAGCCACAACATCAAGAAATACTTCTTCACGTGTTGTGGAGGTATCGCCCAAAATATCCAATTTATCATACTGTGTCATCACCGTGATGATAGAACTTGTTATTGTTTTCAAGTCTATTTAATAAGTTCTTAATTGCTGGGATACGTTTTGTGCCAATGCGATGTATAATTCTCTTTGTTATAAATCTTGTGAACCTAGGCCAGAATCTATATCGTTGAACGTTCTTGTAGAAATCTTGTATTGTATCAAAGCATTTTAATATATCTTTGCTGTGTATTTGTTCTAGTATCCTGTCTTGTGATACTTGTATTAGTATTGTGTGAAATCTTGCAGTGGCATAGTCTAATGTGCCGTAGTACATATCTACCTCAGCCTGACCAGGAGTCCTAGATTTAATATCATCTATGAGCTCTTGATTTTGGCTAACGTAGTATGCTAGATCCATTATTGTTTTTTTACTTTAATTTGTAATGGAAAGTTTTCTTGTCTAGCAAGTAGTGTTGTTTCTATACCTTTTTGCTCCGCAACTTCATGTACATAAGACCCAACTATGCCCTGTCCGTCGGTGTGGATCCTAGTCATAATGGCCTCTGCCTGTTCCTGCGTCTTGCCAAAAATCTGTTTCAGTACTCGTACAACGAATTCTGTTGTTGTTATGTTGTCGTTTAGGAATATAACATCGTACATTCCAGGTTCTTCCAGTTTAATTTTTTCTCTTGTTAGTGTTTGTATATCTGTCATTTCCATAGTGTTATTATAGCATATTAATTTAACTTGTCAATAAGGTGGGGTGGCATATTACCACCCCATCCATTCTGTTTTACTTGATCTCGATGGTCTTTGCTTTCTTGTGGTCTGGTATGATTCTCTCCAGGCTCACCTTAAGCAGACCGTCTTTTAGTTCTGCACCCTTGACTTCAACATCGTTCGCAATAGTAAATGATCTAGAGAACATCCTCTTTGATATACCTCTGTGTATCATATTACCATCTTCGTCAGTCTCTTCTGGTTTGTCCTGCTTCTTGGACTTGACTGTGAGTTGATTCTCCTTGTACTCGACCTCTATGTCCTTACGGTTAAAACCTGCAAGTGCAAGTTCTACGTCATAGGTGTTCTCACCAGTCTTTACTATGTTGTATGGTGGGAAGTTCGCGACTGTCCCTTTCTCGAAGAAACGGTCTTCCATCATGTATTCCAGTTGATCGAACACATTGTCGAACCCTACGGTCAGTGGTCTTAGGTTGTTAAAAATAGATAGATTGTTTTTCATGTGCTTTCCTCCTTTTAAGTTTAAGCGAGTTAGTAATAATGAAGATCCTATCTAAAGCAATCTTCAACTTTATTTATTATAACATATATGCATTATATGTCAAATTACGAGTATTTTTGGTAAAATTATTATCTACGGTTCGAACGGCCTAGGAATACATTATCATTACGTTCTCTTTGTAATTTCCTAAGTACTAGTCTTTTCTCTTTGGCCTTTTCTCTTTTCTTTTCTGAAGGCTTCATGAACACAGATTTAGATTTCACAGTTTCAACGAACTTGTCTTCTTTTATCCATTTCTTCATTTTTCTGTATGCTCTCATCACATCTTCACCATCACGCACTTCCACGTAATATCCTTTGAAACCTAGGGGTCTTGATGATTCTTTTTTGACGAACTTGGGTTTGCTGTTTGTGAAATTAATTCTGTTTTTTTGATGTTGCATTTGTTTTTCTAAATACTAACACAGGGTCAGCACTCTTGTCAACCACTGCATCTGTTATTTTAATTGCCTCTACTCCCTTGATCTTCATCTCAACAGAATCAAACTGGAATGGAAGGAGTATGGTATCCATTATGTTCTTGAGTCCTCTTGCATTTGTTCCAAGTTCCTTGGCCTTCTTTGCTATGCTGATCTTGGCTTCCTTGGTAAAATCAATTTTTATGTCGTCCAAGTTAAACAGGTACTGCATCTGTTTAATTATGGCATTCTTGGGTTCGGTCAGTATTTTAACCAACTGTTCCTCGGAGAGTTTGTTGACATGTGTGATCATGGAGAATCTTCCCACGAATTCGGGGATGAGTCCGTACTTGATCAGATCCTCTGGTTTGACCTCTGCTAGGTAGTTCTTGTCTTCGTTGTTCTTTAGGTCCGATCCAAACCCCATACCACTGGACTTACTTCTCTCAATCTGTTTCTCCAGTTCGGTGAATGCTCCACCAACTATGAATAGTATATTCTTCGTATCTATTGTAATTGTTTGTTGATCAGGATGTTTCCTGCCGCCCATTGGAGGCACTCTGCATTCTGTTCCTTCCACGATTTTAAGCAGTCCTTGTTGCACACCCTCACCTGACACATCTCTTGTCAGTGACGTGTTCTCACCTTTCCTACATATCTTGTCTATCTCGTCTATGAATATTATACCCTTTTGTGTTTTTTCAATATTACCACCTGAGTTCGCATACAGCTTCTGTACCACGTTTTCAACGTCGTCCCCAACATATCCCGATTCTGTCAGTGTGGTCGCGTCTGCAATCGTGAATGGTACATCAAGATATTTTGCAATGGTCTTGGCCAGTAGTGTCTTACCTGCCCCTGTGGCTCCCAGCACCATCACGTTTGACTTGTCTAGGTCAAAGTCTTTTGGTGGATTTATGATTCTCTTGTAGTGATTGGCCACTGCAACAGACATCACAGTCTTTGCGGCATCCTGTCCTATCACGTAGTTGTCCAGGTGTTCTTTGATGTTTACTGGGTTGAGTGTGTCTAGGTCTCCCGAGGACAATTTCTCTTGTCTTGTTTTGACCACGTCCTCGTCCAGTATCTCAACACATAGTTTGATACACTCGTTACAGATTGATGTCTTGCTGGCGCCAACGATCATTTTCGTGACGTCTTTCCTGGACTTGCTACAGAATGAACATATTAAAGATTCTTCGGACATTATTTGATTTTATCACCGCTTTCGTTTTGCATTCGTATATCTATTATAACTTGTCTGTCCTCTGGAGTCAAGTCTTCTATTTGCATTTCGCCTGCATCAACTTTGGACATTAGATCCTCAATCCTTTTCTCCTGCATTTCGTGATACTGATCTTCTGATGTTAATTTTGCTTTGATCTTTTTCCAAACTGTTGTGTCAGTCTGCTCCTCGTTCTGCACGTAGGCATCCTTGTTGACCTTCTCTTGAGACTTCTTGACGAACATAGGTTTGTATCCACCAGTGAACTCGCCTATCTCTGGTTCTATTGCCAGTTTGCTCATGTCTGCTTCTACTGTCTTCCTTGCAGTCTCTTTCACTACCTGAACATTCTCTTCCATGGCTTTCTTGGGATCTTCCATCATCTCCTGTACAGCTTGTTCAGGTTCGATTACTTCTGTGAAGTCTGGCCTTGTTCTTTCCGGCTCCATCACTTCTTCTATCTGTTCTGATATTGTGGGTTCTTCGTGCTGTTCTATGATTTTATCTATTTCTTGGTCCTTGTCCCATTCTGGATTGACTACAGGATCCATGTCGTATGCGTGTTCGTCAGGATCAAAGCCGTCATCCAGTTTTGCCTTTTTAACAACTTCCGCTATTTTCTTTTCGTGCTCTCTATCGTATCTTTCAAACTTCATTTCTTGAAGTTCTTTATCTACAGCTATTTCTTCCTGCTCAGTTTTTTTTTGGCCTTTAAGATCTACGTGTGGAATACTGTCGTCACCTTGTTGTATAATTTCAACGGGAACCTCCGCATTTGGCTTTGGTACCTTGCTGTTGAATTTATCTAGTTTTTCTTTCCATTCCTTCAACTGTGATGTTGCCTTTTCCATTTTCTCATTAGTTTTTTGTGCCATTGCCTCGTTCCATTTTAGATCTATGCCCTCGTCATCTGGTTTTTCAAGATCAACTATAACTTGTGGCTTTGGTGCTTCTGGTGGGAACCTCCTCATCAGACTCTGGTTGGCCGCGATCAACAGTAATACTGCTAAAGGATCAAACACACATATGATTATCAGGATCACCCATCTCACTGCCTTGCTGGTCTCGACTTTGTCTGTCCAACCCCAGTCAACTGCCAGTGCGGCAATGTACTTGACGGGTCCGATCTCTGCTTCCAGTGTCAGCATCTTTTTCTCAAGTGGTTGCTTGTCTACTATGAATAGGTCTATCCTGCCCTGTGAGTCGAATATCTTCTGTTCAGCTGTTTCTATCTCCTGTGTGAATGTGCTTTTGTTGTCCTGTGATCCTGATCTCATGTTGGCCATCACAGTTTTTGCTTCTGCGGTCTCTGCCTTGTGATCCGCTTTAAGTTCTGCTATTCTTTTCTGTGCTTCTTTGACATTGATTGCTATCTGCTCACGTTCCGCTTTCTGACTTGCTTTTAGATCAGCGGCCGCTTTCTCTTCGTTGAAGAATGATTTGTTTGAAGTCAGTATGTCGCTGACATTCTTGTCTAGCACTTTCAGTCTGTCGTTCAGGTCTTTGACTGTGTTGGTCTCGACCGTAAGTAGTGTTTTCAATTTTTCATTTGCATCTGCGATTATAGACTGTTGCACTTCTATGTCTCCGTCAGCAGTTCCTGTGCTTCTGTTTATGGATTTCTCTAGCCTGTCAATCACAGCGTTCTGTCTCAGTATTGAGTTCTTCTCGCTGTCTATCTTGTCGTTTAAAATCTGTATACGTTGTATCAGTGTGTCTGATGCTAGGTTCTGTTCAAGGTGTGCTTTGGATAGGAAACCAAATATACCCATACTTGTTATCAAACTCAATATTATGACAGCCGTCGTTAGGTAGGTCCTCAGCATGAAAGGAGTGAACTTCCAGTTCCTGTACAGCCATGAGGCCGTGATCAGCTTCCCGACTTCAAGCACTGCACCCATTATTACCACAGGCACGAATGCACCTGGAAATATGGTCGCCAGTCCGATAACGGAATAGAATATTGCAACGCCGGATATGGACAATGCAGATAATAATGTGAGTATCGCGATAAACATTTGTAAGTGTATTTAATATAACACACTGCCTATTATAATGCTTGTGAACGTTTGGTAAATAGCAATATGGCTAGTATAACAGTTCACGCAACTCAATCAACTATAAACAAACCCACAACACCCCATTCACCAAATGGTATCGCACATTCCGTATCAGGTATCACAGGCACAGATGGTTTACTGACAACAGTCAAAGCCGAGAGAG
>UEXN01001640.1_pt1 | contig 17194 bp, 24 predicted proteins | sample 1796711 | NCBI WGS metagenome assembly UEXN01 (sample SAMEA4772470, study PRJEB27181) | metagenome | reverse complement strand
TCAGACTTCCAGACGTTGAAAGCGATGATATTCATAATACGATATGCTTTCTGCGCCCATTCGTTGTTTGGCGGGGACGTTGTAGCGCAGAGCACTGCTGACAATGCTATGGCAAAGGTCACGCCATTAAATACGTCAATTAAAAATCCCATAATTAGCCTCCGTGTTGGCCGCTGTGTCGATCAGATTGAGAGCTTTGTCTAACTCCATACACTTTTTCACAGTCTCATCCATCAACTGCGTATGGTTCTTTCGACACCCTACTTTCTTTCTTACGCTGTGCATCCCCTTCAAGCCATAAATTTCATCGTTTTCAGCGTACTTTTGCTTGATGTTATTTGTGTTGTGAATGAACTTATCCCATCCACAAAATTCATATATACCCTTCAATGTTTGCGCTGTGTCTTCCACTAGATCCTTGTAAGACACAAACAGAAACCGACCACTTGTGTCTTGTTGTGCTGCATAAACGCCAGCGAGCGGCCTAGCCAAAGGGTCACTACCCGGATTCAGTAAATTTCTTTCTAACTTTTCTGTGTAAATGCCGTTTTCTTTGTACAGTTTCACAAACGATTTGGCTATTTCTACAACAGGACGAACCAAAACGACTACCTTGGTATCTTTGCCAATGAACTCATCTATCATTTTTATGTTGAGTGGAAGAGTCCATGTCCTACATTTATCTACAACAATCTTTTCTTGTTGTCTGTTACGCTTGTAATAAATATGCGGCAGTTGAGAAACAATGTCGTGAACGCTATCAAGCCGACTGTTTGCGGCTAACATTTCATAGGCTCCATGCCTGCATGACTGCTGAGTGTCCCACATTATCTGACACAGCCCAGAGTTTCCCTCTGCATGTATTGCAGGGTTCTGGGACAACAAGGCCGAAAGCAACGTGGAGCCTGTTCTGGGTAGTCCACTCAAACACACTAGCTGATCGAAAGAGTTAATCACCTATCTCCACCCAAGACGCGGCGTCTTCATCCCAAATATATTCTTTTCCGTCTGTTGGATAAGGTGAAGGCGGCTCCCATAAACAAGAGTCTTCATTCAAAATCCAGTTAGAAAATGGCTTTCTATGTATGAATGCATCACGCACTGAATCATAAGTCATTCCATTACTTGCAAAGTTCTTACGCAAAGCTACTCCGCCATCCGGCTCCCTATCCTGCCCAAGATGAACACCACCAAGAGTGTTGTATGAAGTTTGAACCCAAGTTCCTTCTAACGTGTCGATGTAATCTTGTTCAGCAACGATGACTTGTTCAACAATACCATCAACAACCTTTGCAAAGTGTGCCATCTTTTATGAACCTGTGTTGAAAGTGCCAGAGCTTGTAAACGTGTGGTAAGTGTAGCCACCGCTTGATGTTACCGTTCCACCAGTGCCTCTTTGTGACCCGAGATATCTAAGGATTACAACACCAGATCCGCCGTTACCAGCGTTTACAGTTTGCCCAGTTTTAGTGCCACCACCACCGCCAGCGCCACGATTTGCAGTGCCGCTTGTTGCTGTTTGTTGGACTCCAGAGCCATTGGCAGATCCACCTCGACCACCGCCGCCAGATCCTCCACTAGGTGATCTAATATTCCCAGCGGAGTTATTATTTCCAGAAGCGCCTGCGCCACCACCAGCGTATGTGACCCCGTCTAGCCAATTTGATCCATTGCCGCCGTTACTGCTATTAGCGGTGTACCAGTTGCCACCATCGTATCCATCCTCTGGAGAACCACCATCACCGCCACCGCCGCCACCGCCTCGATGTCCATCGGAAGTGTTGCTAAACGCATCGCCACCATCACCACCTTGATTTCCAGTACCCCCAGTATTGTCAACAGTGGTATGTACACCGGCACCACCACCGCAACCGCCATTTTTATAAACAGGGCTGGTAAACTGTGTTGTGCCACCACCACCACCATTTCCTGTGGTTGTAGTTATCCCGCTGCCGGATATTACGCTGTTAGATCCCGCTGACGCTGCGTAAGGACTCATATACCCAGAAGATCCTGCACCAATAGTGATCGTGTAGTTAGTACTAGGTAGCGGCGTAATTTGCGAAAGAGTTTGCATTCCTCCGGCACCTCCCCCACCGCCTGCAAAGTACCAACCTCCACCGCCGCCACCACCACCTACCACTAGGATGTCCATGAGATAAGGCGGTGTGCGGCTAGGAAAAGAGCCAAACCCGTTTACGTTGTACCCAAAACCCGACATCAGTTACTCCTTATGCGTCATTGGCGGCGTCAGTGGTGAAGAACAGCTTAATACCTAGCAGTCGAGCATCACCTGATTGGCTATCTGCCGATACGTCCCGCATGATCTGGAAGTATGTCATCGTATCTACAGCAGCGTTGGCAATCGTTACGGCACCAGATGTAGCCGATACAGTCATATCATTAGATGTTCCAGAGAAGGCTTTTGCCGTAGCAACCACATTGGTGCCAAATGCCGTGTTTATAGATGCGTCATCTGCGATACAGCCCCCAGATAAACCCCAAGCCACTGTGCCTGTGTTGGTGCCTGTGACCGTCCAAAACGCTTGGAATGTCACGGTGCCTTCGTTCCACGATTTAGGAAAACAAACGGTAAATTGGGCGTTCTCATCAGAGCTTGCATCAAAATCTAGGCACTTGAGTTCTGGACCGTTAGATAGCTCTACCTGCTCCAAGTCTGCACAACCTGCTGTCGAGTTTGGGTACATGGCAGCGGCAGGTACATAGATCGTTTCAATACCGGCTACTTTTGCTTTTGCCCCGCCGACATCAAGCGCACCCGCTATCGTGACGTTGGTTGTTCCCGTTGGGATTTCCAGTACGTCAGCGTCAGCATCGTTTTTGATCGTGACATCGTTTGTGCTGCCTTGGCCTGTAAGGATCAAGCCCTCTGCTGCTGTGTAACCTATCGCAGCATTGTCACCAGCGGCTGTGTCGCCATCAGCGTTTAACGTGCCAGCAGTAAGATCCCCGACAATATCTACGTTAGTGGTGCCTGTCGGGATCGTCAGCACAGTCCCGTCAGCATCATTCTTCAACGTGACATCTGACGTTGAGCCTTGCCCAGTTACAATGATCCCTTCTGCGGCGGTAAAGCCTAACGCGGCAGCATCGCCAGCGGAGGTGTCGCCAGTTATGTTTGGCGTTGTAAGCGTCTTATTCGTAAGCGTTTGCGTACCCGCAATACCAACCAATGTGTCTGTGGCGGCAGGTAACGTCAGGGTTACGTTGCCACTAAACGCACTGTGCGCTGGAGCTTGAAGCTGAGCATAGTGGGCATTAGAGCTTTCACAGTAGAACTTAATCGTAGACTGCGTACCGCCATTCTTGAGAGCGATGTCGCCTTGGCTAATCACAACGCCGTTAGATGAACCACCAGCAACACCAAGAGTTCCAGCAATCGTTGCGTTTGTTGTGCCGGTTGGCACCTGTAGGACAGCGGCATCTGCATCGTTCTTGATCGTTACATCGTTGGTAGATCCTTGCCCCGTAAGGATAAGCCCCTCTGCGGCTGTATAACCCATAGCGGCGTTATCGCCAGCCGCTGTATCTCCAGTGGCTTCGACAGTTGATCCCGTTATTACGCCAGAAGCGGTCAGTGCCGCAACCGTTGTCGTACCCGTCAGATCAAGGTCTACGAGAGCGTCAACTATCGCTGCGCCTGATCCGGCACCATCGGAGTACACTGCTTTGGTCTGACCAGTGGGGATTGTGACATTCGCGCCAGAGCCTTGGCTGATAATGATGCTCTGGGACCCGCTGGTAGCATTCTCAATGAACCACAGCTTGCTGACCGTGTTCGGCCCTATAGTGATGGTGCAAGCTGAATCAAGAGTGCCAGTATACTTGAGGAAGAGTGAGCGGCCCGGATCAGTAGAACCATCAGCAATAGTGGTAGTGTGAGTATCAGCATTCGTCGTAATAGCTTCCGTCCCAAAGGAAAAAGCCTCTGCAATTAATTCGAGGTTAGTATTCGTACTGGTGCCCCAAGTTCCTGACTCATCGCCTGTGGAAATCTCTTTGAGCCGTAAATCGTTAACGTAAGTTGCCATTTATCTTCTCCGACTTTTAGTCTTAGGCTTCGGCTTTTCCATAGAAGCCACATGCTTCTTGAGCGTTTCAGCTTGTTTCTTGTGTGTCTTAGAGGCTTTCTCTAATCCCTTAATAACTTTTTTTACTTTCTTAACCATCAGGCTATTTGTTTCCAATTTGGTGTTTGAGAGGTGTCTACTAAGCCCCAAACATTCGCAGTAGTTACTGCTCCGGTCGCTGAAACTCCGCTTACCTCAACTACTTTTGATATTGCAGCCGTTACAGTCCCAACCGCCCCAGTTCCTGCAACACCCGTTGGGACAATCGTTTGACCGAGTCCAACAGTGGCCGTCCCGACAGCGCCAGTACCTGCGACACCCGTAACTGCAACTGGGGTTACTTCGCCCCATGTCCCTGAACCCCAAGTGCCTCTGCCCCATCCAAATAAGTCTGACACAGATTACTCGCTATGCGATGCGAATAATCGCATTTGAGGCGTCTGCTGTTGGAAACTGGATCGTGAAGTCACCTGAACTAGATGATTTATCACCACCAAAATCTAACGCACATACAGCAGGGTCGCCAGATGCCGAGTCATTAAAAATCAACGCGCCTCTTGCCGTAATGCTGCTAGAGCTAAACGTCAAGTTTGCAAAATCTGTGATTGCAGTGGTTCCGTCGTTGCTAGGATCAACGCGAGTTAATGCCGCACCTTTAGCAGTGTAGCCCGTACCAGATGTTTCGTTTGACGTTGTGTAAGCAGTCGTTCCTGCTCCTAGACTTGCTGAACTTGTGTACAACGCCAAATTAAATGTGCTACCGCCAGAGTTTTTAAAATTATGCACTGCCTCTAAAAGCTCTTTTTTGAAGGTAGTACACATCGCTGTCGTTATCGCCATTACAGACTCCTGATTATATTAGCCATGTCTCCATGGCCTTGACGTTCTAGTTCGGCAATCAACGTTGTTCTATCGCTCTTGATCGCTTCTTTAATGTAAAAACTTACCGTTGTTTCCACGGACTGCTTGAAAGCTTCCGCTTGTTGGGCAATCAAAGGATGACAATTCCCACCAACGCTAACAATTCTATCTGAAACAACCTTTGCCCAAAACTCTGGATCATGTCCTTTGTCTTGAGTCGTGGTTACGACAACCGCGCCAACATTTGCTTGGGATGCATCGAAAAAAGACATCAAGCACCCGCGTTTATGTCATATCTGTATTCGTCACGAGCGCCATAACCTTCTCCTAATGCTTTCAGCGCGGCAACTGCTAAAGAAAAACGTTGCTCATATTGTCCAACCTCTTCGGGAACCTTTAAAAAAGTCGCAGCTTCTACCAAAGTTCCATACAACAGCGCATCTGGAGCGTTATCCGAAAGCCAAGTGGTGCCTGTTTCTGCGCCCGCCGTTAACGATTCAGGTCTAAACTTGTAATGGAGTTCAAACGTATAGTTAGCATCGGGCGACGGACCTAAAATAAACGTGTTCTCGTCAAACAACCCATAGTATTTAGGGGTACTCGTGGTAGATGCGTTCGGCGTATAAGATCGAATAAAAGATACCTGCTTGAGTAACAGATACGCATACTCGCTGTCTTTTTGTAACGCTAAACTATACGAAGCAAGAAAATCAGTAGGCGTAGAAAGGTAAGGATTACCCGTAGTGGCCGCACCTGTAACGTTTTTTCTAAAAAAAGGTAGCTCTACGTTTTTTAAAATTCGCTCTTCCGCTTCTTTTATAAACGTAGGTAAATCCGCAACAAACGTTGTTTCCGAAGTTTCGCAGTAGTCTTGAACCGTAGATTTTAACGTAGCTAACGTAAAACTCATGTTATCACCACCGTAACCTCACCAATTTGTCCAGAAGCCTTTACTGGAACAAAGGGGTCAATGCCGACCACTGGAACTCCTACCGAAACAACCATAGGCTCTATTCTATCCGGTCGAGGGTTTTTCAAAGCTTGCGGATCGTCTACGCGCGGAAGCGGCAATAATTGTGGCTGCTTCGGCTCGAATTCATCAAAGCCTACCAGACTGCCGTTCCATTCTTTACGCATTCGATTCAGTTTGTAACGAAAACCGGAGCGATCTGAAATACCGTAAGCGTTTTTTCCGGAAGCAAATGCCATGACTACACTCCGTATCTATAGGCAGGAGGGCTTATCTTGAAAGAAGCTCTGTCACGATCCTCTTCCATGGCTCTAATCATTTCTTCTTCATACACCGATTTAAGCATCCCCATCATCTGAGGATTTTTCTTCATAGACAAGTAGTACGCTAACCCTGCGGCCAAACACGGGTAAAACCGGAAAGGCACGTCCACAGTGTTGGTAAACGTGTCGGCGTCATCAATGCGCGTTAACCGGTTAAACTTCACAATGTCCGTGTTATTTTCGGGGACCGGCCAAATTTTTAATACAGGGGTAATCTGCCGATCCAAGAAAAATTGACTGGGCCTGCCCGTCTGCGTCTTTGTAGGAATGTTTAAAAACTCTGACCTACTTAACCGATCTATCGCAAAATCAGTGCCATCTCGTGTCACAACAGCCGACAATATGTCGATGGTGGATTGAACATCAGTTAGGTCTTGGACTGCGGCTACCGTAGTCGTTGCCGAACTTGTTCCACCCGTGATCGTTTCGCCGTTAGTAAACGTTCCTACGGGTATGGTAGTGGCAAACGAAGTGGTGGAAGGCTTACTGGTTATGGAAGCAGTGGCTCCGCTAGTGCCTCCGGTTATCGTCTCTCCTACGGAAAAACTGCCGGACGCAGCGACCGAAAGAGTTAGCGTTCCTGCGGGATATTCACGGATACCTGACGCAACCGTGATAGACGTTTGTGCAATAGTCCACTGATTAAGACCTCTGTTGGCCCAATCAGCAAACAACAGGTTCAAAGATCGTTTCGCTGTTTTTAAGTCGTACCCGGTCCTGACCTCTAAGCCACAACGCTCAAAAGCCTCTTCTATGTACTCAGCTACATCAATCTCAAAATTTTTGCTGTTACTCGTTGTCATTGTATAGATTATCGAATACACGGTTCACATCAAGAACGTAGTCTAGATCAGACTTCGAGTAATGTATGTGAGCCGAAGGCTTAAAATCTGGAGCGCCTGTACCCGTTTCAAACCACGCGGGGTGCGTTACACGAACCCGGTTGTTTGGTAATGCAACGATGTTACCTGTCCACTCCCCCGCATCTAAAAGTTGCAGCACATGACTTTGCTTGTGCTGTGCTGGGTCATCCGCAATTTCATTCTCGGTGTAGTCTACTGTGAAAAGATACTTGGCGGGATACATTTCTCCACCAATTTTTGCCATCCACGGGCATGGCGTTGCACGATCTAAGACATAAACAGCGTGGTGGTGTGAAGAGCAGTCCCAAGGCTGTGCGTCGTGTACCGCCATAGGCTCCGGCCATTCCTCTAAGGGAACATCGGCAACCAAGGCGGTTATGGGCATTCTTGCCCACATTGCCCCGCCATGCACGGTATCTTCTTCTTCGCCGTCTGCTTCAATACCTGTAAAAATCATCTGAAAGCTCAGACATCTACAGGGCATTGTAGTTACAGCTACAGCCATGGCGTGCAAAAACTCACCATGATACGCCTCGTGGTTATGCGTAAACTCTTTTCTTACCCAACACTTAAAGTGCGGGATATTGGACTGTAGGTAAGCCATTTTCTATTTGCTTACCTTCCCACCTTGGCGATAGCCCTTAGACTTCATTTTGGACACTTTGCCGCCCATCTTCATGCCTTTAGACTTCATGGCACCGCCCATCTTCATGCCTTTAGACTTCATGGCACCGCCCATCTTCATGCCTTTAGACTTCACGGCACCGCCCATCTTCATCCCCTTGGACTTCATGGCTCCGCCCATCTTCATCCCCTTGGACTTCATGGCAGAGGCTTTCTTTTTTGCAGTCTTCTTTTTTGGGGCACCATTGCCCAGATTTACTACTGACATATATACCTCACAGGTACTTGGTTACTTTTCTGCGGCTTTCTAGCACAGCACCGCACCCTCTAGCGATTTCTTTGCGGACAGCACCGCCTTGTCGCATGCCCTTAACCGTGGCTTTTTTAGTGTTAGGCACAACAGTCTTACCGGTTTTTCCCGCCTTTTTCTTCTTACGTGCGGTAGCAGCACGCTCTGCTTTAGTTAAAGAACGAGCTTTAGACTCCGGCAAACAGCGATCAGGGCTCTTTTTGTCAGGAGAAGTGCCACATTTACCTACAATGTTGCCTTCACTGTCGATGCGAACCCAATTTTGCTCTCGCCATTTCTTCAGTTCACCCATTACTTTTTCTTCTTGCTGCCTTTGGCGTAATTAGGGTCTTTGCAATACTTAGAAGCTGCCATGTTGGCATAAGCAGAGGGGTACGTGTCAAATGTTCGTTTCGCCCACGCTTTACCGGCAGGGCAGATTTTACTGCCCTTGCTTTTCTTAGACGCAGCACCGCCTTTACGGTAATACGTTAGTCCTCTGGGCATGTCTCCACGGGACATTACCATGCCTTGCACGACCAATAGCGAGCCGAAAATTTATCTTTTGCCGTATCGCAAGAGTGTCTAGCTCGAAAATTAGCCCGTCTGCCGGGCTGATCTTTCTTTATCGACATCTTCGGGTCACCAAACCTAACTAACTTGATTTCGCTTCCTTTTTTAGCAAGAACCGCACTTTTTTTGGCTTTTCCCGGAGTTCGTTTGGGCTTGTTAAAGCCTGCAAACGTTTCACCCCGGTACTTTATTCGACCAGAAGGAAGTCTTTTAGCATCCTTGGTTGTTGCCATACTAAGTTTCCTTACTAAAAGTTTTTCCTCAAGTACAAGATAACTGTGTAGGTGTCTGCACTGGTGTGGCCGACGGTCGTAAATTTTACGTCGCCAGTTTTGCCCGATCCAGCATTGTTTGTGAGGCCACCAAACTTAGTGTAGTCATGGTCACCGCTTTGGTTTTCACCAAGCTCAATACAAAACAAGTCCGTTGAGGCGTCCCACAAGATCTGGACTTTCATCCCAATGCATTGCCACCAAATACGTTCAATAGTAACACTCGTACACGCATCGCCATCGGCACTAGGCTGCAAAGCCGAAACATCAACCTTCGTGACGGCACTTTCACCAGAGCCGTCCGAAATGTTGGTCAGTTTCAAAACAGCGGTTTTAGGTCCATCCGCTAGCGTTTGTGAAGCTACTGTATCAGCCATAACTGCCTCCTATTACTGGTCAGCAAATGCAGGTGCAGTTGCGCTCGTAACAGTGCCGAAGATTTGATAATTAGTGGTATTCAAACCAACAATGGTTACGTCAAAGCCAGCGGGAACATTCAACTGAATGCTGCTGTTTGAGTTTCCGTCAGAAAATACTGAGCTAATTTCGTTATCACTGTCTAAGAAAGTAACACCACCGATGTAAAAGTTAGTGTTGCCGGGAGTAACGATGATCGCATCCGTTGCGTCCGCCGCACCACCTGCGTAAACAAACCTAAACACCGATCCAGCAATAGGAGCCGGAAGCGTATAGGTGTTGTCTTGCCCACCGTCTGGAACAAGAAGAATTCTTCCGCTGTGAGTTGCGTTCGTAAGGGTAACATTGCCGTCAGCAAGGCTTACTGGGCCATCACCTAAAGTAGCAACCTCTGTAAACGCGCCTGTCGAAGCATTTTTGCTTACGGTTTTGAAGGTACTTTCAGATCGTACCGCACCCGAGAAAGTCGTATTCGCCATGAGTATCTCCTGTCGTGGCTAGTGTCAGGCGCGGGATGCACCTGTCAGGGATGTTTTTAGCATACACAAAAAAGAAAGGGGCAACAATGTGCCCCTTCTTTTTCACAAGCTTTTACAAGCTTATGCACCGGGAGTGCCGATAACGGATCTCCAATCGGAAACACCGAACGAGTATCGCTCGCGCGCTTTAAAGCGCATGTTTCCAGTATCAAAGTCACCTTCCATCGCAGTTTTGATGGCGGTTCTTTGAAACAGCTTGAAGCCATTAGGGGCATCGGTCTTGACAAAGAACGCGTCAGTGTCTGTCAGGAAGTGGTTTACCACTGCTCCCTCGGGAAGCATACCCATAGACTTGAGTGCGTTTGTGTCGTTGTCGGCAGTGCCGGAACGCAGGTTAGAGTTCAAAACTCGCTCTGCGATAAATTGAAGTTCCTTTGGAATGATTAATTTCATTCCTCGGACAGCAATTTTCAGGCCACGCTCATCGGTAAAGCCTGCGATATCAATCAACATCTGCTCAAGAGATGTTTCGTTGAGATCGGAAGCAGTTGCCAGAACGTTCGTCTGATTACCCGAAATAGACGGGTGATCTGCTGCACACAAAGCCGAGCCGTCACCGATAGGACTAGCAGTGCTGAACGCATTGTTCAGTACACTAGCTGCACGGATCTGCTTGGTTTGTGACATAGAACGTGCCAGCGCACGAGTGTAACGTGCTGCCAACTTGTCATAGAGATTGTCTTCGATAGCTTCCTCTGTGATTGAAAAAGCCAGCGCGATTGTCTCGTGCGAATAACGTGCAGTGTATGTTTCCTGCGCGGCATCAAACGAGATAGCGCCACCTTCTGATTTCACAGGGGCAGTGCCGAAGCCAGAAAGCATTACTTCTTCTTCAAACGCCCTGTCTGAGGACTCTTCGTCAAAGATTTCAGCATGCTCTTGGTCGTAACGATCATATTCTAAGCCGAACAAAGCATTTAGGCCGGGTTCAAGCTCTTTCGCCAGTTGGGCGCGTGTAATAGGCATTGAATTTCTCCTACCCTAGATGCCAGTTGTCGTGGCAGTGGTTTGTGAATCGAAACGCGCATTTGAAGAGTTGTAGTGTGCATTAATTCTCACAACCAAACCAATACCTGCTGCGGCAAAATCACTGTTGGCGTCGTCATCGACGATACCCATGATTTTGAGCGGCAGAGTTGCCGTAGTTGCAATCGTAGACACACCCAACGCTGAGTTTGAGCGTCCGGTATCCGTGCTGCCCGTTCGAGCAGACGTGCCAAGGCTTGCATTAGCAAAAACAGCCGTCAAAGCCGTAGCTCTGCTGGTAATACTTGCATCTGTAGCAACTTGGAAAGTTTGCATCGGGTTATCAGCAACGAGAGCTTTGACAGGAAAGTTCGTGTCAACGCTAACGCTAGCTGAACCGGGCCAATAGTTTAAATAGACAGGCTTCTTAGATACCGAATCCATGTACTGAATTCCCATCAACACACCTAGCGCAGCAGTTGTACCGCCCGCCGTGTCGCCTGCTTGATCAATAACACCAGCCGAAGTCGGAACTACGATGCTGTATTGAAAAATAGCGTTTGTGTTGTTAGAGGCAATTTCGTACTCGGTAATTCCGTTTGAATTTGCGGCTGCGCCGACAAGTCCAATAGGACGAAGCCCGTAAGCGGTTTCTTGATTTGCCATTATTTGCTCCTAAAAGCTTTACTTACGAGGACCACCAAAGGTTACACGGGATTGACGTTCTGGTTTGTCAATCACCATAGTCGAATGTGCATTCTCGCGAAGAACGTCCGTTTCAATGGCTTCAATTTGATCTGCATTCTTTCTTTCAAAATATTCAGTTCGTTCTGCAACCGTTTCCAACGGGATTCTTGCCAGAAGCAATCCGCCAACACCAAACACGCCTTCATATTTCCCTGATTCTACTGTAGGTGCCTCAAAATCCGGGTATTCATCGCGTCGAACTAACTCGTAGCCTTCTCGCATACGAGATGAAATGTTTGTGCGGTCTTCAAAACCACGCACTTCAGCACGTATCCAACGATGTTTAAACCCTTCTGGCGCAGGGGGCGCGTCTAGTTTAGACGGTGGACTCCACGGTTTTCTTCTAACCTGTGTCGCCCGTGATGATTTTGCGCGGGAAGTTCTCTTGATGGCATCAATTTCATCTTGTTGATTATCAGTCATTGTCCTTCCTTAACGTATTTTGCGTACTCTTCGAGTGGCACTCCCAATCTTTTGGCAATTGTTACTTGGCTCGGGGAGAGACGAACCTTCTTGCCGCGTCCGGACGACTTGCCGCGAGATACTCCCGCAACTGATTGACCGGAACGATTATTTCTTTGTGCATCTTCCCCATCAGAAAACCTGTGTGGAAATGCATCTCTCATTCGAGAATCTAGCGCATCATAGTAATCATTGCTAGAGGGGTCAAACCCTTCATCTTGAACGAGTTTTTTGTGTAAACCGAAAGCTGCAAAGGTCATTGCATCATCGGTTCCAAACCAATCATTCTTTTCTGCCCATTCTTCTGCTTTAGCATCGGGGGCAGGCACTGACGGTGCCGGTTGATATTGCGGTTGCGGCTGCTGTTGCGCGTACAACTGCTGTTGTTCTTGAGCTTCTACTTGAGCCTGACGCTGGGCTTTAGCTTGTGCGTGCTTGTCTGCGGCCAAAGTAAGTTGCGCTATTCGTTCTTGCGCAGCCATCTGACGATCTACGTCGCCCGTTTCAATAGCGGTCTTTAGCTCTTCTTTAGCGCGAGTCTGCTCTGAAACTACCCTATTACCGTATTCGGTTATGTAGTTTTGATCTAAAGATTGCAGTCTTTGCTTAACAGAGGTGTTTTCTGTCTGGATAGTTTGAGCGTAGCGAAGTGCTTCTTCTCTTTCTCGCTCCGCTTCTTTAGCTCGCTTAGTAAGCTGGTTTATACGCTTTTGAACGCCTTGGCTATACTTCTCGTGCTCATCGTCGGTAGCTTCTTCTACGACCGATTCCGAGCTTGCCTCGGTATCTGGCGTAGATTCAATCTCTACTTCCTGTGCTTCTTCCGTAAACTCAAGCTCTACTTGGCCGTCATCGGCTTCGTGAGCAGCTTTTGCTTCACTCATTTGCATGTCCCTTAATTGTGGTGAATATCAGTAGGGTCAAGGATTGTGGCTAGAATCTCGTCGTCATTTAAGATTCGTACCTCGCTGCCAAACACAGCAGCGTCTTCTCCGTTTAAACGGAACCTAGATCCGGCATAACGCGCAAAAATCACCCATTGGTTTTCTTCGCACCACCCGCCTCGCGGATATTTTTCGCCGTCTTTGTATGCATCAGGACCCAGACGAAGCACATACCCAACGTTAGTTTGAATAGCGTCTTCTTCCAGAGTCTTGGTGTTTAGTAAAATACCTCCCTTGCTCTTTCGCGGAGCGCGAAAAGGCATGATTAAAATGCGCCAACCCGTGGGTTGCGGCAGTCTTTCGATTGCAGATTTTTCAATCAAAGAAGGGTCTAGCACGCGTTCCTCTTCAGAAACGTATACCTTGGACAAGTCCAAGGTTTCTTTAACTTCAGACATCCATCATTTCCTGTTTGTCTAGCATTTCAGAAAGCTCTACGAGAACGTAATCGCATGCGCGAATCTCCCCCATACATTCCCTGTAATGTTCCATGTCTTTAATCCCGCCTTCCGACATTAGCTCGGTAATTTGGGCCTTGCGATCTAGCAGCGTCTTTCGGACATACTGCACAATATCGATACCGTCCAATCTAAGTGTCCTTAATTATCCGACGATATCTCATATTCTCGCGTCTTTGACACAGGAAATCAAATATTTAACAGCTAGTGTAGCGACCGCCTCTTTCCGCTGCGCCCATACCCCGCTTCTTGCCTCGAAATATCTTGCCCTCTTCCGTATTCGGAGTGGCTTCTTCGACCAGCGTGGCGTAAGGAATGCTGCCCTGACCTTTAATCTCAGCCTTGTTTACAGGCTTGGGCGGCTCTTTTATGGGCGCGCCCATGATTTTTACTCTACCGTTCATTGATCACCTCCTTTGGACTGTTGCTTCAGCAACTCTCTTTGCATACCGGCCTCTATACGAGACGCCGTTTGGTTTTCTTGGCTTTGCAGGCGCTGTTGGAACTGAGCTTCTCGTTGAGCAAGTTTTTCTCTTTCAAACTGTAGCTCTTGCTGTTCCATCGCCATGTCGTTCTGTTCTTGCTGCGATTTAAGCTGCAATTCCTGTTGCTTCAACTGAATCAACGGATCTGGGCCTTGAGGCTGACCGGCTTGCTGGATTTGTTTACCTAGCTCCACAAGCTGCTGCGTGCCTTGCGCCACAAACTGAGCCACCATCATCTGATACGGCTGGTTTGTCGCAGGATCTGTCAGTGCCACATTTGGGTTTTGCTGCATAAACGCTTGCTCTGCCTGCTCTTCGGCCTGTAGCTGAATGTGGTTCAACAAGTGTTTTTGTATCGATAGCTGCACATTGGGCATCTGTGAGGCCATACCACCCGTGACAAACAACAGATGCGATTGCATATGCGCCGCGTGATCTTGACCCTTAAAAGCCTGTAAACCCGTGTTTTCAAGCGTGTCGATGTTTTCTTGAGCCGGATCTTTCGGCGCAATCTCATCCGGCGTATCTGCGCGCAAGATCATGTCTGAGTTTTTAACTCCCAGCGCGTCATACACTCGGCGGTATACTTCTGGGATGTTGTGTATCTCCGGAGCCTGCATCGCCATCTGTAGCTCAGTCTGAGCCAAAGCAATTCGCTGGCTCTGAGAAAAGATGTTCGGGTCAGATACGGGAAGTACGTCTACGCGGTCGTCAAAGTCAGTAGCCTTAACCGTAGACTCCGCCCCCGGCACCTCATACGGATAAACCGGAGGTAAGCTCTCTTTCATCACACGAGCCAAGATCTTGAACTCGATCTTCATCGCGTAGTGTAACCGCTTGTGAACAGCACTCATCACACGAGTGCCCTGCTCAATCATAGCTATCGTAGTGCCGACAGCCGCGTTTGGATTAGCATCACCCACCTTCATGTCCGTGATGGTGGCGAAACGCTGCGCTGCGTCCACTACAAAGCCCAGTAGCTGGAAAAGCGTGCCATCTGGACCCTTGAACGGCAGAGGCATCAAACTGTCTCTAATCTGCCCTCCGGGCGCGTCAACGTCCCTAAATTCACCCGGCTGTAAGGGTGAATCATCGTCCCTGATCCGCAGGCCGCGAGCCTTGAAGCCCGCAGGAAGGTTAGAAAGCGTACCTGCATCAATCAATTGACGCAGTGCAGCGGTCGCGGTTCGCGATAAACCACCGATTGTGTGAATCAAACCAAGGCCGTAAAAGCCAAATCCGGGCAAAAACTTGTAATGGACAAAGTACTGAATCTTCGTAGTTAACGGGTCTTCTTCCTCGTAATTACGTCGAACAGACAATATTTTGCTGTTTTCTTCGCTGATAGTGACGATATAGGGCACTTTTATGCCGGTTTCTTCGCCATCTTCGTCCTTGTTCTCATAGCCGGGCAGGTCTAAATCCGCGTGAAACTCCAGCAAAGTGCAGTCGTAATCGATATTTGAGGCGCTAACACCGTCAATGTGGTCGATTTCATCCGAAATACTGCTGCTGCCTGCTTGTGAAGGCAGGACAGGGATGTCGCGGTAGAATCCTGCGATCTGTTGCTTACGCAGATCGTTTAACGACGTGCGAACAACGTGTGTAATACACGGGCAGGTTGCCAAATCAGACGTTTCGTAGGGCACAACCAAGTGCTCTGCGGGCACAAACTTACTAACAGGGCGACCTAACGTGTCGTCAAAGTAAACTTTCTTAAACGTACTGCCCGCCAAAGGCAGGTTAAACAGCATTTGGTCGAATTCAGGGGTGTATTCCTCCATCACGTTGGTGATGTAGTAATTCATAAAGTTCTTTACACGACTAGCCTGCTCAGACTTAGCGTGCGTCGTTGATCCAAGAACCGTGGTTCGTATAGGACCGCCCGCAGGCAAAAGCTCATTGAACGCCTGCGCTTGGAACTGAACAGCCGCCTCGGCAAGCAAAGGGTGTGTGACCCCTGTAGCGCCTCTAAAAGGCTCTGTGCGCTCTTCGTAGTTGAACCCTAAGAGTTCTAGGCCGTTGGAATAAGCCTCTTCCCAATCGTGTCTGGACGCCTTGTTGGCGTCGTATTGCTCCATAAGATCGTTGGATATTTCCGCCAGTTCAGACTCCGACATGAATTCCGCTAGGTTGTCGAAAAAACCGTCTTCACGATCTTTGTTTCGTAACGGATCAAAATCAAAGGTCACACCCCCGTCTTCGTCCTGAGTTACTTCCACACCTTCAACGCTCATCACGCTGTTGGTTTCAAAGCCATTAGGAAGAGCTTCTATTTCTACCGCAAGCATGTCTTCTTCAGAAAGGTTCATGCCCTCTCTGTCCATCAACGAAACCGGAGGTCTATCGCCATTTGCCATAATTTTTTCCTAAAAGCTGGGGTTTACGTTAATCCCCGAAGTAAGCTCACCAAGCGGAGGCAACCCTTGGTTTCTTCGATCTTCGTTTATTAGCCTAAGCTGATCAACCGTATAGCCGTATTGCGCAGCTACGGCTTCTTCGCCCTGACGACTTAAATACACATTAATGTCGTTGTTTTGCGCGGCTACCCTCGCGGCGTAGTAGTCTTCGACGGGTCCGTATTGTGCTTCCCAAGCTTCCAGTTGCCTACGATACAAATTTTGCGGACCGGCACCCCCACTTCCACGAACAGGGGGAGGCTCTGGATAGAACGCCGTGCCGCCGGGGGTTGTAGTGCCGGGAGCCGTGGTGCCGGGAGTTGTCCCAGTGTCTGCTCCGCCGTTATCTCCCATAACAGCGTCGGGGTCCGGTGCTTGATAGTCTTCAACCGGGCCATACAGGCGTTCCCAGTTAGATAAAGCTTCTGCATAATTAGCTCGACCAAAGCTTCCGGTAGAGTACTGATCCGATCTTGGCGGTTCGGGGGATTGCTCAGGTGGAGTGCCGGGGCGACCGTAACGAACGCTCATAAAAGGCATTGAACCCGGCATAACCTGCGGCTTGTAGATAGGCATCTGGTATTCGCCCTCAACCGCGTCAGCAAACGGATCACCAGTGGCCTGAATGTCCATGTCACGAGTCGTTGCATACCCTTCCGTCTGCGGTGTGATTTGATCCGAAATGTCAAAATCAACGACCGCATCAGACAACATCCCCGGCGCTGGTGCAGCCGGGACGGCGTATGGATCGGGTTGCACATAAAATTCACCGCCCGGCTCATCCCTATCGTCAATCCCGTTCCCATTGGCGTCTATCATCCGCATGTCACGGAGCAGTGGTCGATCAGGATCGTCGGGAGTTGCTCCCACAGAAAGCGGGGTGGTAAACATAGGTTGCGTGGGCACCGTCA
>UEXN01000762.1_pt2 | contig 17202 bp, 15 predicted proteins | sample 1796711 | NCBI WGS metagenome assembly UEXN01 (sample SAMEA4772470, study PRJEB27181) | metagenome | reverse complement strand
ACGAGATGTCGGAAGATATGCAACACAAGTGCGCTGCTATGAGTATGTGTGAGGATGGTCACTTCGTAGAGGGTGTGGGGTATAAAGTAAATGCCCATACGTTTTACCTCTACGTGTGAGGTGTTACACTGTGACACCAACCAATGACATCACTTACAACATACAGATACACCATACCACCAAAACTGTCCAAGTGGCATGTATAGGTATGAATTGTGTTGACGCAGACTTAAAAGGCTATTATATGTCTGTAGACGATCTACCGTTATGGGTGCAGGACAGATTGTCTGTGCTTATGATGTTGGACGTGCCACCTCCTCTCAATGATGTGGATGGGGTGGGTAGCAGACTAGGGCCATATACTTATTGGGTCTACAAATAAATTCGGGCAGTTGCCCGAAACGGCGAGGGGTCATGGCTCCTCGCTACTGGTATCAATGGAGGACGATAATGACACCCGAAGCAAAAGTTAAAAAGAAAGTGGTGGAACAATTAAAGGAATTACGTGCTTACTACTTCTACCCTGTAACAGGTGGTTATGGACGTAGCGGTGTACCTGACATCGTAGGATGTTATGAAGGATTATTCTTTGGGATAGAATGCAAGGCGGGGAATAACAAACCCACACCGCTGCAAGAGAAGAACCTAGAAGAAATTAATGATGCGGGGGGTCTTGATCTAGTAATTAACGAGGAAAGCATGGGCAATGTAGCAAACGTGCTACGTGCATGGTCCGTAGCTTTGTACGACTAACCCAAGCTGTGAGTGGGTTGCGGGTTTATGGATATTGTCCCGCGAAAACCACAGCAGTACGAGCAGCGCCCTCCATGATTGTTCATTGCGTCTGTGATCGTACCGAAGAAACCGCGTTACGGTTAGCCCCTGTGCACCACACAGGGCACCACTTTAACAATGGAGGAACCTATGGGTGACGAGCAGCTATCTACGTTTCAAGAAGCCAACCTAAAATGGTTGAAGCGACAGGTTGATAACTTACAAGATGAACAGCACCGTGCAGATGCGCGGCCTCGCGTAAAACAGGAGCTTTGGGCTGCGCGTGAGGAGCTTGATAACTACGTTAAGACGCTGCGTGACTATGGTATAAAAATATGAACGAGTACGAACGTGTAAAATATGAGGAGCTGTATCGGCAGGCGTGGGAACAACAGGTTAAAAAAGACAGAAAAGAAAACCCTCGGCTAATTGTAAACAACCGATATACAAACAACACCGTGAATAGAGAGAACGGTGCCAAAGGTGGCAGACCCAAAAAGGAGGAGAACAAATTAAAATTAACAAAAGAAGCTGAAGTGTTGAACCGCATGTTGCAGCGCAAGATGACGCTGAAAGATGCCGCAGAAATAATGGGCATAAGTCCGAAAGCAGCATCCAACATGAAAAGAAAATATGATTTGCCAAGATAGGAGAACGGCATGGCTAAAAAAGGATCACCGTACGCGGATAAGATATGGGCGTACAAGATAAAACATCCTACAGCGAAAGCTAGGGAAATAGCAGACGCGACTAACACATCTTATGGGTACGTCTATAAACTTCTAAAAAAGATCGGCACACCAGACGAAGTGTTTGAAAAGGAAGCGCGTAAGGTCACGCGTGGGCAGGTGTTAGATACCGCCAAAGAATATGTGACCAAAGATCGTGCGGCTGACCATGGGAATATGGAAGATAACTTTAAAACCATAGGTAAGTATTGGTCTGTGCATCTAGGCATGAACATAAGTGCCACCGATGTAGCTGTTATGATGACGTTGCTTAAAATTGCACGTATAAAGTCTAACCCGTCACATCCAGACAACTGGGTAGACGCATGTGGTTATATGTCATGTGGTGGCGAGATAGTGAGTAAGGGCTGATGGACCTTATAACACTAGACTTTGAAACATACTATGACAGGGATTATTCTCTGTCTAAGTTAACAACAGAAGCCTACGTCCGTGATCCTCGTTTTGAGGTGATCGGCGTGGCTACTAAAGTAAACAATGAAGAAACGGAGTGGGCTAGTGGCACGAAGAAACAACTGGACAGATACTTCAAGTCGTTCGATTGGGGTAAAGCTATGGTACTTTGCCATAACACTATGTTTGATGGTGCCATTCTTAATTGGTGTTTTGGTATTCGTCCTCGCGTGTATACCGATACTTTGTGTATTGCCCGTGCCTTACATGGGACTGAAGCTCGCGCAAGTCTCGCTGCGTTATCTGAAAAGTACAACCTCGGCACTAAAGGCACAGAGGTCATACGAGCCATTGGAAAAAAACGTGAAGATTTTGAACCCGAAGACTTAGCAGAGTACGGGGACTATTGTATTAATGACGTTGAGCTAACCTATAAACTTTTTAGTAGGATGGTTCGACGGTTCCCCAAACAAGAGTTACGTTTGATAGATGCCACTCTGCGGATGTTTACTGAACCCACCTTGGATTTAGACCGTGACTTGTTGCAGTCGCATCTACAAGACGTGAAGGACCGTAAAACCAAACTGTTAGCTGATGCAGGGGTAGAAGATAAGAAAGACCTTATGTCCAACCCGAAGTTCGCGGAGTTGTTGAAAGGGTTTGGGGTCAAGCCCCCTATGAAGATTAGCCCCACTACAGAAAAAGAAACATTTGCGTTCGCCAAGAATGATGAAGAGTTCAAACATTTGTTAGAACATGAGGATGATCGTGTGCAAGCGTTAGTGGCGGCGCGTCTAGGTAGTAAATCTACGCTAGAAGAAACACGTACCCAACGGTTTATAGACATATCGGCCCGCGGGCTTCTGCCTGTCCCTGTAAGATATTATGCGGCGCATACTGGACGATGGGGTGGCGACGATAAGATCAACCTACAAAACCTACCTAGTCGTGGACCAAACGGTAAGAAGTTAAAGGGTAGCATTATCGCACCCGAAGGACATTCTCTGATAGACTGCGACAGTTCACAGATTGAAGCGCGTGTGTTGGCGTGGCTTGCGGAACAGGATGATCTAACCAAGCAGTTCGCTGATGGTGAAGATGTGTACAAATACATGGCGTCCACCATATATAACGTGCCAGTGGATAGGGTAAGTAAAGACCAGAGGTTTGTGGGCAAGACCACAATTCTCGGCGCAGGTTACGGCATGGGTGCGATTAAGTTCCAAGCACAATTACAGGGTATGGGGGTCTACATAGAGTTAGAAGAAGCACGGCGGATCATACAAGTATACCGCGATGCCAACGGCGCAATTAGTCAATTATGGACTGATGCGAACAACATGGTACACCACATGGAACGGGGGGATACCGTAGAATTTGGGCGCAAGGGCGTATTGCAGGTAAACGCAGGTCGTAGCGCAATCATTCTACCTTCTGGCCTACCTATGTTCTACAACGGGTTGGCAGGAGAAAAAGGTGAACGTGGGTATGAGTACACGTACAAAACACGCAGAGGTCCGAAACGTATATACGGTGGTAAGGTGGTGGAGAACGTATGCCAAGCTATTGCACGTTGTATCATAGGACACCAAATGTTACTCATTGCGAAGCGATACAAAGTTGTGCTAACTGTACATGACAGTATTGTGGCCTGTGTTGCCGACGAGGAGTTAGGCGAGGCGCAAGCATATGTCGAGGAATGTATGAGCCAAGCACCTAAGTGGGCTGATGGATTACCGATCACATGTGAGAGCGGAACAGGCAAATCATATGGAGAGTGTGAGTGACAAAAGTATGGCCGTGGTCGTTCAGTAAGATCAAAGACTTTGAGCAATGCCCGAAGCAGTATTACCACAAACACATCTTGAAAGAGGTGCCGTTTGTGCAGACCGAAGCCATCTTGTACGGTAACGAGTTCCACAAAATGGCCGAAGACTTCATTGGTAAAGATACACCTGTGCCCGCAAAGTTCAGCTATGCAAAGAAAGCCCTAACATCTTTAAAGAACAGTCGCGGTGAAAAACTGTGTGAAATAAAAATGGGTCTGACGGAGAACCTAGAGGCTTGTAGTTTCTACGCCTCTGATGTTTGGTTTCGCGGTGTTGCTGACCTAGTAATACTAGATGATGAAATAGCCATTGTGGTAGATTACAAGACAGGTAAATCTTCCAAGTATGCAGACAAAGGACAGTTAGAGTTGATGGCCCTTGCACTAATGGCGCGGTATCCGCAAATTAAAAAGGTACGCGCTGCACTCTTGTTTGTGGTATGTAATGACTTGGTAAAAGATACTTACATGGAGTATGATAAGTCTAAGCTGTGGGAGAAGTGGCTCGGTAAGTACGGGCAGATGGAAACCGCAGCAAAAGAAGACATGTGGAACGCACGACCCAACGGATTGTGTAAGCGATACTGTCCTATTATTGAATGTGTCCATAACGGAGCCAACTAATGCCATACAAAAACCCCAAAGACCGCCCAAAACAAAAGAACAAACCTGTCGGGAGCAAAGCCTTTGAAGCTAGGATGGAACGTCAGCGTGCCCGCCGTAAGATGGATCGCACCAGTAAAGATGCTAACAAGAACGGTAAAGCTGATAAACGTGAAGGCAAAGACATTAGCCACAAGAAAGCCTTGTCGAAGGGTGGTTCTAATAAAGACGGTGTAAAAATCGAAAGCCGCAGCAAGAACCGCGCACGGAACTACAAAAAATAATTCGGGCATCTGCCCGAAAGGAGAACACATGCGAATAGTAGATGGTAAGGCGCTGCTGCTCAAGCTGCGTAACCCAAAACGTGTCACTGAGACGATACCAAAAAGCAAGACGGTGCAAGATAACGAAGTCTTGGTCAAGTGGGGTATCGACGAAGCGCATACCCTACGCAAGCTAAATATAAACGTGCCCTCCCCAATCAACGGTAGGTATACATGGACGGGCAGACACGCACCATTCGACCACCAGAAGAAGACCGCGGCTTTTCTTACTATGAACCAGAAGGCGTTTTGTTTTAATGAACAGGGCACAGGTAAAACTGCTTCTTCTATCTGGGCTGCTGATTACCTTATGAAACAAGGCAAGGTTAGTCGCGTGTTAGTTGTGTGCCCTCTGTCAATTATGGATAGCGCGTGGCGCGAAGACTTATTTACCTTTGCCCCGCACCGCAGCGTGTCGATAGCTCATGGTGCATCAAAGAAACGCCGCGAGATCATCCAGCAAGGTTCTGAGTTTGTCATAATAAACTACGACGGTGTAGAGATTGTGTCAGATGCAATCGCTAACGGTGGGTTCGACCTGATTATTGTTGACGAAGCTACGCACTACAAGAACGCGCAGTCCAAACGATGGAAGGTGCTGAACAAGCTAGTGGGTGACAATACTTGGCTGTGGATGATGACAGGTACACCTGCCGCGCAGTCGCCATTAGACGCGTACGGTTTAGCGAAACTTATAGACCCCCAATCTGTGCCAAGGTTTTACGGTTCTTTCCGCGATATGGTTATGACAAAGATTACGCAGTTTAGATGGGTGGTCAAACCTACTGCATCTGACCTTGTGTTTAACATCTTACAACCTGCTGTGCGGTTTACCAAAGAAGAATGTCTTGATCTACCCGACATGACGTACACGAACCGACACGTTGAGCTTACGCGACAACAAAAGAAATATTACAACACACTCAAGAAAAGCATGACCATGGCGGTGGGTGATGATGAAGTGACCGCAATGAACGCGGCTATCATTATGAACAAACTACTGCAAATATCTGCAGGGGCGGTATACACCGACGAAGGTGACACGTTAGAGTTCGACATCAAGCACAGGTATAAAGTGCTGAAAGAAGTCGTAGACGAGAGCAGCCAAAAGGTATTAATATTTGTACCGTTCAAACACACCATTGACATACTGACAGATAAGTTGCGTAATGACGGGATATCTACGGAGGTGATACGGGGAGATGTACCCGTAGCCAAGCGGACCGATATATTTAAACGGTTCCAGAACACCCCCGATCCAAGGGTGCTAGTCATCCAACCGCAGTCGGCAGCACATGGTGTTACGTTAACAGCAGCCAATACTGTAGTGTGGTGGGGGCCAACGTCTTCACTAGAAACATACGCCCAAGCTAACGCTAGGGTTCATAGGTCAGGTCAGAAGCACCGTTGTACAGTCGTACAGCTACAAGGTTCTGCCGTGGAAAAGCGTATTTATTCATTATTAAATAACAGAATAGACGTACACACAAAAATGATCGATCTTTACAAAGAATTACTTGACTAGGCTACATTTAGTAACTAGAGTGTAATTCTCGTTAACTAGGAGAACGCATATGGAGGACACGTCCGACATACCTGCAGATAAACTGACTAAAGCCTATATAAAATTAAGGGCAAAACGAGCAGCGTTATCTGCACAATACAAAGAAGAGGATGGAGTGTTGGTGCGCCAACAGGAAATCTTGAAGAACGCGCTTTTGGATTATTGTGACAGCCACAATGTCGAAAGTGTTAGAACCTCTGAAGGTTTGTTTTTTCGATCTAGCAAAACCAAGTATTGGACTAGCGATTGGGAACAGATGTACAGTTTTATAAAAGAACATGATGTACCTGAGTTCCTAGACAAACGGTTGAACCAGACGAACATCAAGCAGTTTTTGGAGGAGAACCCAGACGTTATGCCCAAAGGCATGAACGTAGACACCGAATATGTCATATCAGTAAGGAAAAAATAATGGCAGAACCATTTGTACAAATAGAGGATTTGGCGAAGCATTTTGCGGTATCCATTTCTACTATCCGTGCGTGGGTAAGACAGGGGCACATCCCCAAATCCACGTACATTAAGATCGGTAACACATACCGATTTAACAAAACTTCTGTGACTGAAGCCTTAACAGGCAAAGCCAAGGAAGAAGAACGGGCCGAAATACGCAACGAGCCTGCAGAAGAACAGCTAGAATTTAATTTTGATGCTGACGTAGACGTATAAGCCAAAAAGGAGAACGACATTGGCAGACACATATATTATTGAAGGCGTTGAAGCCTTATGGCCGCGCATAGATCAAACCTATGCGTTTGATAAAAAGGCCAACCGCAGTATGCCCTGTGGCCCCCGCGATAAAAACTCAGAGTTTTCTATCCAGTTTCGTATGGAACGTGCTACGGCAAGAGCTTTGTTCAAAGCCATGAACGCAAGTTATATGGCAAACCGTGAAGATAAATGGGCAGAAGAATTAGCCAACCCATTCGTTAAGGACGACAACGGTACGTATACGCACAAAGCCACATTGAAGGGTGAGTATAACGGTAAGGTCACTGACCATCCTGCACAATACGATTCACAGGGTGATATGTTAGAACAAGACTTCCAGTTGACTACTGGCAGTACGGTTAACATCGCCGTGAAGTTGGTGCCATATGACTTTGGGGGAAACCAAAGCGTGTCACTACGTTTGAACGCCGTGCAGGTTACCAAGTACGTTCCAATGGAGCGTGTCAATCCCTTTACCAAAGTTGAAGGTGGGTTTGTCAAAGACAATGCTAATCCGTTCAAAGAAAAACCTAAGTCTAACAACGTGTTGGCAGAAAAATCAGATGACGATGATGACGGGTTTGACGACGAACCAATTAAAAAGACTGCGAAAAAAGCAGCGGCAAACCCCAAATCAAGCGGGGAATTAAACGATCTTGTAGGTGACATGCTTGCCGACGATGACGAAGATTAAAACAAACCACCACGGTTACTACGGTAGCCGTGGTTACTCTTATGGTATGAGTGGTAGCAATGAAAACAAAACGGTTTTTGGAGTTGGTTCTAGCGCACGAAGGGGAATATTGCGTGTGGGCCAACAAAGGCGTGAAGCCTAATGAACGTATACAACAATCCTTTTATTCTTCCATAGATGAAGCCTTACAGAAAGCGCGTGACCTAAATGACGGGGGGTGGAACGCCTTCTTTGCGTTAGGCACATTCTTTGACGGTAGTTCGCGTACTGCCAACAACATGCAATGGATGAAGTCGTTTTTCTTAGATTTGGATTGTGGCCCCGATAAAGAATTTCCGTCACAAGCCGTAGCCATAGACGAGCTACGTACCTTCTGTGAAAACAACAACCTGCCTACCCCTACACTTATAAACTCAGGGCGTGGTGTACATGTGTACTGGATATTGTCTGAGCCTGTGTGCAGGGAAGATTGGTGGCCCGTAGCGGAACGATTAAAGAGGCTATGTGACGAACAGGGGTTTGCGGCTGACCCGTCCCGTACGTCTGATGCCGCTAGTATTTTACGTGTGCCAAGCACTCACAATCACAAGTACGGTGACCCCCTACCTGTAGAATTTTATGGGATAGAAGATTTTGATATTGTAGATTTTGACGCGTTTGCTGTGCTGTTGGGCGATGATCCGATACCAGTACCCAAGAAACGCGAGACATCTGCGGTTAGCGCGTTTAAAGACGCGATGTACAAAAACTATAAAGGTAGCTTTAAGCGTCTGTTGTTGAAAACTAAGAACGGCACAGGCTGCAAGCAGATCAAACACATAATAAAACATCAAGGCAGCGTATCGCACGATTTATGGCGAGCGGGGTTATCAATAGCCAACGTGTGCGAGGACGGGGCAGAAGCAGCCCATATTATGTCTGCGCAGCACGAAGATTACAATGTGCAGGGCACACTAAAGAAGATGGAAGATACAGGCGGTCCACACTTCTGTAGCACGATAGAACGGCTGAACCCTGACGGGTGCGAAGGTTGCCCCAACAAGGGTAAGATCACAACACCCGCGGTGCTTACAAAAGAAATCAAAGAAGCCACGCCAGAAGACAATATCATAGAGGAAATAGATGGGGATAGCGCAATACAAGTAACTATACCTACGTTCCCTGCGCCTTATTTTAGAGGGCAGTATGGGGGTGTGTATTTACGCAGCGTGAACGATAACGATGAACCCGAAGAAATCTGTGTATACCAAGACGATTTTTATGTTACCCGTAGGTTACATGATGTGGAACTTGGGGAAGTCATAGCATTTGCACTGCACTTACCAAGGGACGGGGTACGTGATTTTGTTGTGCCGCTATCCTCTGTGACTTCAAGAGAAGAGTTTCGCAAACATATGTCTATGAAAGGCATAGTTACTTACGGGAAGGACGTAGACAAACTCATGGCATACACGGCGGCATGGATTAAGGAATTACAGCAGACTACTGCGGCTAGTGAGGCGCACCAACAATTCGGGTGGGTTGATGACGAGAGTATGGATGAATTTGTGTTAGGCGACCAACTGATTACCGCGCATGGCGTAGAATACAACCCACCGTCTAGCAAGACTGCGGGGCACATAGCCAAGTTTAAGCCTAGAGGCACAAAAGAACGACATAAAGAAATATTAGACTTCTACAACCAAGACGGTATGGAGTTACAACAGTTTACTGTATGTGCAGGGTTTGGCACAATACTTATGCCTTTAACAGGTTTGTACAGTCTAGGCGTTCATTTGTTTGGGGAAACAGGGGGCGGTAAAACAACCGCTATGTATACTGGTACAGCCATATGGGGCGAACCGCGTGGGCTTACAGGGACTAAAGGGGATACGCCAAACTCCCGCATGAACTTTGCTGAAGTGATGCACAATCTTGGGCTGAATACAGACGAGATGACAAACATCACTGGCAGGCAAGCATCAGATTACGCGTACCAACTATCAGAAGGAACGCAGAAGAACCGGATGGCAGGTGGCGGTAACTACGAACGTGTTAGGGGTAGACCGTGGCGGTTGATAGCGTTGTCTTCTGGTAATGTAAGTATGTATGCACAGATGGCTATGGCGAAGGGTGACACCAAAGCGGAGATGCAACGGTTGTTAGAATTACGTGTAGACGAGATACCAATGGTGGATGTGGACCCTCTTGTGTCTGCTAAATTGTTTACAGATATTCAAAATAACTACGGACATTACGGGCCAGAATTTGTGCAGTATGTGATTGAAAACAAACTTGCGTTGACCGCAGACTATGAAAAAATAAAAGCTAAATTAGATAAGGCCGCAGGATTAAATCAGAAAAACCGTTTCTGGTCTGGTGGTTGTTCCGCAATATTAGTCGGGGCGCTAGCCGCTAAACGTGCGGGTATAGTAGACTACGACATGAAAAAACTATTTAAGTGGGTAGTTGGGCAGCTAGTGCGTGTAAGGGCGTTTGTGGAGGATAGCGCGGCGTCTGTTCAAACATTGGTTACAGAATTTACCACTGAGCATTGGGGCAGCATACTGAAGATTAAAAGCACCGATACTGCACAATCTGCTGAAGGTATCACGCCCATGGTTATACCTGACCAAAACCCAAGAGGTTCTTTGGTCGCACGGTATGAGACAGATACAAACATGTTATATATTGTACCTAAACCGTTCAAGAAGTGGCTTGGCGAACAGAAGTTAGACTACACCAGTGCGCTAGAGGGGATGCAGAAAGAAATGGGTGCTACACGTAAACAGATGCGATTATCTAAAGGCACTAACTTCAACCTTCCACCAATACGCGTTATAGCGGTAGAATTAAAAGGTTTTAGCGGTGTACCAGAAGCCACTGAGGATTGATGATTTAGCGCCAGATCAAGTAAAAATCATCGTTGATTGGGACGCTATGGTGGTTGGGGCATCTGTTTTTGTACCTTGCGTAAACAATGTCGCCGCTAAGAAACAGCTCATTGAAGTAGCAACGCGCAAAAATTGGAGCGTTGAGTTACGTGTACGAATAGAAAATAATATGTTTGGGGTTCGCATGTGGCGAACTGTGTGATACGTGTTAGGAGACAAGCTAGATTTCTTGTCGTTCTCCTCCCACTACCCCCGCCACTGTGCGGGGGATTTTTAGTTGAAGAGTTGTATTCCCTGATCGTATTCGTCCAAGCTACGTAGCATAAACGGCGTGTATTCAATACCACCCACCATCTTCTTAGTACGTGTATCGAACGCTCTTCGTGACTTCTTGATTGTATCAGGCATGATTAAGTTTTTGCTACGTGCACTTCTAGGTAACTCACGGTTGTAGTCTCGTATTTTCTTCAACGCTTCACGGTATCCAGAGGCATCACCATTAGCAGCGGCGATATTTGCAGCGCGTAACAAACGTGTGCGCGTGGTACGCAAGTGGTCATTCTTCCGCCGTTCGTTCTTGTTTACCTCATAAGTTTTTATGACATCAGCGTTCGCAAACCCGGCAAACTGTCCGAGTATCTGCATCGCCCCAATATCTTCTACTACGGCGTCACCTCTACGTGTTTCGACTTCACCTGTTGCAGCCTGTTTACCGCCTTTGATTATGTTTCTCGCCGCTGCAGGTAGGATTGCTTCTGTGCCTTTAAGTATTTCGCCTTCTTGCACCAAGCCTACACCCCGTTCAATGCTCAACCCGATACCTACGATTGGGCCACCTAGCTGCTCAATCAAAGTAAAGAATTGTGATTGGTCTTTCTCAATGATCGGTGGGCGATACAACAGGCTGTTAAGACTGATACGGCTTGCAACCTCTACACCCAAGGCTTCGTTTATAACACCTTTGTACAAACCTTCGCCTACAGTCTTACGGAGCATTGCGTCGAAATCATCTTCGTCATCATCTACAAACAAGTCGTATATCTGACCCAACGCACCCATCAACGGCATACCCGCTACACCTGCGAACAACCCTGTAGATACAAGGAAGCGACCTAACTGCTTCTGTGCGATACGACGATTAACTTTATCGTCTTCTGTCTTGGCGGTCTTAAACGCCTCGTCTGTCATACGCGCCATCATGTAGTATTTACTGATAGCGAACCGCTTAAACAACATGGCCATGTTGCCGATACCCGACTGTGCATAAACTGGACGCCCCGCAGAAGCAGTAGCACCAAGGGTAAACTCTGTCTCTGTCACCGCAGTCATGGCTGCTTGACGTTTTTCATCTACGGTAAGCTCGCTACCTTTCTTGTCCCGCATACGCTGCAGTTCCAACATATAGGTAGCTGTCATAGCAACTTCACGGTTGTAACGCTCTGCATGGTGAAACAAGAAGCTGTTCCATGAGTTTATCTTTTCCATGACATCTTTGGTGTTACCCATGTCAAGCTGCTCTTGGTTCAGCGTCTGGTTTATCTGTGCGTTTTCAGTAGCTACCTCTGCCAGTACCTCTATGTCTCGCAGTTCTTTTGGTAAGTCCGCTGCGTCGAAGTCATAGTTTGCTATGGAGAACCCAGCTACACCCGTGTTGACTTTGCGATTAGTCATCTTGCCATTCGGCCCCATGACCTGCACCATCTTTTCTTTTGGGCTACGCGCAAGGATCGCGCTTGCTGAACCCATTGCCTTCATAGCAGCTTTGTCACCGTATTTACCCATCAACCGTGGGGCGGTACTCATAAACACATCGAATGTGGTGATAGCCGCGGAGGACAAGTTGAAGCCCATAGTCCAACCATAACCTGCAGAGGTGGCAACTTGCGACCAACGGGGTACTGTAGGGCGCTGCGCAAAGTTTGCTATTTGCTCAAGTTTATCTCGGAACAAACCTACATCTGTGGATGTCTTTTCTGCAGGGGCAAACTCGCGGAGTTCGTTCTTAAAGCCCTGTATCTTAGCACCGAATTGCATCTGCACGATCTGGCGGTTGTAGTCACGCCCTTTGTTCTGCACCATGTCTACAAGATCAAAGGCTTCCTCGGCCATCCCTGTGGGGGTCTTGTCGCCCAAGAAACCACGTACATCTCCACGTTTGCGGAACGACTGCATAAACGAACGCTCGGGCATCATATCCAAAGCCAATGCAGCAATGCTGTCGATGGTGGTGGCGTCTACATTGTTCGCCTTTAACGTCTGCAACACGTTGAATACAAAAGAATCGGGCGGGGCTTGCGAGAAACTAGCCACGGTACTAGACGTACCTTCTTCCCAATCTTTTAGTATATACGCACGGCGCTTATCGCCTTGTGGGAGTTTAGCCAAAACCCCATCGTTGTATTCTTTGAGGTTGCGTTTAGCTTTTTCCCGCAGCCGCTCAGACTTAAAGTATTCTACAAAACGTTCTACCTTACCTGTCTTTGGGTCTATGGTGTTGTATGCTAGACGGAAGTTACCTTGACGGGTCAACGGAGCGAACGGTTTGATAACCCCACGGTCCATGTTTAATAACTTCGCTAGTTTATCTATGGCTTTCTTACGTATGGCTGCGTCTTTGATAGTAGCCGCAAGGTTTTCATCTATCGACTTCATAACTTCATCGGTACTCGCCTCGAATGTGTTGGTGACCACCGCGTATAGATTTTGACCCTCTTTACCTAAACTCTTCCACTTTTTATGTAAGTCTGCATGGATCGCTCGGGCTTCTTTTTCGTTATACCCTTCCGCGTTTTTGTCACGTCCGTAGGCTTTATTAAAGTCAGCCTGTCTGGGGTCAATACGTTCGTATGTTGCGTTCGGCACCAAGGCTTGCAACGTGTTGAATTTTTCAAGGTTATCTTTCTTGAACTTGCGTAGGTCCGCTACAATAGGGTCAAGCCGTTCGTTACGCTCCCGTAACGCGGAACTCATACCGTTGATGATGTTGTTTAGCTGTGGAGCCATGGGTATTTTGGACTCGGCTAATTGACCTAAGATGTTTACAGGCTGCAAATTCAGGAACATCTTCTTGACCAACATCGGTGTATTGGAGCCTATTAACTCTTTGGCTTGATCGTAGAAGTTTTTGTCTGCCTTTATAACCTTTGCGCCTAGCTCGTTGATGGCTTGTGCCGCACCTGCAGGTGTTTTTATCTTCAGATACATCTTAGTAGCTGCGCGGCCATCGTAGTCTACGGCGATCATTTCTTGCACAAGTTTGTCGATTGCTTGATACGCAGAGTTGTCCGGTATCGTTGAACGTCCAAGCAATGTCCTAACAAAATTAGAGATGGCTCGTACCATCTGCTGCCACGGATTACGTCCTTTGATTGTAGTCAACTTCAGTTGTGTTTGGAACTCAGGGTTGGACAGCGCTTCTGCAACGAACTCGTCCATCGTGGTCAGTCCGTATTCGTCAGCTAGTTGTTCCTTGGTTTCTTCAAACAACCTGTTCAGCTTTTTAGTCAACGGATGCGATTTGTTTGCGATGATCCCAGACGTAGCCGCGTGTAACGCTTCGTGCAATAACGCGTGCCCGGTAAACCCTGTGTCTTTGTCTAGGTATATCGTGTTATCAGCAGGGTCGAAGTAACCAGCTACCGGAGCGCCATCTTCCGCACGCAGGTTTTTTCTAGCTACAATCTTGGTGTCACCCAAAGTTTCCGCAAGGCGCTTGGATAGCAACGCTATATCTTTCGACGGGGTAGTGAACCGCAATGCGTTCAGCGCGTCTACCAAGTTACCTTTGTTGATAGCATCTTTTACAGACGGACGTATCGGTGTGTCTATCACCAGCTCGGCGGGAAGCTGTAAGTCTTTTGCACTGATAATTTCTAGTTCCGCTAATTCTTCAGGAGTTAGCCTAGACCGTGCTTCAGCCACTCTATCTTTAGCATTGTAATTAGCCTGTGCAGCGCGTGCCTGACTTCCTTGTTGTAACTCTGACTTAACGTAGTTTTGTAGGTCCGCGGACATACCTGTATCTTTAGACGTTAACCAATCAGTAATCCTACGCGCACTGGTCTTGCCCATAGAGGGTAAGTTTTTGTCTTTATCCGAAGTATAGAATTTGGCTAACACAGGATCGTCTTTGTACTCTTGTGTGTTACGTGTTCTATTAGGGATTTGCATACTTACATCGTATATTATAGCGTCTAACGCCGCCGTAAATGTAGGGAACTGATTAAAGTATTTTTGTACCGCGTTCGCAAGCTGTGAGCCTTTTGCTTTTGTGCGTTTGGCATCCATCAACTTAAGTATCTTGTTTTTGTCGGAAGCGGTCATAGGCGCTGCAGGGGCATCCTTATCAGAATCTGCTTTACCTTGGCGTTGTATATCTGCGTCTTGTTCTGCAAATTTTGCCGCTTGTGTTGTATCAGCTTCTTTTGCCTTAGCTGTTTCCGCACGTTTCTTGGTAGCCGCATCGGCCTTCTGTGTAGCGAACGTCTGTTTTGTAGTTTCTTTCACGGGTTTAGGTGCTAACGTGGGGTCTTTTACAAAGGTTGTTTTTCCTGTTCTCTTTAGCGTTTTAGGGTCAACCTCATATTTTGTGCCGGGTATAACTTGCCCTGTTGGACGATCTGGACCTTGGCGTTCGCGTCCCGTTAGTGTAGTTGGCTGCGGTTCCGTTGATGCATCAGCTCTCCCAGCGCCTCGCACAGTGCGTCCCACTCCTCGTCCGTCAGGTGTCGTAGCATCGGGGGCACTAGGAGTGGCTTCGGTGGGTCTGTCTGCACCGCTTGGTCCAACAGGCGGAACGCCAACTCCACTTGTTGCTGTGTCAACTGGTCTAGCATCTAATGGCTCCCCTGCGTCTTTCATGGTGAGTGTAGATCGTGTAATGGTTTTAGGCTGTCGTAAGTCGCCGCGGAACGATAGCTGTTCGGGGCGCTCCCGATCTTCCTGTCTACGTTTAGGTTCGGTAACCCGTGCCTGCATTTCTCTCAGGCCAAGCTCAGTGTCTACATCAATGTCTTCCTGTTTCTGACGTTCAACTTCTCTAGCGCGTCTTATATTTGCACTAGCATCTTGTGTGCCAACTTGCGCAGCATTGAACAAATCACGTTGCAGTAGCTCGCGTTCTTGTTCTGTAGTAGGTTGCGGCGTTACTTCTGGTTCAGGGGTAGGTATGTTTTGTAGTGCACGGCCTCTAGGATCACGGCGCGCTTGTTCTAATTCCAAAGCAAACAAATCAGGTTGCTCAAACGCATCTACGTCATCACGTTCTAATGCGGCTTGTTTTGCACGTTCTCTAGCGGCATCCTGTGCTAACGCACTCTCACGCCCTGCTAGTGCGCCTATACCGCTTTTGGCATTCGCTACAGCAGCGTCAAACCTAGCTTTGTCCTGCACAGGTTGGGTTTTAACTTCTGGTGCCGCGACCCCCGCGGGTAAGTCCGTGCCTTCAATAAGGTCCAACGCAGGTTCAAAGCGTGTATTTTCTAATATACTGGCTGTCTCTTCAAACGGTATAGCCCCCGTACGTGTGGCTTCTCTAAGTTTTCCAAATGTTTCTGAGGATACTTCGCCTGTACTACGTATTTCCGCCCTAGCACGTTTCACAACATCTGCAGCTTTCTCACGCGCAGCTATACTTTGTTCACGAGTAACCGCTTGTCCTTCGCCACTATCTAATCGAATACCAAGATCATCTGGTCCTGTTAATTGTAAACCCTTGGGTATGTACCTACTCTCAGGTTGTTTCACAGACAGTTCGTCGTAGTATTGTTTGATTTTCGCTGTACGTTCCGCGTCAGTTAATCTTGCCGCTTCTTCGGGGTTTGCGTCTTCCCAACTACGGAATTTTGCTACCGCTTGCGGACCTACACTACGTTGCACTGCGGCAGGAGAAGGCAACAACCCTGCAATACCCCCTTCAGGCGCGGCTTCAGGTGTTACTTCTTGTGGCGGTCCGTCTACCCCTGCTTTACGGCTGTTAGTAAACGCGTCTACGAGGAATTGAATGGTGGCACCTGCGCCGCCGCCTAGCGCAGCGGACTCGCCTGTACCTTCTAGTATGGCCCGCTCTGGGTTATATCCACGCTCTGCTAAGTTTTGTACAATCTCTGCAGTAGCTTCTTGTGCTGCTTCAGCGCCACCTGTAACGGCAGCGTTTGATATGCGTTGCCCCATAGTTTCGACTACTTCAGGACCAAGTTGATCCATCAACCTGTTAATCACAGGGACATCTACCGAACGCATGAAACGTCCTAGTGGTGCGACTTCTAAAAGACCAAACGGTGCGGCTTGACGTATTGCACGGTTACGTTCTTCTTGAGTTGCACCTGCTGCACGGGCGCGTTCACTAGCTTCACCTGCTGCGGTTCCTACACCTAATAAGGCACCTGCACCTGTGGCAATCCCCGTGGTAGCGGCAGCACCAATAGATATGGGCGCGGCTCCAATACCCGCCGCGATACCTGCAATGGGTGCAGCGAAGCCTGCAATAGAACCAAACACACTACCAATCTTGTAGCTTAGATCGTCCTGATCGCCACCTTTAGGTTTTATGGCGTCAGCGATACCCTGTATCTTGCTACGCGCAGCAAGTTCAGCTTCTTCATCTAGTAATGTAGCGGCACCTAATGCGGCCATCTCGCCTGTGCCTACAAACCCTGCACCGAAGCCTTTAGCGAGGTCACCAAGTACACC
>UEXN01000603.1_pt1 | contig 17248 bp, 23 predicted proteins | sample 1796711 | NCBI WGS metagenome assembly UEXN01 (sample SAMEA4772470, study PRJEB27181) | metagenome | reverse complement strand
GTTGCGTTGAAGGTGGCTCGGATAGCTTTGGCGGCAGTGATTTTGTGATTGATCATGTTGATATCTCCTAGATATGTTTCGACCTGCTGGGTCTCGTCAGTACACCAGCGTCAGGTGTAGACATATGCGAGCATTGAGTGACCTCCGCCCCGCCGACAATATACTGTGCCGTTCAGTTCCCCTCAGCTCCGGTCTTACCGTCGACCACTTGCAGTACGGTGGCTCGCTTCATTGGGGTAGGGCTCTCGCCCCGCAGGATTTAGCGGTGTCGCTTGGCTCCTCGTCGCCGGTGTCGCTGCTCGATTCTGGATACAACTGAAACGAAACCGAACAATAAACTAATGACAAGTAACATGCAACACCCACTGAATGATCAATGACAACTAGCCACGAATATATTGATCAGCAGGGATTTATTAGGGGTCAGGGATAGCCTGCCAATAGCAGCGTTATCAAACCCAGTGGTGCACAGAACACAGCAGTCGGGGGCATTATCCGGATTTAGCCCCAGCCACTTGAGTCGGGTTTTTGCATAAGTAGAAGCAAGACTTTAGGTGTGTCATAAGTCATTGATATATAAGGCGTCTTCTCTGTAAGACGTTTTCTGTCATTACTTGACCAATGAGTAGGGGTAACCCTAAAACGCCTCAGAGGGGCTCAGAATGCGTCTAATGGCTGTCAAGTATTAAGTGATAAATATTTAAATCTCAAGGCACAAAGCATGTCACATGTCAACGTTGACAAGTCATACCTTTATGTGCAAGGCGGAATCCGTCCGGTAGAATCCGGCTATCAATCATTGAAGGATGAATAGACATGGCGGCGAGAGATATGACCCCCAAGCAGTTGCACTTCTGTCGATGCGTGGCGTCAGGAATGACCCAAGCAGATGCATACAGGGAGGCATACGAGCCCTCGGACTCAACCACGGCTGCAAGCATCCATACGCTAGCGTCAAGGCTGATGGGACAGGTTGAGATAAGGTCAAGGGTGGACACTCTAATCGCTGCTAGAGAGCGCGCTGTTGCAGCTTCTGCCCTCTCGGACAGGGACAAGGTTCTGAGCAAGCTGCGTGGATGGATGGACTCCGCAGAGCCCACTGACTCAACCAAGCTGAGAGCGGCTGAGCTGCTCGGTAAAGCTGCTGGTCTGTTCACATCAGAGATCAACGTGACGACTAAGGAGCGGGATGCGTCAGAGGTGGCTGCTGAGCTGGCACAGAGGTTGGCCGGCCTGAGCTGGGAGGGAGTTGACTCGACCCATGCTCGGACTGATGACGACGATCTGCATTGATCGCAGGTCGATGGGCCTTTTTCTGTGCAGGATCGGGCCCACACACACCTACCCCCACCCCCCCTAGCGCGGGCCGTACCCGCATATACATATACATAAGGATACACTCAAATAATTACACTTTTTTCTGACAGAAAACATGTAACATGTAGCTTGTCACCCCTTTTGTTTTCAACTTTACATAAGGAGTCCCATGCCCCAAAAATATTTTGCAAATTTTTGACTTAGTTGTTTGACTTATCTGTCAAGGGGGGTCAATATGGTAGAATCAAAGTGACAACTGTGTACTAAGCAGGCTACTTAACAAAGGAGTCTGGGTCGTTTCCCTTGAAGGGAACGACACTTAGGAGTCAGTATCTTAGGAGTCTACTGATAAGTAGCCTACTAAGTATAAGTAGGCAGCTAAGACTAAGTAGAGGGCTAAGTTTTAAGTATGGCTATCGAAGATCGAATAGATCCAGACCTTTTAAAGAACATTGATCAGCTACCAGCTAAGGATCAAGAAGAAATTCTTATTCTTTTGGAAGAGCTAGAAGATGCTGAGAAGAAAGAAAAGGCTAGACATACCTTTATGGGGTTCGTCAATAAGGTTTGGCCGGCTTTTATCGAAGGTCGGCATCACAAAATCATGGCTAATGCCTTTGAAAGAGTTGCTAGCGGCGAGCTTAAAAGGCTTATAGTGAATATGCCGCCAAGGCATACCAAGTCTGAGTTTGCATCGTTTCTTCTTCCGGCATGGTTCTTGGGCAACTACCCAGAGAAAAAAATAATTCAATCCGCTCACACTGCAGAGTTATCTGTTGGGTTCGGGCGTAAAGTTAGAAACCTTGTAGACAGCGATGACTACAAGTCTGTATTTCCAAATGTGCTGTTGAGGTCCGACTCCAAGGCCGCTGGTCGCTGGAGTACCAACAAAGGTGGTGAATATTTCGCTATTGGTGTTGGGGGTGCCGTCACAGGTAAAGGCGCGGATCTTCTTGTTATCGATGACCCTCATAGCGAGCAAGAAGGTCAAAGCTCTGACCCTTCCGTCTTTGACCGTGTATACGACTGGTATACTTCTGGGCCTCGACAGCGCCTCCAACCCGGAGGATCAATTATTGTTGTTATGACTCGTTGGCATAAACGAGATTTAACAGGACAAATTCTTAAATCATCCCTGCAAAGAGTGGGGTCTGATGAGTGGGAGCTTATAGAGTTCCCGGCTTTAATGCCTTCAGACGAACCTCTTTGGCCTGAGTTCTGGCCTAAAGATGAACTAGAAGCATTAAGAAACGAACTACCGGCTCCAAAATGGAACGCTCAGTACCAACAAAATCCCACTTCAGAAGAGGGCGCGTTGGTTAAAAGAGAGTGGTGGAAGACTTGGGAAAAAGATAAGCCACCAATGTGTGAGTTTATTATTCAGTCTTGGGATACCGCGTTTCTTAAAACGCAAAGAGCTGACTTCTCTGCATGCACAACATGGGGAGTGTTCTATCATCCGGACGGGTCTGGTATTGAACAGCCAAATATTATCCTTCTTGATGCACACAAAGAAAGGCTAGAGTTCCCAGAACTCAAGAAAACAGCTTACGAAATGTGGGTTGATTGGCAACCTGATGCTTTTATCGTAGAAGCAAAGGCTGCAGGAACGCCGCTAATATTTGAATTAAGGGCAATGGGTATTCCAGTTTCCGAGTACACACCGTCCAGAGGTAACGATAAGATTTCTAGGGTAAACGCTGTATCGGATCTTTTTGCGTCCGGTATTGTTTGGGCACCTGAACTAAGATTTGCAGAAGAAGTTATTGAAGAGTTTGCAGCATTCCCATCAGGAGAGCATGACGATCTCGTTGACTCCTCTACACAAGCATTGCTTAGATTTAGACAGGGCGGATTCCTGAAGCTAAACAGCGACGAGGAAGACGAACCGTTTTACCCAAAGAAGGCTACCTACTACTAATGGCGTTTTTACAAAGCAACATACCCTACTTTAAGTGTTGGGTTCGCAAAGAATACACCCATAACAATCAGAAATATCATGGAGAATTTTTGCATGCAATGGCTGTGGCTGTTACAACCATGCCGAAGCGATGTTTAAGTTTCCAAGTTATTTTTACTGGCGCTGAAACTTACGATGATGAAGAGCAGCAAAATGTTCATGGCGGAGCGATGTGGGCTAGGATGCCAATAACCGCTCTGGTAGGCGACACTCCTTTTGAAGAGTGGCCTAAAGAATTACCTGTATGGGCAGCACAGCCTTGGGATTGTATGTCACACACCCACGCGGTTTATCAGATAGAAAGAGCAAGCCCTGCGCCTTGGCTCGCTAAAGTAGACGGTGAGTTTTATCCCGCAAAGTATTATTTTACGGTAGACTATACTGATAATGAAGTAGCGGATGATCCAGCTCAGCACAAGCAAAGTCATGTGTTAGAGTTGCTTGATGCCGGAGAGTACACGGGAAATATTGTAGCGTTACCCAATAACAGGGTAAGAGTCACGCATCCTGCATGGTTTGAAATTGGAGTTGGCGCTCCTGACTTTAGGCCTAACCAGAGAACCTACAACTCAAAAGATGATGTAGAATATATTCATGACACAAAGCGGGTTTTTAATAACCTGTACAGTGAGGACTAAATGAAAAAAACTAAGGGTTATATGGCCGGAGGTAAAACCAAAGGCATGTCTAATGGTGGTAAATTAAAAATGACCACCAACAAGCAGGGCAAAGAGGTTCCTTTTTTTGCTGCTGACGGTGTTGGCAAGATGAGTGCTGGTCGTAAAGTTCCGGGTACTAAAGGTTACTTTATGGGCGGTAAGACTAAAGGTATGTCTAAGGGCGGCAAGACTGGCGGAAAAACAATGGCCCGTGGTTCTGGCGCAGCAAGACCTCAGCCTTTTGGAAAGAATGGCTAATGGCTATTGATAGAACTCTTCGATCCAATCCTTTAACAGGAGAAGGAGGCGACATTGAGATTGAAATAGAAAACCCTGAGGCTGTTTCTATTGAGACAGAAGATGGCGGGGTAATTCTAGATTTTGATCCTGATGCAAGCACTCTAGCATCGCTAGGAATGCTTCCTCATGACGCTAACCTAGCAGATGTTGTTGATGACGCAGAGCTAAATGTAATGGCATCCGATCTTGTTGGTCAGTTTAAGTCCGATAAAGAAAGTCGTGCAGATTGGGAAAGAGCTTACGTTGACGGCTTAGATCTTCTTGGATTAAAGAATGAAGACAGAACAACGCCGTGGGACGGTGCTTGCGGAGTATTTCATCCTTTACTGTCTGAGTCCGTAATTAAATTTCAATCGCAAGCGATACAAGAGCTTTTCCCAGCAAGCGGTCCTGTAAAAACATCTGTCGTAGGAAGCTTGACTGACGATAAAGAGAAGCAGGCTTACAGGGTTCAGAACTACTTGAACTACCTTCTTACTGAAAAGATGACAGAGTATCGATCTGAAACGGAAAAAATGCTGTTTTCTTTGCCGTTAGCTGGTAGTGCGTTTAGAAAAATCTATTACGACCCTAGTATGGGCAGGCCTTGCAGCATGTTTGTTCCTGCGGAAGACTTCGTTGTCAGCTATGGAGCGTCTGATTTAACAACATGTGAAAGAGCTACCCATATAATGAAGCGGACTTCTAATGAAATCCGAAAGCTTCAGGTTTCAGGCTTCTATAAAGATATAGAGCTTGGAGCGCCTTCTAACGATACTGACCGAATAGAAGAAAAATACAACAAGTTGACTGGCGATAGCTCTAGCTATGACCTTGATTCAAGACATACCATACTAGAAATACAGGTAAACCTAGATCTTGCGGGATTTGAAGACAAAGAAGGCGAAGAACCTACAGGTATAGCCTTGCCCTATGTTGTTTCTATTGATTTAGGGTCTAGAGAGATTCTTTCTATACGCCGAAACTGGTATGAAGGAGACGATTTAAAAACTAAACGAGAGCATTTCGTTCATTATCAGTATATTCCCGGATTAGGTTTCTACGGTTTTGGTTTAATTCACATGATTGGCGGTTTAGCTAAGTCAGCTACATCATTACTCCGTCAATTAGTAGACGCAGGCACTTTATCCAATCTTCCCGGAGGACTTAAGGCCAGAGGATTAAGAATTAAGGGCGACGATACGCCAATTATGCCCGGAGAGTTCCGAGATGTAGACGTTCCGGGCGGATCAATTTCAGAAAACATCAGCTTTTTGCCTTACAAAGAGCCAAGCAACGTTTTATACCAGTTAATGGGCGATATTGTAGAGGAAGGTAGGCGGTTTGCATCTGCAGCGGACGTAAAAGCTGCTGATATGAACGCGGAAGCTCCTGTTGGAACAACATTAGCCATACTTGAGCGTTCAATGAAGGTAATGAGCGCCATTCAGGCCCGATTACACGCTTCCATGCGCGTTGAATTGCGAATATTAAGCGGACTTGTCCGTGATTTTGGCCCAGAAAAGTACCCATACCTTCCTGATGGCGATGATTTGGTGTCTGAAGACTTCGATGACCGCGTAGACATCATACCTGTTAGTGATCCTAACGCAGGAACAATGGCTCAAAGGATTATGCAGTACCAAGCGGCCCTACAACTGGCAGCTCAAGCCCCTGAAATGTACGATATGCCATTATTGCACCGTCAAATGCTAGATATCCTAGGTATTCAGGACGCAGATAAGATTGTGCCGACAGAAAAAGACATGAAGCCTACTGATCCAGTTAGTGAAAACATGGATATTATTAACGGCAAGCCGCTTAAAGCGTTTATCTACCAAGATCACGAGGCTCACATTCAGACTCACATGAGCTTGACTGAAAATCCAGAAGTCATGCAGATTATGGGTAAGAGCCCCAATGCAAAGAAAGCAATGGCAGAAATGGCAGCTCATGTTCAAGAGCATTTAGCGTTTAAGTATAGGCAAGAAATAGAAAAAGAGCTTGGGGTAGAACTTCCAACTCCAAACGAGCATCTTCCTGAGGATATTGAATACAGAATATCTAGATTGGCAGCTCCTGCTGCGGCACAAATAACAGGTAAGGCTGCAAAAGAACAGCAAGCTCAACAAGCTCAACAGCAAGCAAAAGATCCTATTGTTCAAATGCGACAACAAGAGCTTCAGATTAAACAACAAGAAGTTCAGCAAAGAGCTCAAGCCGAAATGGCCAAGATACAGCTAGAAATGCAGAAGCTTGCAATGAAATCCGATATTGATAAAGAACGATTGGATCAGCAAGAACGGTTAGAGACAGCAAAACTTGGAGCCAAAATAGCTGAGACAAATTCTAAAGAAGAACTAGAGTCAGCACGGATAGCTGTAGAAGATCAGATAGCTGGCGCTAAACTTGGTGTTCAAGTTGCAAAAGACATTATGGGAAATAAATGACAAAAGAAGTAGACATATTTGACTATTTGAGGTCAAATGTTAGAGATCAAATGAATGACATTAGCGACCACATGATTGGTGGCGGATGTAAAGATTATCCAGAGTACACTAAGTGCTGTGGTGTAATTCAAGGTTTGGCTCAATCGGAGCGAGAAATCTTGGACGCTAAATCTCGATACGAGAAAGCGCAATAACGACTCTAGGCGTTTCCCTAGTGCAAGCGACTTCAGGCGTTATCCTGATGCAAGGAGAAAATATGAGCGAATCTGCTCAGCCAATAGAGACTAAAGAGTCTCGAAACGCAAATCAACTTCCGGAACCTAAAGGTTATAAGATTTTGATTGCGCTCCCAGATCCCGATTCAGAATATGACGGCGGGATTATTAAATCCAAGAAAACTATTCAAGAAGAAGAGCTTGGTTCTATCTGTGCTATTGTTCTTAAAATGGGGCCAGATTGTTACGCAGATGCTAACAGATTTCCTTCCGGACCTTTTTGCGGAAATGGCGATTGGATCATTATGAGGTCTTACTCAGGCACTCGATTCAAGGTTCATGGCAAAGAGTTTAGGTTAATTAACGACGATAGCGTTGAAGCTGTTGTTGAAGATCCAAGGGGGATTGTTAAAGCATGAGCGAATTAATAGACGATCAAAACTCTGAAGAAGATTATAACCACAGTGCAGAAGAAAAATTTTTCGGCATAAAAACTACGCACGGAAAAAAGAAAGCTGAGACGGGCTCTGAGTCTAGCGAGTACGAGTTTGAAGTGGTTGATGACCGTCCGCAAGAAGACAGGAGACCCGCCAAGGCTTCTCAATCCTCTGAAGATAATGACGAGGAGCTTGGTCAATACTCTGACAAAGTTCAGAAAAGACTTAACAAGCTTAAGTTTGATTATCATGAGGAGCGCCGACAGCGAGAATCTGCAGAAAGAATGCGAGAAGAAGCTGTTAAAGTTGCTCAACAGTACGCTAGTAAAGCTCAAGAACAAGAGTCTTTAATAACCAGAGGTGAAGCTGCCTTAGTTGAGCAAATCAGAGAGAGAGCTCACTTACATCTTGCTCAAGCAAAAGAAGGATACCGCAAAGCCTACGAAGAAGGCGACACGGATGCCGTAGTAAATACTCAAGAGCAAATGCTTAAAGCTCAATCCGAGATATCTGAGATTGAAAGGTATAAAAATAATTTAAATGCCCAGTCTCAAAATGCTCAAGCTTATCAGCAACAAGCTTATCAGCAAGATGTTGCAAGAAGAGCTGCCCAAAATGTAGCCGCCCAACAACAGGTGCAGCCACAAGTTACTCCAGAAGCGGAGCAATGGGCACAAAAGAACAATTGGTTTATGGCCGAAGGCTATGAAGATATGACTGCGTTAGCGTATGGAGCGCATACGCAGGCTGTTCGATCAGGAGTTGATGTAAGATCAAAAGAGTATTTTGATTACATAGACACCAAAGTTAGATCAGCATTTCCAGATTACGATTGGTTGGATTCAGGCGATACAGATGGCCGTAGCGCGACCGTGACAACCAGTCGACCCTCGACGGTGGTAGCATCTTCCGCAAGGAACAATGGTGCTAAACCGCGCAAAGTACGGTTAACGGCCACCCAAGTAGCCCTCGCCAAGAGACTTGGGTTAACAAACGAACAATATGCCCGACACGCCGAGATGCTCTAAAGGAGAAATGGTAATGGCAACTGAGCGCACCCCTAGAGAAAGCGACACGCGAAAAGAAGAACACTATCGATCAGATGATAGCTGGGCACCGGCATCTATTTTGCCTACACCCAAAGAGCAGGATGGCTGGACGTTCCGTTGGATTCGGACTAGCATCCTAGGTCAAGCTGATAATACGAATGTTTCTAGATCACTGAGAGAAGGTTGGATTCCTGTAAAGGCAGAAGATCATCCAGAGCTAGAGCTTCAGTCAGACTTAAACTCAAGATTTGTAGGCAACGTTGAAGTTGGCGGTTTGTTACTTTGTAAAGCTCCTGCGGAGAAGATCAAATCACGAACCAGACACTTTGAAAAAGTTGCAGCAAATCAGATGGAGTCTGTTGATAACAACTTCTTGCGTGAAAATGACCCTCGTATGCCGCTTATGAAACCTGAGCGAAATACGAGAACAACTTTTGGCAGAAGTTAAACTCGAAAAGAGAGGCTTCTAATTAGTAAGGAGGCCAATAATGGCTACTACTGCAACCCCTATGGGTGCCGAACCAGTTGATACTTTGAGTGCAAGCGGCTCGTTTACGGGCAAAGTTAGGCACATCAAAATTGCAAGTGGTTATGGTACTGCTATCTTTTACGGAGATTTCGTAAAGTTAGTTGCTGCCGGCACTGTTGAAAAAGCCGCTGTAACAACTTCTGTTGTTGCTGGCACCGTTGGAATCTTTGTAGGTTGTGCTTACACAGATCCCAACACCAACCAAAAGACATTTGCCCAATACTTCCCAGCGTCAACTGCCGCTTCGGATATTGTTGCTTATGTTGTTGATGATCCTAAGTTACTGTTCCGCATGCAGGCTGACGAAGCAATCGCTCAGACTGGATTGGGCAATAACGTATCAGCAGTTAGTACTGCGGGATCAACCTCAATCGGTCGAAGCCGAAACGCCTTAGATGGCGGTTCTATTGCAACGACTAATACATTACCACTGCGTATCGTTGACTTCGTAGATGGCCCAACCAGTGCTGTAGGCGATGCCTTCACGGACTGTATTGTGACCTATCTGCCTTTAAGTCACGCTTACGAAACCAAGCTTGGCGTATAAGGAGAATTAAGTAATGGCTATTTCAAGAGCGCAAATGCTTAAAGAACTCCTGCCGGGGCTTAATGCCTTATTTGGTTTGGAGTATGAAAAATACGAAGACGAGCACACTCTCATTTATGAGACTGAAAGCTCTGATCGTTCTTTCGAGGAAGAAGTAAAACTGTCTGGATTCGCTGCTGCACCAGTCAAAGCTGAAGGTTCTGCCATCAGTTATGACGCTGCACAAGAGTCTTTCACTGCTCGTTATAACCACGAGACAATTGCTATGGGCTTCAGTATAACTGAAGAAGCTATGGAAGATAATTTGTATGACTCATTGTCTGCTCGTTATACCAAAGCTCTTGCCCGCGCTATGGCATACACTAAGCAAGTTAAGTCGGTATTCCCTCTTAACAATGGCTTCTCCAATAGCTACCAGTCTGGTGACGGTGTAAACCTGTTTACTGCATCTGGTGATGGAGTTACTGGTGGCGATGGTCATCCATTGGTTAGTGGTGGCAAAAACAACAACCGTCCTGTGACGGCTGCTGACCTCAACGAAACATCTTTGGAAAATGCAATTATTGATATTGCAGCTTTCACTGATGAAAGAGGCTTGTTAATTGCTGCGCGTCCTCGTAGTTTGATTGTTCCGCCCGCTTTGATGTTTACAGCAGATCGCCTGTTGGAAACTACTCAGCGAGTTGGCACAGCAGACAATGACATTAACGCCATCCGTAACATGGGTGCAATCCCAGAAGGTTACAGCGTTAACCACTATCTGACTGATAGCAATGCTTTCTTTATCATTACGGATGTTCCTAATGGTATGAAGCACTTTGAACGAACCGCACTCGAAACCTCTATGGACGGTGACTTTGATACAGGTAACGTGCGCTACAAAGCGCGTGAACGTTACTCTTTCGGAGTTTCTGATCCGCTTGGAGTTTACGGGTCTCCCGGCTCAAGTTAAACTTAAGGGGGGCATTAGCCCCCTTTTTGTTATAATCTTTCCTGACAGATGTTTCATGTGAAACACTGACAATCCCAAGACAGGAGAAATCACATGGGAACTACTACTTTTTCTGGCCCAATTAAAGCCGGAACCCTCAAGGACACCACCGGATCTACAGTTGGAACTAACGTTGCGAATGTAGGATCTGTTGTTATGGCTCAATCAGCTGTGTTAGATATCATTGGTGCAGACGCTTTGAACCAGCAAGTTGCTGTTGTTCCAGCAAACTCTCAGATTGTAGACGTTATTTTAAACGTTACGACCGTAAACAATGATGGCGGCGCTGCTACTGTAGCAGTAGGAACCTCTGCAGACGGAGATGCATTTATATCTGCAACCAATGTCAAGGCATTAGCCACTACTCACGGAACTCTTGACACGGAAGCTACGGACGTTGGTACAACTGATATCTATGTTTATGCTGACTTTGTTGCAGCTAACGAAGATGGTACTACTGGAGCAGCTACAGCTACTGTCCTTTACATCCAAAACAATAACCTTTCTTAATTGTATAGGGGGCTTCGCCCCCTTTATTGGAGGACGCAATGGCTGATGTAGTAGCTACGCAAACTATTCAAGATGACGGCAAGACCGCCATTTTTAGATTTACCAATGTTTCTGATGGAACGGGAGAATCAGCTGTCGTAAAGATAGATGCATCTGCTCTTTCGCCAGATCCTATGACTAACGCCGCTTGCACTTCCGTAACGATCCAGCAGATCTATTACGTGACTATTGGCATGGGCGTAAAAATATTTTTTGACGCATCAACTGATGTTCTTGCTTGGCAGCTTCAATCTGACTGGTCAGACACTTTGGATTTCACAGGGTTTACAGGCATACCCAATAATTCTGCAGCAGGTAAAACTGGCGACATTTCGTTTACTACAGTAGGCGCAAGCAGCGGTGATGTTTATAACATTATTATGCAGGTAAGTAAGAGCTACGGCTAATGGCAGCTAAAAAGAAAGCGCCAGCCAAGAAAAAAGCTAAGTCTAAAGTAAATGAAGCTGGTAATTATACAAAGCCAGCTTTAAGAAAAAGATTGTTTAGCCAAATCAAAGCCGGATCTAAAGGCGGGAGCAGCGGCCAATGGTCTGCAAGAAAAGCTCAAATGCTTGCTAAACGCTATAAGGATGCCGGCGGCGGATATAAAGACTAATGGCGCTAAAGAAGTCACAAAAAAGCCTTAAGAAGTGGACTAAGGAAGAATGGGGAACCAAGTCTGGAAAGCCTTCAACTCAAGGCAAGAAGGCCACAGGTGAACGGTATCTTCCAAAAAAAGCTAGGAAAGCTTTGACTGATAAAGAGTACGCGGCGACTTCTAAAAAGAAAAGATCGGATACAAAGAAAGGCAAGCAGCATTCAAAGCAGCCAAAAAAAATAGCCAAGAAGACTGCGAGGCATAGATAATGGCTAACAGAAAACCAGCAAAAGGAAAGGCGAAAGTCAAAGTAACCTCTACTGGCAAGAAGGTTAGCTATGGTCAAGCAGGTAAGGCAAAAGGTGGTGGCCCTAGGGTTAAGCCGGGCACTTCTAAAGGTGATAGTTACTGTGCAAGAAGCTTGGGTATCAAAAAACGTTTACCTAAAAAGAAGCAAAATGACCCTAACACCCCTAACAATTTGTCCCGCAAACGCTGGAAATGTTCAGGTGCAAAGTCTCGTAAATAAAATTTTGGAGGTAACCAATGGGTTTGAAATTATCAGATGTCTCCCCAATAGCGTCTATAATGAGCGGCGAAGGGTTGATAAAACATGCGGGCATTATTCCTCATTTGTTAACTAAAAGGCAGGATAAGAAACGAGATGCAAGAGAAAAACTTGCAGAAGGTGCAAGATTAGCAGAAGAAACAAAGCTAAAAAAAACCATAGACGGGGCTGCAAAAATGCGTTCTGGAGGGCGAACCAGATCAAAACCTATTGATGGCGTAGCTATTCGCGGGAAAACTAAAGGTCGATTTGTGTAATGGCTACCAGCGGCACATTTGCATTTAACCTAGATCTTGGCGAGGCCATTGAAGAGGCTTTTGAAAGAGCCGGTCTAGAGCTTAGAAGCGGTTATGACTACAAAACTGCCAGAAGAAGCATTGATCTTCTTATGCTTGAATGGCAGAACCGTGGACTAAATCTGTGGACGGTAAATTTTGGCACTCAAGCTTTAACTCAGGGAACCAATTCTTATACCTTGGATGGAAAAATATTCGACATTGTAGATGCTTTTCTTAGAACAGACTCAGGGGATACTCAGAGCCAGTTTGATCAGAGCATGTCTAGAATATCAATAAGTCAGTACTCTCATTTATCAAATAAGCTTACTCAAGCAAAACCTTTAGAGTATTACGTTCAAAGAACACCCACTGGCATTACTATAAACCTTTGGCCAACTCCTGATGGGCAAGAGACGTATACGTTTGGCTATTATTACATGGAACGTATTGAAGATTCAGGGAAGCCTGCAAGCAACAACATGGACATTCCCGCTAGATACCTTCCTTGTTTTGTTGCAGGACTAGCTTATAACTTGTCAGTTAAATACCCGGAAGCAGCAGATAGAGCAGGGTTATTAAAAGGAGAGTATCAAGAGCAGTGGGACTTAGCTTCTGATGCAGCTAGAGAAAAAGCTTCTTTGTTTATCTCTCCCGGAGGGTATAAATTTTGAGTTATGCTAGCGGAAAATATGCGTTTGGATTTTGTGATAGGACTGGGTTTAGATATCCTAAAAAAGACTTGGTTCAACAGATCGTTAATCAAAGACCCACAGGATTGCTTGTCGGTAAAGATGTTGTAGATCAAGACCAACCTCAATTACAACTTGGTAAGGTTCGTGTAGATGATCCGCAAGCATTAAGGAACCCAAGGCCTGATCAGTCATTGGAAGAAAGCAGAGAGGTTTTCGCGTGGAACCCTGTTGGGGGAGGCGTAACCGCACTAGGAAGCCGAACTGTTGGTTTAGATATTACAGGTGAAATAGGTAAAGTAACGGTGGTGACCTAATGGCTTGGACGTTTACAACACTTAAGCAGGCTATTCAAGATTACACTCAGAATAGTGAAACAACTTTTGTAAACAATCTTTCTGTGATTATTACTCAGGCAGAAGATCGGATATTAAAGTCTGTTCAGCTTCCGGACTTTAGAAAAAATTCTACAGGTATTACGACTGCAGGAAATACTTATCTAACACTTCCATCTGACTTCTTAGCGCCATACTCTTTAGCTGTTGATAATAGCGGGTATGAGTTTTTGCTTTTTAAAGACGTAAACTTTATTAGAGAAGCCTACCCTGACTCAGCTACTCAGGGTGTCCCGAAGTATTATGCTTTGTTTAACGAATCAAGTTTTATTGTCGGCCCAACGCCTCAGAGCAACTTTTCCGTAGAGCTTCACTATTTTTACAAGCCAGAGTCTATAACGGTATCTTCTGACGGCACAAGCTGGCTAGGTACTAACGCAGAAAGTAGTTTGCTTTATGGCTGTCTCCTTGAGTCATACACTTTTATGAAGGGAAATGCAGAGCTAATGCAAGTGTACAATACTCGGTACATGGAGGCTTTGGAAAATCTTAAAGCCTTAGGTGAAGGCTATAGCACTACAGACAGCTACAGGTCTGGCGCTGTAAGGGCGGCTAGATAATGTTTAAGATGTCAGTAGGTAGTGTTGGATCTGTTAATGTATTAACAACTAGCAATGAAGGCTTGCCCGTAGAGCACTGGGCTGATAGAGCAACAAGCACCATAATATCTGTAGGCGACAAGAGTCATCCGCTTATTTCTGAACAAGCCGAAGTCTTTAAGGGTCAAATAAAAGAAGTTATTTCTTTTTATATGAAAGAAGCAATTAACAGCAACAAGACAACAATGATTGCTGAACTAGAATCTAAAGGCTATTCAGAAATAGCAGACATAATAAGGAGTTTATAATGGCCATTTCTCAGGCAATGTGTACGTCATTTAAAAAAGAACTGTTAGAAGCAAAGCATAATTTTACTGCAGCAAGCGATGTGTTCAAGCTGGCCTTGTATACAAGCTCCGCATCTTTGGGCGCAGCAACAACTGCTTACACAACTTCCGGGGAGTCAAGCGGAACTGGTTACACCGCAAAAGGAGCGTTTTTGACAAGTGTAACTCCAACAAGTTCCGGGACTACTGGACTTACAGACTTTAACGATTTGACGTTCAGCTCAGTTTCTGTAACGGCAAGAGGGGCAATGATTTTTAATGAGGCTGCTTCTGGAGATCCAAGCGTCTGCATATTAGATTTTGGAGCAGACAAAACATCTACTGCTGGTGATTTTACAATTACTTTTCCCACTGCAGATGCAAGTAACGCCATCATAAGAATTGCGTAGGATATTTAGTGTCGGATGTTACGGTTGCATTTCAGGGATGGAACAGCTCTAACCAAGGATGGGGTTCTGGCGGCTGGGGAGAAGACGTTGCTCTTGCTCAAGGAACTGCTCAAATTGGCTCGGTTACCATTTCGGCAGACGCAAATGTCTCTGTTACAGGAGTTGCCGGTACGGGCTCGATTGGTAGCGTTACCGCGACAGCAGATGCAACCGCACCAGCTTCAGGCGTATCCGCAACCGGATCTGTTGGTTCGGTATCGGTTACAGCAAAAGCAGTCGTATCAACTACCGGAGTATCCGGAACGAGTGCAGTTGGTAGCGTTACAGCAAACGCAAGCGCAGAAGTCTCCGTTACAGGGGTTTCAGCATCTGGCTCATCTGGTAGCGTTACGGTTACGGGAGATGCGAACGTATCTCCTACGGGGCTTTCGGCCTCTGGTGCGACTAGTACAGTTACCGTTTCTGCAGATGCAAACTTTTCCGTTACGGGAGTCTCTGCAACTGCTTCAGTCGGTAGTGTTACTGTTATTGCTAAAGCTGGGGTTTCGGTTTCTGGAGTTTCTTGTGAAGCTCAAGTCGGGACAGTACTTATTTGGAACGAAATAGTCCCAGATCAAAATCCAAATTGGAACATTATATCTGGAAGCCAAACGCCAAATTGGAATCCTATATCCGCAAATCAAACGCCAAATTGGCAAGAGGTAGCATAAATGGCAACGTATGTAAATGACCTTCGATTAAAAGAGATTTCCACTGGAGATGAGGCCGGAACTTGGGGAACTTCCACAAACACTAACCTTGAATTGATTGGCGAAGCGTTAGGCTACGGTACTCAACAAGTATTCAGCTCAGATGCAGACGCAACAACTACGGTTGCGGATGGCGCGTCTGACCCAGCTCGGGCAATGTACTTTAAGATTACTTCTGCTGGCAACTTGACAGCGACAAGAACCTGTACGATTGCGCCTAACACTTTGTCCCGCGTCATGTTTATCGAGAACGCAACCTCTGGCTCTCAATCAATTGCTATCTCTCAAGGATCAGGCGCGAACGTCACGATCCTGACTGGAAAGACGGCGGTTGTTTATTTGGATGGCGCGGGTTCTGGTGCCGCAGTTGTTGACGCGATGGCGCTGGTTGATCCCGGTGTAACCGATACGCTGGCTGAGGTTTTGGTTGCGGGCAATGTCACTGGTGGAACAGACCTTTCGATCTCTATAGGCGACGATTTTAAAACCTTAACCGCAGGAACCTCTAACTTACGCTTAGGTGTCAACGCAGGCGATGCGATTGCAAGCGGTGGTAATTATAATGTTGTCGTAGGCGATGAAGCGGGTACTGCGATTACTACGGGCGATGCAAACGTGGCTGTTGGTTACCAAGCGTTAGCTACAGAAGACGCTAATGGGGCAAATACCGCTGTAGGCTACCAATCTCTCAAGACCCTGAATGCGGGTGCTGAAGGAAACAACACTGCAGTAGGATATATCTCTGGGGTTTTCTTAACTACGGGTATCCGTAATACGCTGATAGGTAGTACCGCAGGTGATGCGCTAACTACAGGCAGCTACAACACAGCGATTGGGTACAGCTCTTTAGGTGTTAGCCAAGACGGTACGCTCAATGTCGCTGTTGGAGACAATTCTCTAGCGTCAAACACTACAGGGGCTTCTAACGTTGCCGTTGGACAAGCTGCGTTAGGATCTAACACGACTGCATCTAACAACACGGCTTTAGGTTATTTAGCATTAAATGGCAACAGTACAGGTGCTTTAAACGCTGCTTTAGGTAGTGAAGCTTTGCTTGCCAATACAACTGGTGACCAAAACGTAGCTATGGGTTACGAAGCATTACAAGCTAATACAACGGCTGATGGAAATGTTGCTCTTGGCACAAGAACTTTACAAGCTAATACTACTGGTGCTTCTAACACTGCTGTAGGTCATCAAACGTTATACGCTAATACAACTGCAAGTAACAACACAGCAGTTGGCATGAACGCTTTAGTAGCAAACACTACAGGTACACTCAACGTGGCACTGGGCGCAGTGGCACTAGACGCTAATGTTACAGGTTCAGCTAATACTGCTATCGGCTACAATGCTTTAAGTGCTAATACAACTGACGGTAATACAGCAGTAGGTAAAGATGCGCTTGAGCTAAATACTACAGGAATTAATACAGCAGTAGGTACTAACGCATTAGCAACGGTAACAACAGGATCTAGTAATACTGCGGTTGGGCAAGATTCTTTAACTGCAAACACAGGTTCTTTTAACACAGCAGTCGGCACAAGTACTTTAGTTACAAACACCTCAGGTGCATCAAATACAGCCTTAGGTAGAGAAGCCTTAAAACTTAATACCTCTGGCGCAGGAAACACTGCTTTAGGACGAGACGCGCTACAAGCAAACACTACCGGCGGGAGTAATACGGCTGTGGGGCACGATGCCTTAGATGCTA
>UEXN01001621.1_pt1 | contig 17338 bp, 27 predicted proteins | sample 1796711 | NCBI WGS metagenome assembly UEXN01 (sample SAMEA4772470, study PRJEB27181) | metagenome | reverse complement strand
GACTGGGTATACCAACGTACTGGCCTTCCCCTTGTGCTGAATAAAATGTTTCGCTATACTTTAATGTCATTTATTTTCCACACGCGAATTCTTGTTGTAGTTTAATATTATCCATAAATTCTTTCTTTGTGCCTGCGTCATCTTTGAACGCACCTCTAAGAACAGTTGTTTGTGTAAGACTACTATGTGCCTTAACACCTCTATTCTCTACGCAACCGTGTGTGGCTTGTACATAAACACCTAAGTGTTCAGCACCTGTGGCTTTCTGAATCTCCCTAACAATGTCATTAGCAAGTTCTTCTTGTAGTGTTCCACGCATAGCACACCACTGAGCAATCCTTGTGTATTTGCTTAGTCCAATTAGTTTGTCACTAGCAATAATACCAATGTATGCTACACCTCTAACAATCTGGTGATGATGCGAACACATACTTGTGAGTTCACTTCTCACAACAAGCATACCTTCGTAACGTTCGTCACTATCATTAGGGAAAGCCGTTGCGGCTGGCATAGGTTCATACCTGCCACTCATCAGTTCATTGATATACATCTTAGCAAGACGTCTGCCAGTGTTATTACTGTTAGGGTCGTTCTCAATGTCAATAACTAGACCATCTAACACGGCTTCAAACTTAGGTGTAAGTTCATCAATCAGTTGTTGCTTCTCACCTTCTTTAATATGTGCTGAGATATTATCTCCTGCCCAAAACCTATCGCCGGCTTCCTGTAGCCTTTGTTTAATTGTATCACTAACTGCCATCTTCTAACTCCTTAATTTGTTCCTTCAGTTCTTCAATTTCTCTTTTAAGATTAAGTTTCTCAATCTTCTCGTTTGCCAACTCTGTGTCATCCATATGATGTTCGTAGTCGTCAGTTATTTTATCATCTAACTCTCTATGTCTTGCTTCTAAGACTTTAAGATGGTTGGATAGACTTTGTAATGTACTCATTGTCTTCCCTCAAAATTCCATTTTCCCAATTCTCGCAAACATCATTGGCATAATGTATGCTCTTGTCTCGCACATCGACTGTGCCAAACGGTTCGTAGTTCTTAAATAAGTGTACAACAAATCCATCTGGATTGTCAACTACTTCTGCTTTTTTATGTATTTTTAACATATCTTCATATTCTCCTGTAAATCCGCCACACACTATTTCCACCACTCTTCGTAAGGAAATACTATCCAACGTTCTTGGTCTGGTAATACAATATTAGAAGTAAAATCGACCTTGTCAAAGTTACTAGACTCTTTATCAAACAATGTAGCATACTTAATATCACTGTGATAATTAAGCATTGTGTTAGTTTCATATGAAGCATAATCTGTTATTACGTCATCAATACCTTGTAATGTTTTACCAGTATCATTAATATCATCTACTAATAATATCTTCTTACCTTTATATTTAGATAAAATATGTTTTAAGGTGCCCGAATCTTCGATATTTCCGTCTCTTGTTTGCCAACGGAATGCTTCGAAAGGAACCTCAAAGTAATGACTGATCATAACACCAACTGGATATCCGCCCCTACCAGGACCTAAGATAACATCTGGGTGGTATGTATCGTGTGCCATTTCTCTAACTAAGTGTCGGCAGTCTTTGTTAAGATCTTCCCAACTGTAATATAATTTACTCATGTATGTATTATACCATATTTTGTGGCCAATGTCAATCGGAATCTAATAATATTATATTATTCATATCCCAATTTTCTAAGTCCAACTTTTTAATTTGTGTACTTGCGTTACGTTTAGTCATTTCCATAAACATTTCAATTTCATTTGCTAGTGCTTTATCTAAAGCAGGATTAAGTACATCTGCTTCTGTAAAATTACCATTAATAAGTTTACATGCGTTTTCAAAAGATATATTCATACCATGTAATAACATGTCATCAAAGTTCGTAAGACGATTGTTAATGTATATAGATCTATTGAGCATACGCATATAACATTCTGCTGATATTTCTTGCACTTGAATTTTAACTTCAAGATCAGCAAACTCTAATTTTTTGAATGTTAAAATATGGTAAGGATCAAAATCAGTATACTTACAGAAAAACTGAATGGACTCGCAAATATCATCGTCTGTAATAGGATATATATTTTTAATCTCAGACAAATCGTATCCAGCACCAATTGACTTACATATTGCCATCATTGGTACTGAGTTTTTTTCTGTTACATATATACCACGTTTTTTAATAATCATTTATTTTTAACTGCCTTTGATTTATTTTCTAACCATAGTTTCGAATGTTCAAACATTTGGTCTAAACTAAATTGCGGTTGCCAATTTAACAGTTCTTTTGCTTTATTAGTGTTAGCACAAAGATATGATGGGTCGCCTGCTCGTCTTGGACCGACCTCATAATTAACCTTTTTGCCTGTAACATTTTCAACAGAGGAGATCAAATCAAAAATGCTAAAACCAGCACTAGAACCCAAATTAAAGATTCCACTAGTGCCGCCGTTATTAAGATACTCTACTGCCTTAAGTTTAGCATCAGCAATATCCTGTATATGGCAATAGTCTCTAATACATGTACCGTCTTTAGTGTCGTAGTCATCACCGCAAATAGTAAATGTTTTACCATTCATCGCACAATCAATTAAGATTGGCATTACATGACTAGCCGGATCTTGTGTGTAACCATTCCGTGCGTCTGGATCAGCACCTGCGGCATTAAAATACCTAGTACTAATATAATTGAGACCATATGCTTTATGATAGTCTTCTAGCATTAGTTCCGTCATGTACTTACTTGTTGCGTAAGGACTCATTGGATTTGGTGTCAAATCCTCTGTAAACGGTTCTTGTGTATTTCTTTCTCCATACACACTACTAGAGCCACTAAAAATAAAGTTCTTTACATTATGTTGAACACACATATCCAATAATGCCTGTGTACCAGATACATTATTTTTATAATACTTACCAGGATTGTCAATGCTATCAGGAACAACATGACTGGCCGCTAAATGTACAACCGTATTAGGTTTGAACATTTCTATAATGCCAGCAGTCGACTGTGTAGCAAAGTCATGTGGGAACATAGTATAATCTTTGACCGCCCATTTTCTTGCTCCGTTATCTATAACTATAACATCATAACCTGCTTGGTCAAATGTTTTAGATACCTGGGCACCAATGAACCCGGAACCGCCTGTGATAATAACTGTTTCTTTATCACTCATTTTCTTCTCCTCTTTCTTCATCTGTAAACAAACCGCCTCTATCTTCTACTTCGTCGATAGTATCGCTTAATCCTTGAGCAGGTTGCGATTTAGTCGGCTGTATTACAGTTTCCTTATCACCTTTTTTTTGTGTGAAAGGAATTCTTTTAATATTAGGCATTTTTGGCGTCTTGAATTTCGCCTCTTCTTGTTTTACAAAGTTTGGAAATTTCCATCAATGCCTTTCTTGCTCTAGTTGCCGATGCTTTAACGCCATCGCCTTCTTTGAACTTCTCGTTTTCGCTTACATATTCTTCGAATAATGCTTTTAATTTAATATGTGACTCTGTCATAATTTTCTCCTATTTTAAACTGTCAAATACATCTACTATGTCATTGTGATCGACATCGTAGTTTGGACCATCCACTTCTTCTACTGGATACTCCATTTCGCAACCGTTTTCATTATCTTCGGCTACTGAAATCTTTATGTAACGACCGGGATATCTATCCGTAATCGTTTCTGCTAAGTCATCTGCTATCATCTCGCATGACTTAAAATCAAGTTGAAGAATAGCATCTCTATACTGATTCTCCAACCATCTCTTAAATTGTATGAATTCAATGTCTCTGTCATCATGAAACACCTCAATCCACACTTTAAAGTGGAATGTGTGTCTATGAGGATAACCTAGAAAACTAACGTCATACTCGTCGCCAGTTGCTAGATTAGGATCTTCTAATGCCGCAGGATACTTATGTATACCTTCTTTACTAAATGTTACCCAAATACTTCTCATACAATACTCCTTATACTATGTTACTTGCTTGAGGTCCTTTCGCACCTTCAGTAACATCAAAAGTTACTGCTTGATCTTCGTTAAGTGACTTGTATCCATCACCAGCAATACCGGTATGATGTGCAAACACATCTTTCCCGCCGTCGTCTGGAGTAATAAATCCAAATCCTTTAGTTGTATCAAACCATTTTACTTTTCCTGTCGCCATTCTTTCTTTCCTTTGTTTGAAGTCTTACCTTCGTTGTTAAATTCTAAAGGTACTTCCTTCAAAACTACATGTCCAATCGGACTATGTTCTTTCATTATGCTTCCTTACTCGGATCCCATAGTGTTAAATTCTTTGTTTTTAATCTGTTTACTACAAGTTTATACCTGCTTTGTTCTTCTTGCCATTCTTTCAACCAGTTATGCCCGTCACGTTCTGCGTCTATAAAGATCGCATTAGTAAATGCCAATGGTAGCAATATAGCACAATGTATAACAATACTAATAACTGTGTTGTAATTAAAAAATCCTAAGTAGTTTGCCGCTATAAAGCCAAAGAACACACTCCAAATAGTAAACAGCACTAACATAAAGTATGTCTGTAAACTTGGGTCTGGGATATACTTTAGCGGATTATATCTAACATCCATTACACGTCTCCAGCCATTCACAAGGCTGAATACAGTTCGTCTAAATAGACTTGGCTTTTTTACACTTGGTTCGATCATCTCATTCTCCTATTCTGTGTGATTTCTCACATACTCTTTGATTATATGCATCCCATAAGATGCCCATGTAACTACTATTAAACTCCATAGTAATATTTCTACCACTTTACACCTATTGTAACACCTAAGATATTATTGTCAACCGGATCTTCTGTGTATGTATTTGTTAATCCTAACACTATACCATTATCAAAATTATAGTTCAATGAAGTTTCGTTCCTCATATAGTCATCAGCATCATCGCCTACTTCGACTAGATATTTGTTAGTAAAGTTTACCTTATCGGATAGTTTATAAAAAAACCATAAACTGTTCCTATAAATTAATTCTTCTGCTAAATCACTTGTTAAATAACCTAATGAGAACTCATTACTTGCTTTAAATCTTTCTGTTCTTAATATCTTATATCCATACCCGACTGCCATACTAATTCTTTGCTCATCTGTTCTAAATTTATCTATGTCATATGTAGATGTACTTACTATATAATGCTTTGGAGCAAAGGTATATATTAATTTATGATTAACATATAATTCATTAGATGTTTCAATATCACTGCTTGTTTGATAGATATAATCGGCTTCAATAACTCTTTGCCAATTACCTGTTTCCTTAGAAGTGTCGAACGCAACTTTAAATGTAGCATCATCGCTATTTACAAAGGTACCGCCTATCTTGGCACTACCACTAGCATTTGCCGTAGTAGCAACCAATAGTAATACTGAACCTATAATAAAATATATTACTGCTTTTTTAATACTACTCACTGTCTAATACTTCCTGTCTTGTCTTGCCCATTTCATTTAATTTTTCATCTATGTCAAAGTCATAGTATTCGCCTGTGTACTTTCTAAGTTTACTTCTTTCACTTAGTATTACTGAACTAATCCAGCATCCGTACGCCATAATCCCAATTACGATAATGCCAAATGCATATTGTAATAACTCAATCATATTTTGCCTCTGCTACCTTACGTCTGTAATGTTGTCTGTCTCGTTGATACTCTAATCCTAATCCACTAATAACCTTTAATGTTCTTTCAATGGTACCGTCTTGATAGTCACTGATCTTACCTAAGTTGTAAGGACTTAGGTCTCCTTGTCTAATGTTATCAAACATCAACGTCAACTTACCAATAGCATCATCTAAACTCCATGGTACATACAAGTGATTACCGTTGTTAGCAAATACTTCTGGGAAACTTCTATATGCTGGATACAATGTTAGTGTACCTAGTGTGTCTGCTTCGCTGACAGTATTGCTTACCCAATCCTGTAAGGCACAATTAAATAACACTTTGCTGTCTGCTAGGTAGTTATAGTAATCATTCTTCTTTAAGCCTGTGTAAATTTTAAAGTTTGCTGTATTACCTGCTTGTAACTCTAATGCTCTATCAACATACTCTTGGTCTGAACTCTTCAGTTCCGGGTGTCCGCAAAATATAGCAAATTCGACAGTAGGATCTATCTTGTAGTATGCTTCTGCTAAGTCCATATAAAAATGCGGTTGCTTCTCATCATCCCAACGTGCCGCAAAACCAACACGATGTGCTCTTTGCTGTAACGGTTTAAGTTCTGGAACTCTACTTTGTACTTCTTCTTTACCAAACGGTAAGCCTGTTACATAAATTGGCTTTTTAAAGCCTGCTGTTCTTAAGTGTGCTACAAACTCCTCTGAGGCGACACAGATACCATCAACAAATTCATCTACCATTTGTTCATATCTACGCATCCAGTCAAACATACCTTCCCTAATTAAGAAGTCATCTGGGTCTGTTGTTTGTGCTAAGAACCTTAGGAATACTTTAGGTCTATACTCCGGGGGTGATTGGTCCATAATGTATGGTAAACATTCTAGTCCAGGTGTGTACATGTCTTCATAAAAGATAACATCATCGCTAGTTATTTCACCGTTCTTCATTTTTTGTACTAAGTTCATTGTTTGACTTAAACTGTAGTAACTTCTACCATGTGCGTCTAGCACACTACCTGTAACGATTGCTTTGCTGTTATCTAGTTCTTCGCCTTCGATAATTTCATAGTCAATACCATGTGCTTTAAAAACACGTTCGTTCCAGTCTTGTAACTGTAATGTGTACCTTGCTTCATAAGACTCTAGTCCCATGTAAAACAATTTACGCATGTTTATATCAAAAACGCCATCACTCATATAGATTCTCCATTAGTAGTTATTATATCATATTTTGTGGCCAATGTCAACCTCAATCTATTACCTCGTCTTGTGTATATTTTGACCAATCTGTGAATACTTTTCTATCTTGTAACTCATGTACACTATGACACCATACACCTGGATTAGTTACTTTAAAGTCTTTGTCATCTAGTTTAAGTGTAGCATTATAGCCTAACTGTTTAATGTAAGGCAACTTAACACTAATCATTGGTATAAAAGTGTCATACTCTGTCATACCACATTCTAATACGTCTTCGACTAAACTAACATCAAAGTCTAATGTTACCCAAATACCGTCTTGTACAAGACCTGTAACCAGTTCGTCCCAGCCTTGCCAATCCTTTTCAGTGGGTGGATTGAAACTTTGATTAGCACCTAAGTATATGTGAGGACAGTTGTTATTCAACGCTCTAGCAAGTATTTCTTCTTTGGGTTGATACCCAACTACAAACAATGTTCGCTGTCCATAAGCAGGAGTATGCTCTACTTCTGTGCCTATAAAAAACCTTGTATCCTCGTGACCTTCTCTATCCATATTAATTACCTATCCCAAAATCTCTGTGTGCCATTTTTATTATCTCGTCTGTTTTAGCATTATCTTTACTAAGTACATTAGATATAACTCTATCATCAAACTTTAATTCTTTTTCTGAAGTTGGTGTTTTTTCAAATCCAATATATACACTTAATCGGATACTAGCATCATTAGTTAAACTTTGTATTTTATGCCATAATGAGCCAGGAAATACTACACACCTATTAAATTTGTGTTCGACAATATCACCATTGTTTCCTAAATAAATACCGCCACCATCATCCTCAAAATAAGGATTGCCAAACCAAAGAAATATTAAAATATCGTTAGTAGGGTGATCGACATGCCCACTAAAATGATCACATGACTGAGTTAAATTAATATGTGCTCGAGTACAATCAGTATACGCAAAATTAGTACCTGTTGCCTCATTCCATTGTTTAACTTCATTAAGTACATGAGTAGACATTTCAAATACTTCTTCTAACTCCTGTTTAGATAACCCCTTTGTAAAAAAGTATGGACTGCCCATAGTGTTATTACTCGTACCGTCCTCGCAGGCAGTAATCTTAAATGATGTCTGAGCATAAAATCTTAGCCATTTGGTACAAGTATCTTTACTATAGAAATCATCTATAATAGAAACATTCTGACCGTCAATGACTAGATTTTGTCTATTCATTAGTAACTAATATAACCCCATTGAACCAATTGGTTTTGAAAGAAGGTTGCTTTCTTTGTACTAAATTCCATTGGTGCTTGTATCTTGCCATCTTTGGTTTCTATAATTGTTACGCCATGATCGTTAACTTCAAAGTTTACGTCATGTCCTTCGTGTGTATAAGTACCGTTGTATACTGTATTACTCTCCATCAAAGTCTGCCCTCATTATATCTTCTTGCATGTCTGCTTCACCGTCACCTGCTTCGTATTCATCGGTTTCGAATAAAGCACCGAATGTAGATTGTTCCGCACTACCATCTGAGAAACTAATCTCTTTTAAAAACTCTTTGTTATCTTCTAGCATCTGTCTAGCATCTTTATTAGAAGGATCTAATACTTCCTCTGCGAAACTATCAAACATTAATATGGTTCCAGGTACATAAGGTGAAGTCTCGTTACTTACACTACTACCTTTAACTTTCTTCCAATTCTTCCAATGCGATGGTGTTCTGTGTTTTTCCATATCAGCAAGTCTATTTGCTTCTTGTGTTGCTGTGATATGATTGTAAACACTATGACCCATGTAAAGAGCATAACTTAGTGTGTCCCAACTAGTAGTACATTCTTTACCATTTCTATTTGTATCACCGTGTCCGAGTACACATATATCTCCAACAGTAAGTCTACTCATTATAGGAGAATGTGCAAAAGGCATAGGCATCTTTGACCCTTTCATATCTTTGTTATCGAATGCTCTATCCATAAAGTATCCAAATCGCTTTGCTCTAAACTCATTATGTGTGTAAGTTTGACCATATGCTGTATTAACAAAAGGTGATGCCGCATCATATGATAATGTAATGTTAGGATTGTCATGTTTTCTTAACTGTCTTTGAATACTAGTAAGGTGACATGCCCAATTAAGGCGTCCAGTACCCAAGAAGTGTATCCAATCTTTCCCTTCAAGTAGACCATCTTCTCTAAGATCTAATATTCTACTTAGCACACTATACATGTGTTTCATATTGATACCAGCAAAGGCGTAACCTTCTAAGGTTCTGTTTTCATCGCCATATGCTTCTTGCACAAAACTTTTAGTAGAAAAATGCTTTACAGCATCGTACCATGTTTTGCTATTTTCTTCGTTACTACCACTTAACACATTTAAGAACTTGGTAGCACCTGGTGTTCTATTCCTCATAAAATAGTCTAAATTAAGTAGACTAATATCTAATGTGTCTTGAAATTCTGTTAGTCCTGTTCTTTCGCTTAGTTTACCAACTGCCGCAAATGCCGGAACATCTAGTGTCATGCTCCAGTCTGCTGTATGCTCTAACCATGTAAGTATCTTATTACAAAACTCTGTTCTAGCAGGGTCATTAGGATCTTTAGCATTACTCCAGTCCATTTTAATAACACCTGTTGCTAGTTGGAAACCACCTGAGTCACCAAGTATCATTGTTTTACTACGATCTCTACCTTGTACCATTGGCTCACGTTCATCACTTTTGACTGGGTCTAAGTGTGCGTGACCACCGGAGTATAGACCCCATGGGTAATGATAGTAACTATTCTCAGGATCAAGGAAGTTCATACCCTGTGTGCCTTTTTCAAAGCCTTCAGGACATCTCCATTCATCTGGATTGGCATCCATTTTCTGTAATTGTGTTACATAGAAGCCACTGATAGCAGGCAAGTAAACTGCCCAATCTCTGTGCTTCTTTCCTAGGTCGTCTGTCATAATTAACTCTTTGCTGGTAGTATGTATGTATATTCGCCTAACCCACTGTCAATAACAATCTGCATTGCTCCAGCATTAGAAAAACTTACATTACAATTAGCACTATCGCTAAGTCTAAGAATACTTAGTGCCTTATCTATTTCCCATTTCCAGTTACCAGATATTTCGCCTTCAACATTATTGTTAATAGGCAGTTTACCTTTATCTCCGGCGCCTTCACCAATATTGAAGTATAACGCACCGTCTTTGGTACTAGGAGAGAACACTGGTTCAAATCCACCAAGCACACCATTAAAGTAACCTAAGTCCTTTAAGTTCTTTTGTGTAGGATTAATAGTAACGTCCCATGGAATATCTTTCATCTTTACAGACTTTAGTTGCTGATTAATAACATCTGCTAACATGAATCTATAACTACCTGTATGCCCTTCAGCACTAGAAAAACTAATTTCTACAGGAATGTTGCTACCGTTTCTTTCTTGTGTTTCTACAGACACATTACTACCCTCGTCTCCAAAGCCTGGAAATTTTAAGTAACCGTCTAACACACTCATTCTACTTAGACCAACTGTTTGTTCCACAAAGTCTGCTACAGGATTATGTAGTTTGCCTTTTAGAATTACAGTTTTATCTGCGTCCATGGCCTCGATAGTAGTAGACTCAGCATCACCACTTATCTTAACCATTTCAATAAAGCCTAAGGCGTGTGTATGCCTTAGTATGTCTTTAAATATATCTTTTATCATTTGTTGTCACCTCTTTGTTAAAGTAATTATTTAGGCCTTTACACCTAAAAAGTTTATAAATCCTGGCCGTTTGATACCTAGCGACCAAGTTAATCCTCAAAATCAAACAAACTATGGAATGTATTAGTAGTATCTGTTGCTGACAAATCCCACTTTAACACACCTAATAAGTTTTCAACCTTCTTATCAATGACTGCTTTTTCCATAGCATCGTCATCAAAAGGCATCTCCTTGAACCAATCTGGTAATTGTAGTTCGTCTGTAGGGTAAGCAATACTGGTATAACCCATATTGTTACTCTTAAGTCTACACACAATTACTTTCATACCATCAGTAATTTTCATACTGTAGGCATCACTGTTTGCCAGTAACATGTTATTCCAATTAATACTTGCTCTAACATGTCCTGGTATCATGACTTTAGTGTTTTCTTCTCTCATCCTTTCTAACTTATACAATGTATCGCTTTTATTCATACTAAATGCTTTGTTGTATGCTTCTGTATAATGTGTTAGATTATTGACCCTTTTAGGCATTCCTTTCATCCATGGGTCCATTTCTTTGAAACCTTTCTTAAATTCTCTTACATTTGCTAGTATATTTGTTTCAGTACCGCCATCAAGTGTTTCTCTTAATATATCACTGAGAAAGTCTTGTACAAACTCAGGCGTATCACTTCTCTTGATATCTAAACCCATAACTTTTAGTTTGCCGCCTTCTGGTTGCCACCCTTCTAAGTCTAGTACATTAATAGCATAACGTTTCTTTGTGATAAACAAACCTGCTCTACCAACTACTTCTCTACCTGCTTTAAGTATCTTACCTTGCGAATTACTTACATTAAATGCTCTCTTGGCAAAGTCAGGAAATGAATCACTAACAGTATCAGATATAGTGTCATATAAAGTAATCGCACTATCCATGTCAAGTGTTAAGCCTTGTTCTTTGCTTTGCTTATCAGCACTAAAATACACAGAGTCAGTATCACCATATACAATAGTGTCGCCTACATGATTGTAATCACCTGTAAGCATTTTGTTTGTTTCAGCACCCATGTGTCTAGTAATTGCTCTTCCTGTGAGTGTTGTGCTTTGTCCTATTCTATGGTCAAAGAACCTACTGCCTGGATTACAAATAGCACCATATGTACTGTTAAGTAAAATCTTTCTAACTAACTGTCTCTTATCCCAAAATGCTATGTCCTCTGGTGTAGTTGCGGCTTTCTTCTTTGCTTGTAGTTCTTGCCTTTCTGAATACCAACGTTCTAGCAGACCGGGGATAACTCCTTGTACATCTGTTCTATATATTGTACCATTAGCACTGATACACCAAGGCTCTTTGCTGTTAAACAACATGTTATATACATCAGCACCAGTTACATTTATTTCGCTACCGTCTTCTAAATCTAACACCATTTGTCTTTTGATGTCTTTTTCAACAACAAGTTCATACTCATTACTGCCAAACTTACCTGCCCAAGAATCAGCAAACGACTTTTTCTCCAGTTGCATTTTCTGTTTGATTTCTGAGTTTGTAAACTCTTGCCTTAGTTGCCCTACGACAGTTTCGGGTGCCATATTCAATGCTCTAATAACACTAGGATATAGACTGTTGATATCCATACTGCCTACCCATTCATGAATACCTTTTTGCGGGAAAGCAACATAGGCACCTGCTACAGTATGCCCCCATGGATTATCTGAGTCTTTGGATCTGTTTCTATCTGGAATAACCATGCCACGTCTGTGTGCTTCATTGATTATAGCAGAGTCAATTGTTTGTACCGCACCCATTGTTACTGGAAGTAATACTGTATTTTGATGAGCAATCTCACTAGCAAGACTGATAAATTGTAACTTATCATCTAACTTCTTAAGTAACAACGTATCCTGTATGTTGTATTCTAAGAACATTTCAAAGTCGTGATTATAAAGTCTGTCTAAACTGCCTTCATATGGTACTTTCTTTTCGCCAACTTCCATTTCACCAATATAGTCTAATCTATAACTATGTCTTTCTTCGTAGTTGTATTTCCTATATAATTGTAAGTAGTCTAAGTGTACACGACCTACTAGATCGTATGTCTGTGTGTCCTTACCGTACATGATATATTCACGTTTACTAACGTTTTTATCCATAAGACACAAACGTCTAGTTTCGCTTTTGCCTAATGTTTTAATAATTCTGTTTACAGTATAAGGAATATCATACCCTTCGCTGTTCCATCCGCTAAGTATGTCTGCGTCATCAATTAAACTTAAGAAGGCATCTAACATACCTGCTTCGTCTTTAAACAAGATAGTATTACCTACCTTTTTAGCAATCTCTTGTGCCTGTGTCCAATTGAGTGTCTTAGGCGGAACTGCTATACATATAACTTGATCTAACCAATCTAAATATAAACTGATACTAGTAATAGGAGTAAACGCATCTTCAGGTGAACTATATCCGTCCTCTGGATCAAAGTCTACCTCAATATCAAAAAAGCATTTGTGTAAGTCTGGAGCATCTTCGCCTAAATATTGTTCTGCTAATACTCTATTGACTGGCTTAATATCGCTTTCATATGTCTTTCTATTCTGATATACAGCAACATTACGTTTGAAGTCTTTCCAGTTGTTTGCTACAACCTTACTTACAGGATCGCCATATACACTTCTTTCTTTGCCTTTAGGGTCATCAACATAAAAGTAATAACGCATAGGGTGATCAATGATCTTTCTTTCACCACTCTTTGTACGTTCGACTACTCGAACTATGCCTTTACTTTGTTCGAATACTGCGTCAACGTAACTCATTTAATCTGTCCGAATATTTTAACATAAATTTATATTTGCTTGCCTCAGTAAAAAAACTTGCGTATATCTTTGCTATTGGTGTATAACTAGATTCAAAGTCAACTTCCTTTGTGAAGGTTGCTTCTTTAAAACTGAAGAACGGCATCATTGTATCTTGTAAACGGTCATCGTACGCATGTTCATAGTCTGCGTCATCAGTCCATTGTGTTTCAAATAATAATGTCTTAGGTTCAATCAGATTCATATTGTATAGTATAACAGATAGAACTATATTGTCAACCTGTTTTTAGTTTTTTTGGTCCTGATTATAAATTGTCTTTACCGACAGCCGCTAGTATAGTTTCGAGTGCGTCGAACTTATCTGATTCGTCAGTAAATGATGCCTTATGAGCAACCTTAACGGCCTTCATAAGAACAGCAGGTTTAATATCCATTTCTTCTGCGATTGCTTTCACAGTTTCACGGAGTCCTACTTGGAGTGAATCAACCTCATAAAGGACTTGGTCTCCTTCTTTAATGAGTCGATCTAATCTTGCTACTTCTTCTTGGTTAAATGTTTTGTTAAATGCCATAATTTTTTATTCCTGCATGTATTTAATTAGTGAGTGTTAGTATAGCATCAGTTTGTGGCTAGGTCAAGAACTTTTGTAAAAAGTTTTCCCAAACTTCTAAAATTAAATATTTGTCGTATAGTCTGTTGTTATTATGAATACATTTATCAAGTGTCTGATCAGTAAACATATCTTTATCAAATTCTAATATACTTAGGCAATAACTATCAAAGTCATTATTAAAAGGATCGTGTATCTCTTCAAATAATTCGAACCCCAAACTACCCAAATAATCCGGATTACCTTTTGGATCAAAACTTATAAACGGATGGCCATATATCATAGGAGTATATGTTTTTTCTGTTACACGATAATCAATGTCTTCAGTGTATGCTGTTTCAGGCACCACTGTAAAGTAACTATCTTGGTATACAGTTGTCTTCCATTTGTTGGTCATATAAAAATATTCTTTATCATACTCGTCTATATAGTACTTGTCTATTATGTCTTGGTACTCATCAAGATCTTTTAAAGATGTTGATAACGGTGCTCTACCAATCGAAATGTAATTATCGTCAATGTTGTTCCTTATACAAAAATTTAAAAAGTCTATGCGGTATTGACGTTTAGGTGTACCCAAACATGCTATAAAATTTTTATCTTTATTTTTATAGTATTGTTTGCTTATGTGGTTATCAGTATAAATTTTCTTATAGTCGTCGGTACCTAAGTATTCAACGTTACTTGATGCCATCACTCTATTAAGTAACCAAAAGTCCAAATCTTGATTACGAATAGTTTTAAAATTAGATGTATCTATGTTATTGCTTACTAAGAACTCTTTGAATTCATGTAACAAGTCTTCTTCACAGTATGCTTCATCTACATCGTCGAACAACACTACATGCTCTTGTAATGCTTTACAATGCTCTAGTGTAAGGTATTTTAGTTGTGTGTACTCAATAACTATTATATCGCAACTAGCAACATGTTCTAATAGTATATTGTCTACACTTATACGATGGTATTTGTTTAAGAATGGTAGATATTTTTTTAATAGGAACGTTGTTTTTGGTTCATAGTGTAAAGGATTATCTCCGTGCCTATTGTAATGATAGTTGGTTAATTCTATATTGGGGGTATCAAGTATAGGGGACGCAATCATGTCACCGTAAAACTTGCCTGAGACTTTATCTTTTCCTAAGTTAGAAACAGGAGAGAAAACTCCTATTTTGAGTTCGATCATTAGTATTCGGTACTTGCTTCAAAGTCCCAATTTTCTACTTTTAATTCCGCGGCCAGTATGTCCGCTATCTGCGTCCCTTCGTCTGCTGAAATATCTTCTTGGGTAAGTACTTCGTACACTTGTACATCGTCTGATTCATAATGGACAACTTCTGCTTTAACTTTGTTTCCACTTCCGTCAAAGGATGAAAACACTTTTGTTGGTGTAACACTTTGAACTATGTCAAAGAAGTCTACTATGTCGTCACGTGAAATTTCGTTATCTGTAACGATGCGTACGAAGTGTTTTCTAACCTTATCAACCATTATAATTACTTACCTTTGCTGTATGCTTGTGACCCAAAGAAGGCGGCAACAATACCTGCTACTGCTACAAAATATGTAGCGGCCATGTCTCCAAGGATCTTACTTGCTGAATCTAATCCAGCCATTACAGCAATAACAACTGCGAATGGATACAATAATAATCCGCCTAACGCAAACCAAGTCATCTTACGTTGAGCATCACGCATTGCGTCTGCGTCTTCTAATTCTTTACGTTTAAATTCTAAGTACATTGCCTCTTCGGCTTTAGTTACTTTCCCATCTCCATTTGTATCAGCCGGATGATGTATTGCTGTATTACTTTCGTCTGCCATTTATGTTCTCCTACTAAACATTATATTCCGAACCTACTTCGGTAAGACCCAAATGCTGACTGAATCTGATGATCTGTTAATGCTGTGTTCCATTGACATATCATTGCCAACTTGCCATCAAATCTACCTTCGTAAGTACTTGCTGTTCCTAAATATCTCCAACTTAAATCTTCATAAAAGTTACTTGCTGGATTGGCACCATCACAATTGATACTGCCCCAACTGGTAACTGGTATTCTTCTTGTACCATTTAAAAACCAATCTGCACTTTGATCTGCGTTAGTTCTAATAGTCCAGCAACTCCAATTATCTCTCACTGAACTGTGTATATTATTGTTGCCTGTCATACTTTCTTCGTATGTGAAGTTATTACAGTTGCTATCTGTTTCTGCTCTACTTGGTCTGTCACCAAACGATATAAAACTGTTATAAGAGTTTGATGCGTATCTGTTTACCAAACATCTCAAACTGTTTTGGTCTTGCTTTACCCAAAACATCATAGTATTATTTGTCTTACTAAATGTTAGTTCACTGCCATTATCTGCTGTGCTGTTAGTACCATCAAAATCTATACTGCCACTGTTGCCATTATCAAATGAACAACTGCTCAGTGTAAAATCGTTGTTGTTAGCAGTAAGGTCGCTCCAGGTAGTTCCTGTGCCACTGTAACTGTTTGTGTCACCAGCATCTAAGTGAACTACTCTGTTTGCTGTAGGGAATGTATAACCTGCGTTGGTTTGTGCTACTAACACTATGCAACTCCTCCAGCAAAGGCTCCATAAAGTTGTGTCCCTACTTTCCACAACTCAACAATGCCATATCCTGTTGTAGGCAATGTAGGTGCTACGCCTCCTACCCAATTTACACTTGGCCATGTAATGCCGTAATTAGTGCCGTCTGCTATCATAAGCATAACTTTAGCACCAGCATCAAAATTTGTTGCTGTAGGCGTTCTACTTGCGCCTAATGTCCAAACTTGAATACCACCGTTGTCTGGATCAATATCTACACTAGCACTATCTGTGATAGTGAATACTGTGTCTTTATAACTTTTTGCTGTTGCTACACCAATACTATCTATATTGTAATTTGCGGCATCTAAGTTGCCACCAAGTTGTGGATCATCTTTTACAATAAATTCTGTACCTTCGTGTACTTCACCTATCTCACCGTAATCATATGTGTTGGCAGGGTCGGCACTACTTAAAATGCTACCGTAATCTACTGCTCTTGAAAAAACACCTGAAACGTTCAAGTGTTTTACATCTAATCTTTCCGCTGAATTATTCCAAACTAAACTAGCATTGCCACCAAATGAACCAGCATCATTAAATTGAATATATGTATTAGCACCACCTGGTGTAGCACTTGCATCTGCAAAACTTAAAGCACCACTACCATCTGTTTGTAATACTTGATTAGCACTACCATCTGATGTTGGTAAAGTATATGCTCCATTAACGTCAACTGTTCCTGTTACAGTTATACCTGAGTTACTTGTAACTAATTTTACATTATTATTGTGATAGAATGTT
>UEXN01001615.1_pt1 | contig 17377 bp, 16 predicted proteins | sample 1796711 | NCBI WGS metagenome assembly UEXN01 (sample SAMEA4772470, study PRJEB27181) | metagenome | reverse complement strand
TACGGAATCTCAGAGATTTTATCACAATCTGGCTCGGATTCTCCCTCTGATGGTTCTACTTGAATCCGTCGCACCTCCACCTCCCGGTCCGGATGAGGGGGGTAATTCACCAGATACGCCGTCTTCAAACCTGTCAGACGAAGATAGTTATGAGCCTGCAACTCCGCCGCGTCATTCAGAGTTCGAATAGTTTTAAACTCTAGAACAATCTCATTGTCAATAATAATATCTGCTCTCAAGTTTCCAATCACGTGCCCCTTGAATGGAATGGTAATGACCCGTTCCGATTCATATGGAATACCTTTTTCCCTTAGTAAAACCTCCATCGCATTGTGGTATACTCTCTCACTGTAGCCAGGACCTAGTTGAGAATATATCTCTCGAGCGAATGCCTCGATGTTCATTAGATACCAATCTATTTAAATCTTTATCTAAAGTAAGATGGTCTCGGTCAAGAAGACTTCTACGAAGACGGTGGAGAAACGGAAGGACGAACTAGTTCGGAGACAAGCTCTCAACAGGCGTCGTGAAGTGGAGAGAAAGCGGCGGATGACACAAATCAACGCTGCCATCAACCGCCTCGCTCGTAACTTTAGACGTGTGAACATACCGAGGAATGCATTCAACCTGGGTACAGTCACAGGTGCCAATGCCAGTGTGTTGTCTGTTCGTTTGAGCCGTAAAACAATCAAGGAACTCCAAGATATTTACAAAAAGACTTGGGAACAACGTGTTGAATATGCGGGTTCGATTCCATTCACTGTATCAAACACACGAAACTATGTCAGGTTCAATAGACCCACGGCTCGCACGAACCAACAACTCGCCACTGTGCAGCCGACACAAGAAGAGATGACTCAATATATCGTGTATCACACACACCCCGTCCCTGAATATGCGACTCCACTTTTCACATACCCCAGTGAAGCTGATTTTAGGGTGTACATAAACGCATACCCGAACATGCAAGCGAATCTCATCCTCGAAAATCAAGGATACTATATCATCGACCTCATCGAAACAAACCTGAACAGACCCAATGTCGATGATGTCACCCGTGAGTTCAACCGTCTCGTACGAGGACAAGAATTTCAGAGGGTGTCAGTCACGTGGAGTAATTTGGCGTATATCCAAACCACACCTACCCAATGGAAACGAGCTGTGAACAACTACATAGACCCCATCATGCGTAGAAAGTTTGGCATATCCGTCAGGTACTATACATGGGACCAACTCGGTGAGATTACACTCTTGGATAAAAATGTCATCATGAATATAGGATGACCGCACACAGGTTACACATTACAAAAATCGTGGTGCGAGATTTGAAATCTGTGAGTAAGTTGTCATCAAAGAATAGGTGGGAATACGGGGGTAAAGTCAAGTACGATAAGTGCATGAATTACAAAGGTCTCACCTACGTGACTTCAAAAGAGAGGGCTCGAATAGACTCGAGCGTTCTCGAGGAAGAGTGGTCTGATGCACCCGTAGCGTATCACACACACCCCTCATTCCTGCAAGTGATTCCTGATGAAGTTGGTCCCACAATTTTCACAACTCTCCCGAGCAACGCCGACTTTGAATCATTCATCAAAGGGTTCCCGGATATGCAAGTGAATATCATCTGCGACGCACGTGGGTACTACATCATCGACGTATTCGATGCGGTGAAAAAGGGTACAGTCCCCGTACCAGAGGGAGTCTTCTCCCTCATGAAAGAGGTGCGCTACGAAGACTTCCTTCTCGAACGTAGCTTCGGGGAAGATAGATGTGAATACTTTTCTACAGATTTGCGTGAATGGAAATGGTTCATCAACGAGGACCTACACCCTAGACTCAACGAACTCTATGGTGTTTCTATGAAGTTCTATGGGTACGATGACGAACCACCTACGGTCATCATTGACGCATGAGAGAGTCCTCCAATTCATCCACCTCGTACCATGCCCAGTGACACTCTTGGGATTCTACGTTATCTTCGCATATTTCCTGTGCTTCTTTTATCGCTTCGGTGAAACGTAAACGAAGTCTCAGATTCTCTCTAATTGGACGTACTTCCACGATACTTGGTCGCCTGTACATACCTTCAAGCACATTCTTACGAGTCTTTGCCAGTTTGATTTTGTACAAATTATTTTCGGAAAAAGTTGCGATACATTTCATACTTTAATGTCGTATAAAGATTTTAAGTGTCTTCAGAATAGAAAATGTCTTCTTACAACGTCGAACCCTGCAACTTCAAGTATCGCGTCTCCTCACTCGAGAAGGTGGTCGACGGTGATACCGTCGATGTCAACATCGACCTCGGTTTCGATGTCTGCACGAAACAGCGTGTTCGTCTCCTAGGTATCGACACCCCCGAGTCGCGTACGTCGGACAAGGAGGAGAAGAGATTCGGTCTCCTCTCGAAGAAGAAGCTCAAGGAGTGGTGTCTAAAGGCGGTCGCATCTGAGAAGGATGATATCGAAATCGAACTCAGGTGTCCCGAGGCTGACTCGAGGGGTAAGTTTGGTCGCGTGCTCGCGGAGATTTGGGTATGTGAGGATGGTGTTTGGACGAATGTCAACAAATGGATGTGTGACGAAGGGTATGCGGTTCCTTACGCCGCTCAAAACAAGTCTCTCGTCGAAGGTCTTCACCTAGAGAACCGTAAGAAACTCATCGAACGTGGTGAAATCGAAGCCTAAGTTCATATCCATTTTCTAAAAAAATAAGAAAAATGATCGAGGCTAGAATTACCGACAATACCAGGTCGTATTTTAAACGCCCCTTATCTGAGAACCAAAAGCGTATCCACTCATCTGCAGAAGAAGAGCGGGATTGGGCTCGTCAAAATAAGCGAGAATGCCGAGACTGTAAAATGGTCCTGCCGCGGTCACAATTCGGTTACAATACATCGTCGAGTTGGCCCTTTGATCGTAACGGGTACCTCCTACGACGTCCCGAATGTAAGACGTGTAATAAAAAGTCTAACAAGACGAAAAAATTGGCGGAGGATGATGCTGTGCAGAAAGGTTTGCCGACCAAGGCACCACCAGGGACCTCATGTGAATTATGTTTCAAGACTGACGGTATCGTTTTTGACCACTCTCATTCACTCTGTCAGTTTAGGGGATGGCTTTGTAACTCATGTAACAGATCGCTTGGTGTTATTGGTGACGAACCAGAAAAGATTATAAAAGCCGTTGAATATTCGTGTGGGGGGGACAAACACCGCTTCAAGGTAATTCTTGAAATGTACTTAAACAAATTGAGTGAATAGAAACCATGGAACTTTATCATGGCGATTGCCTCGAAGAGATGAAAAAGATAGCGGACGACAGCGTTGATTTAATATTAACTGATTTACCATATGGTACTACGAAGTGTAAGTGGGATACTATCATAGATATGGATGCCCTTTGGAAACAATATACCCGCATTCTCAAGAAACCACATGGTGTAGTTGCCCTTTTTGGGCAACAGCCGTTTACGTCTCGTCTCATATCCAGTAATTATAAGTGGTTCAAGTATAATCTCATATGGAAAAAAAATAAGACGACCCAATATCTACTCGCGAATTATCGACCCATGAAGTGTACAGAGGATATAGCAATCTTTTCACCCGGTGGTGCAGCGGCTGCATCGAGACACAAAGGAAATATGACGTATAACCCACAGGGTCTCGTTGCAGTTGATATTAAAAAGCGTAATTCGGAGAAGCGTATAGGAAAGATGCTAAATCAGAGTCATCATCTCGGTCCTAATAATAAACTGACGGGTAATTCTGAGTATAGTCAGAAGTTCACCAATTACCCGACAGAGTTTATAGAATTTGATATCGAATGTGATACGATTCATGAAACGCAGAAGCCTGTGAAACTTCTGGAATATCTCATCAAAACGTATTCAAACGAAGGTGGTGTCGTACTTGATAGTACGATGGGTTCGGGCACGACAGGTGTAGCGTGTGTAACTACACAGAGAAAGTTTATTGGGATTGAACTCGAAGAAAAGTATTTTGAATTAAGTAAGAAACGTATCGACGACGCTATAAGGGATACTTCCTGACCCATAAATTACAGATCCATTTTTCACCAGACTTTACAGGATTCCCACCATGTAAAGCCTTGGACGTCTCCATCTCATAATTGTCAAGTGTGTCGAAAAAGAGGGCATCACCCGCCTTGAGTTTATACGTTTTACCCAGGTTTGGGAATACAGTCTCACCACCTTCGTACGCATCGTTGAGAGCCAAAATGAATGTGTACATTCTTGGATTCTTGTCCCCCTCAATCAGATCTTGATGAGGTTGATAGAATCCACCCGGTTTATATTTAAGTACTTGAAATCTTTCACAGTTTACGATTGGACGGTCTGTATTTTTGAGACACCGCTGTACGATGGCATCCACCACTGGATCACTACGATCAAGCCACGCCGTTTCACTTTTACGAACCGATTCATCTACGAGACGGTCCTCTGAAACCAAAGATGGTTCGAGAATCTCCTCACTCTTCTTGATGATGTGTTGCCTCTCTTCGGGTGTTATGAAATTGTGATACACTCTGGGTTTTGGGTAGACCGGTAACAGGTACACGACAATCAAAATCAAGAACAGTATGAGTATCATCTTAAAATACTCACACATAAATATTTCTGGGAAGTCGACAATTGTATCGTTTACGAATTGATTCAAAAATATCATTTCCATAGTCCACGATTTTCTGTAACAGGTTGATAATTTCATCGTGACGCTCAGGATCTATGACATATTGTCGCAGCAAGTCACCACCCGTATTAGCCATCATTTCGAAAATGTTCGACAAGTCCCTCGATTTATCTGTGTACTTTTCCTGGCGCTGTAAGAAATTTTTAAACGTTTGTTCGTCTATATCGTTAAGCATATAGGTGACCCGTATTTGTGTGTTGTCGATCGGTCGTAAGTCCAGGTACATATTTTCGCGCTCCATTTGATGCACGACCATCGCATATTGAAGTATTTCATTCGTGGCACCAATCTCACGAAGCTCCCTGAATGATGGGACACCACCGCATGGGATGTCTCCATGTTCCCTGGACATCATCACTTTCCTTTTAAACTCTATGAAATGTGGGTTATGTATTCGACCACTCTCAATTTCCCCCGTACGCCAATTGAATGCTGTGTGACATGAAATGCACCACATTTGCGCGCACCCGCTTGTCTTGTGAATGACCGTTCCACATTTTGGACATGACTTACTATCCTTGTTGAGTAGCTTCATAGTCTTGACAGTTTCCGGATTACATTCGTGATCGGGGGTTATTGGTTCGTTACAGTCTTTACAGTATTTAACTTCACATAACCCACAATACCATTCCTCGTTGAGAAAGCCTTTACACTCTTCGATGGGACACTGGCGCACAAAACGCCTCGGTTCGTTATCGATTGTCGTGCCGTTCATTCGAATTTGTTCAAGGTGTCTGTATGTATTTTCCATCTCGCGATAAAGAGTATGAATCTCATCTGGTAAGGGTTGATCATGATCGAACGCACCGTATCGATGATGAAGTTCAATCAGGTCTTCCTTTTGTTTTCGAATGATACGACGAAGTTTACGCATCTGTATGATACGTTCAACTTCTGGTTGTGTCTCGGGCATGAGTGCCTTTTCCCGTTCGAGTAGCACATTCTCTCTATGTCGTCTTAGTTCAGTATTCCTGAAATACTTTGTACAGAAGGAGTCTACAAACTCACGGTTCCATAAAGTTTTACACCCCATACAATGTGGATCTTGGAACGATTCTAAGATGTACCTCTGGGAACACGATCTACAACTCGTTAAATCACAAAAAGGACACTCAACTTTTTTGTGATTTATCTTGTTTAGCTTTTCGCAACAGACATCACAGTGTGTCATTAGAATGAAGGCACTTTATTTCTTTAATTATTGAAAATCTACAAATTGACTAATCATATCACGCGCATCATCCCTCTCGTAGACAGTCTGTGCAAAAAAGAGTGTCATGTCCGCCTGTCCATATGACAAGTATGTACCTCGATACTTCTCATATATGGCTACTACGTTATCCAGATTTTGGTTACACCACTCTTCCGCTTCATCCTCTGTCATGTCTCTATGAAGACCCTTCTCAATAAAGTCAGCGACTTCGTCACTGAGGGGCATATCGGTAATCACGGTACAATCGTCGTCGGGGTGAATCATTATTTCTTGGATTTACGTTTTTTTGGTTCCGACTTAGCTTCTCTTTCTCTCAAGAGTCGCCTCTTTTCCGCGAGTTTGTTGTTGAACTTTTTGTTCTCCCTGGCTTTTGCCTTCATCTTTTCAGTCTCGGTGAGCATCTTTTTGGCAGACTCTGCCGCCCTCTCAGCGGCTTCACGTGTCGCCTTCTTCGCCTTCATCTTACGTACTCGTTCAGCTTCCGCATTAGCCTTCTTCTTACGCTCTTCTTCCTTCGCCCTGTTCTCTTCAGCCTTCTTACGGGCATCTTCCCTGACCGCACTCTCTTGAATCTCCTTGATTCGAGCCTTTGTATTCGCCCCACTAATTTGCCCCTTGTACTTGGTCTTCTCGGCGAGACTGAGCTTCTTCAAACGATTTATAGTGCTGGTGGCACTCTGACGATTGAAAACCGCCACCGCATTAGCAACCTTCTTGACATTCTCCTGCTTAGCGGGAGCCATGTTCCTCGCCATCTTAACACGCTCGGGACCTGAGGCGCGGGAAAGTTCCACCTTTTTCCCAGCCAATTTGACCGCATTCATGACCCTCTTTTCCTTGTTTTTCTGGACAAGAGCCCTGAACGAAGGTTTATTGGGTTTGGGTACATTTGGAGGCTTGGGGCGAGGCTCCTCCATGAATAATGGGTTGTTAGTCATTTTCGGTTGAGGAACAAATGTCTCCGCTACAGGTGCCTTGTTCAATAGAGCTCGTCGAGCCTGATTACGACCCTTCTTCCCACGGAACCCGGCTTGAATTTTCGTAGCAGCAGCGTTTTTCTTTTTCAAGTTGCCGATCGCACCCGCCACGAGTGCCTTCGAGGCATTCGAGATGTTCTTATTTTCCTTCTCTTGAATCTTACCGATCGCACCAGCGACGAGAGACTTGGAAGCATTCCCGATGTTCTTGTTTTGTTTGTTTTGACTCGCCTTGACTGCAACCCGAACCCTGTTAATCGTAGTGTTGGAATTGCGGATCACCTTTTCGAGATCTTTCCGGTTAGGAAGATTCTTCACCTTATTGATCAGGGCCAGGCGCTCGTCGAGTTCCTTCACGAGAGGTTGGGTATTTTGCATACCACGACCACGGGCCAAGAACTTTTCGCGAGATTTTCCACCGATGCCAAATCCAACGAGTTTGCGGGTCTTTTCGAGAACGTTTTTGTTCACGTCACGTTCGTTCTTACCCCGTGTAAGATTTTTGACACCGCCACCAACATTGAACAACCTCGAAGCTTCCATCGCTTCATTTTCATTCTCATTCTTCATGGGCTTCTTGTCAAGCTTTCGAACAAGTGCGTTCCGCTTAGCTTTCATGGTGATGTTTTCCTTGAGTTCTTTGAATGTCTTCCGACCCTTTTCAAATGCGTTCATGTATTCATCCGATTGTTTCTTGTTTGTTTTTGTAGTTTTGAGTAATTTTTTGAGTGCTTCTCTATTCTTCCCTGATTTTTCCGACTTTTCAGCCTCGACGACCGCGACCATTCTCTCGACGTTATTGGCAATCTGATTGTATTGTTTCGCAGTTCTAAATGGATTTCCGGCGCGACCCTTAAACTTTGTGATTCGTTTATTATCGTATTTGGAAATTTCATTAAGCACACTCTGTCGCTTAGCCATACGGTTGATGTTGTTCATAGCCTTACCAGCGTTAAAGTTGTCATTTTCCTTCGCTGCCGCTCTCTCACGGCGTTTCACTTCACCTTCGCGCTGTTTGTTAAGGATCTTGAGTGCCTTATTCGCGTTGAAATCATCGTCATTTTTGGATCTGGCTCGCTCTTCAGTCACCTTTTTACCAGCCTTTTTCGCCACATCTATTTTTTTGGCGCGACGTTTGAGACCCGCTATGTCTGTGGTAGCATTCTTGATCTCGCTCACAAACTTTTGTTTTTGGTTCGATGTCAGGTTTGTGAGACCATCAAGGAATGTGCGCAATTCGACTTGTTTACGAGCGAACGTGTTTCGCTTACCCCTGAGATTCGCATCAATCCGCTGAATATCCTTCTCCAGGTCACCCAGGTTCGTGTCGAGTTTGACCCGATCTATGTATCTGTTTTTATCGTTATTGGTCAAGAGTGTGTTCTTCATAAACGTTCGTAGTTTGTTCTTCTTGTCCGAGACAATCTTTGCGTTCATCGAAACCCTCTTCTTATTCGCCTCCTCTTTGACCTTGTTCGCCGTCAGAAGACCAGATTCGAAATTTTTGATGAGTTTGTTCCCATCGTTACCCAGATCCTTTGATAGGATGTAGTTTACGATAGATTGTTTCACAGATTTCGACGTTTTCGCGTTCACATTCATACGCTTCGCGGAATTAAGGACAGAGTTGAGTGTCTTACCCGACTTTAGATTCGTGCGCAAGGTGTTCTTATTCTTTTCCGAAATGTTCGACAAGTTTTTCAGGGCATTCTCTAATTTTTCCTGATCACGTGTCTTCTTTGTCGACGTTGCGTTATTCTTCGAAGACTCGAGCGTCTTGTTGGGCGACTGGTTGAAAAACCCGACAATCATATTCTTATTTTCGCCAGAAAGTCCTAAAGTATTCATATACTTGACGAGTTCGCCACGTTCCTTAGACCGCTTCTCATTCTTTCGCTGTTCAATAAGGGACTTTGCGTTCGCCTCGAACGATTCCAAGTTACCGGGCGCATTATCAAACTTCTTGAGGATAGTCATCTTGTTCTCTTGTGTAAGATTCATGGGTTTCAGGAGTTCCTCGAGCTTTTTACGATTCGCGACTACTTGTTCACTGGCTCGTGTCTTCTTGAGTGCGTTCGCCTTTCGTTTCATTCCGTTCAGGTTTTTAGTGTCGTTAAACTCAAACATGATGGTATCACGGTCCTTCACGTTAAGATTGAGTGTTTCGTTCAAGTATGTGTAAAGTTCTTGCTTTTGTTTTTCGTGTACTTCTTTCGTCTTGCTATTCTTGAACTTCTGGATGTTTTCCAATACAGTATTCAGTTCGATATTCTGATTTTTAAACTTTTGTAAAAACCTATTCCTATTTTCCTGGTTAAGATTTTTGGTCACTTCTTCAATCTTTCGGAGATCCTGGTTCTTCTTTCCCTTGAGAATACCGTTGAGTTTGTTTTTCAATTTTTGTATGTCATTCATAGATTTGGCTGCGTTGAGTTCTCTGGATATGTTAATATTCTTGTTGAGTGCACGTCTGGAAAGGTTCTTCTTACCCCTTCCGACATACGCCTGGTTGATCTGTGCGTTGAGTTTCTTGACATCGTTCATCGTCTTCACATCAACCTTGAACTTTAGATTCAGAGCGTTTTCTTCACGAGCTTTACGAAGACGTTCAGTCAGTCGAACCTTTTCCGAAGACACCTGTTTCAAGTTCTTCGCCTTTTGGTGTAAAGCATTCATGTTACGAGGATTCGCGTTGAAGTTTGTCATGATCGCGTTAACATCATTCGTCGAGAGTTTGAGATCATCCTGGAGGTGGCGACGAAGAGCACTCTCCTTTTCCTGCTTGAATTGAGAAGACAGGTTCGAAGCTTTGTTTTTCACATCGACGATGGTCATGTTCGTGAAATAGTTCCAGTCTTCTCGGATAGCCTTACGATCTTCTGGTTTCAGGTTATACGTATTGAGAACCTTATCCACATTTTCTTCCTTCTTTCTCGAACCTTTCCTCATGAACGCGTTGATATCACGTTCGATGCTACGCACATTCGAGTTTTTGGTAATTTTATTGTAAAACTGTTTCCGGTTCGTCACGGGAACCTTCTTGGTGTTTAGAATCTTTGTGAGTTCGAGTCGCTTTTTCTTGTCAAGTAGGTCATTCGCCATCTTGCGACTACTGTTCATGTTGAGATTGCGACCGATGACACTTTGTATGTTTTGATTATTGAGACCGAGTTGTTTCATGTATTTTGTAATTTCATCCTTTTTAGTGGTGTTCTTGTTGGTGATTCGAGTCATCACCTGTTTCTGTACGGAATTGAGGTTTTTGAGTGTTTTGATCGCAGTCACTTTGTTCATGAAATCATTCTTCAATTTGGCATCGATGATCATATCCGAAAGTTTGTTTCTCCCTTTGTTAATCACATCGTCGACGGTAGTGTTGACGTCACCATTCAACTTATCAATCTTTTCGATCGAATCGAGTACGTTCACGTTCGTGTTGAAATTGAAAGTGACACCATACCCTTTCGCCGTACTGATTTTGTCCACGAGTGCACGCTTCTTACTCTCAAGGTTACCCTTCACAGCCACTTCATCGTTGATCACCTTCTTAATATTTTCAAGTGAAATTGTCGTGTTTTCAAACCGCTTTATGAATTTAGATTTATCGACATTCAAGGGTTGTAAATACTGCTTCAATTCATCAAGATTTTTAGACCTTTTCGTACTTTTGATTTTCTGTATCTCGTTGTTAACCTCCTTCCGAAGCTCGACGAGGTTTGTCGCGTTTAAATTCACCTGTCGAGCAAACGCATTTTTCTTGTTTTGGGGTAAAGTCGTACCATTGATGTACTGTTTTAGACCATTTCTACGTTCAGTGAGTTGTTGCACTTCTTTTTGTTTTTTGGCACTCTTCTTCGCGGTTCCGGCGTTGTTGATTTTCTGACCGAGGGGAACGAGCTTGTTCACATTATCCACTTTCTGGATGTTTTTAGAGAAGTTGACATTCAGAGTTGTCGCACGGTTAGATAACTTTGTCTTACCTGCATTTAATACACGCACCTTCATCGCATCGAGATCACTATTCGTTTTCATCTTGAGGATGTCAGATTGAATGGTCGCATTCAGATCCAGCTTGGATGCGAGGGTCGAAAGACCCTGAACCTTCTCCGCGAACGTACCTCTTACCTTCTCAAGTCCACTTGCCCGAATATTTTTTTCGATGGTGGGTACGTTGTTTAACGTGGTAAGTTTCGATACGTTCACGGTGACACCGAGCTGTTTCGCAAGTGATGTGAGTCTCTGTTTTTCGGTATTCAATTTGTCTGAATTGCGTTTAGATTTCAAACGCTTCGCTTCTTCGATGAGTTTTGTGACATTCGTATTCCCACCGTTGAACTTGTTCATGATCACAGTCTTGTCTTGTGCGTTAAGCTTGAGTGTGTTCAGGTTTTTATTGAGTCGAGTTCTCACATTTTCACTCTTACCACTGGTGACTTCCTGTTCACGCTGTTTAGCAGCACGTTTAAGTGCGTCAACACTCTCACCTTTATTGAAACGGGTGAGGAACGCATTCTTATTGGTTTGATTAATTTTAAGAGGTGTCAAATAAGTGAGAAGATTTTGTTTGATTAGTGCGTTTTTTTCCTTCTTTCTTTGTTCGACAAGCTTATCAGCCCTGTTCTTCAAAGAGTTTAAGTTTGTTTTGTTATCGATGAGTTTTTCCAGACTTTTCTTATCATCGTTCGAAAGTTTAACATTCATAATCATACTGGCAAACTTCTGTTTTTGACTGGTAACATACGCATCACGTTTCGTTTCGTTATTCTTTTTAGCTTCATCTATGAGCGAATCTATGTTCACACCGACAGCCTTGGATCTCGATTTGAAAGACAGTTTACCCGCGTTATCGATAAACGGAAGTGTCGCGAGGATGATGTTCATCTTTTGTTCGTTGGTTTGTGTGACATCAGACTTTAACTGTGCCTCGGCTTCTAACTGAGTTAAATCATCGGTATCCATTCGTCTAATGATAGCATTTCGATTCGCGTTTGTGAGGGGAATTTTACTAATCTTGTTCATAAAGGCATCTTCGAGTTTCTTGTATTCAGTAGCTTCACTGATCACTTCTCGACGCTGTACTCCACCCACGCTCAATTTATTAATGAATTGTTTCTCCCTCTTCAAACCAATCTTCTTGATTATATTTGTCGCCACAGTGAGATTCATTTCAGTGGGCGCGTTGGGCACCTTGGGTGCGTTGGGCACCTTGGGCGCGTTGGGCACCTTGGGCGCGTTGCTGGCTTTCTTTCCAAAAAGCCCGGCGAAAATAGATTGTTTAGGTTTTTTAACGGCGCTCACCCGACCGTTGAGAAATTTTGGTTTTTGACCCTTCATGAATAAACCACCCTTTGGGAAATTCACACGTGTGGCTGGTTTCTTCACTGCTGTGTTGTTGAACCTGTTCTCGCTCTTCACTGCTGTGTTGTTGAACCTGTTCTCGTTCTTCACTACTGTGTTACTGAACTTGTTCTCGTTCTTCACTACTGTGTTACTGAACTTGTTCACGTTCGCGTTCGCGTTCACTGCTGTGTTGTTGAACCTGTTCTCGTTCTTCACTGCTGTGTTGTTGAACCTGTTCTCGTTCGCGTTCACTGCTGTGTTGTTGAACCTGTTCACGTTCGCGTTCACTGCTGTGTTGTTGAACCTGTTCGCGTTCACATTTTTTATAGTTAATGCACTCCTCTTCTTCCCCATCTTTACGGGTTCGTGAATTTTCATGTAACGGAGGCGTTTCCCAATAGATTCAATCAATTGACTTTTGGTCATTTGATTCATCTGTTTGAGACCAACTTTACGAGCGACACGCTGAATGTCCACTCGCTTGGATGATGAGTCGAATAGAACCTCATAATCGTCGGGTTTCAGTGGGGACTTCTTATCGACGAGATATGTTTTATCCGAACTCAAAATAAGAGGGGGTAGGGGTAATTTACCACCCTTTATCTCATCATATACTTGACATATTTGTTCTTTTGTCAGTTTAACACTCTGGCCTGTGTTCATCTTTATGAGCACACGCAGGTCATTTATTTCGGCGTCTGGATCACACGCCTCGATCATATATAGTAAACTGATAAAAAAAGTGTTATGTAGAATATCCCATGTTAAATAATCGTATCTTTTCCTCATATTCCATGCTAAAATTAAACACATCCGTGTCACCTACGTTGACTTCTATGACTTCTATGGGACTCTGAAACGTTTCGCGATTCGAGAGTGCTGAGCGAACGATGACGTCAACAAATTGTTTTGGGTTATCAATCGTCTCTCGGTATATTTTATTCATTTTAATTCGAACACACGTCACTTCGTGTGGTTTCTTATCTAAAAAGGGGGTCAAAGGAAACTCTTCTTTCGTACCACCATCTACATACATTCGATCCTCGTATTTTCCACACGCAAAGATGAAAGGAACTGCCATGCTCATGCATACAGCATCGATGATTTTCATATTCGGGTGTGTATCCTTTGAAAAGTAAACCGTTTCGGTCGTATTAAGACAAAACGCTGAAATATAAATCCGTGTTTCTAATTCATTAAATGTGGGGTCTCCACCACATATGTCCACCAACTTTTTTCGAATGGGGCCCATATCAACAAATCCAAATTTGTTAAAAAATGATCCCAAACGTATTTTAACAAAATTGGGGATATCCAGCGACAAAGACACGTCCAGTATTTCATCGACCGACATCCCAACCGCTAAAAACAGGGCAAGAATTGCACCAGCTGATGAACCCGAAATTTCTTTCACGTCGGCCAAGGAAGATTCGCGGGCTTTCAAGGCTCCTATGAGTGAATATATTCCCATAGACGCCGGTCCGAGCACGAGATACTTCATCTCCTTACTTAATAGAACTGAGGAAATTGGCGACGCAAAAGCGCGAAAATCACCGCAAAGACGATCGCGTGAGTCAGGGCCGCAGAAATGCTCGTCTGACCGGAGCGGAACACACCACCCGCACCAGGGGGGAGGGTCAGGAGAAGACCGGGGCTGAGCGCGAGGAAGAGCGACGTGGTCACGATGAGATCGGTCTTGGTGAGAACGAGACCCATAGCCTTGGCGACGAGACTGTACACGAGGAAGAACACGAGCGCGTGGAAGAAGATGGCCATCTGGTTGGTTTTTCCGTTCGCGAACTTGACGTTCTTGCCCGCGGTGGTCACGAGTACACCGGGGCTGAGCGCGAGAAAAAGGGCAGCAGGAATGGCGACTTTCTGGGACGTGATATCGGGAAGCATTTAATATACACGCAGATAATTTTCTACGTACTCCACGAAATGATAATAGGTAGCACCTCGCACCATTTCTTCATGGAGACCATTCTGGTTTATGATCCTCCTGATATGTCTCCAGATATCATGGATGACCTGTTCACATGAGGCACAAACACGCTCATGGTATGGGTCATGTTCAGTGTAACAAAATTCAACGAAATCTACAAATTTTCCCGAATGTTCCAATCCCGCATCGTGTAGGAGTGTCCTGATGGTATTCCACATCATCCTGAGTTCATCTGAGTATTCGACTTCCCAGTCTTCGATATTCAGAGGAGTGTGTTCGTCGTTGAACTCGTCATCATCGCTGACTTCGGGTTCAAATCCATTAGAGGCTTCGTATACATATTGGCCCCAAACCATGATTATTTACTTATCTTCTTTCTCGGGCTTATCCTTTATACCAGTTAGGGAAAGTGAAGTGGATTCTTTCGTTTTAAGTCCATCCTTAATAGCATTTAGGGCTCCTTCCACCTTCGTTTCGTCTCCACCAAAAAAAGTCATGAGACCCTCCTTGATCGCGTCCTTATTCATGCCAGACTTCCTGACAGACTTACGGATACTGATCTTACCCTTCCTGAGATTAATCGTGTCAATTCCCTGATCCACCATGTGCTTTTTCACATTCTCCTTCAGACGCTTTTCTTCCTGGGTCAGTACTTTAATATCGGATTTAGCCTCGGCTAATTGCTTTGTGAGCTCTACCAGCTTAGAAACATTCTCGGAGAGATCAGGTGCGACAGAAGTCATTTATATTTATACATATCTATTCTTTAAGCGCAGAGACCACGCTGCATGAGATCGGGGACGATGGTGGAGTTGTTCCACACGAAAGGCTCCTTGGGGTTGGGGGGATCCTTGCGAATCTGCTGGTTCGCGTTACGGAGCGCACCACCGACAGTCTCGGGGAAACCGATCTGCTTACGGGGCTCGAGGAAGTTCTGACCCGCGAGGATGTCCTCTGGGACGAACTGACCAAAGTCCTCGGCGGACGCAACCTCACGGGGGAGGAGGGAGGAGGCGAGACCGGTACCCTTGTTCATACCACCACACACAGCATCCATGGGAGCCGCGGCGGGACCTGGGGCAGGGCCGGCGGCGGGACCATTACCGAAGGGCGCATACTGGCGCTCAACGATGCTGTACTTGGACTTGTTGTTCATGGAAAAAAGGAGGAAGATCAGCACGGCGACGGCGACCAGCATGAGGACATTTTGCTTACGACCCTTCATTATCTTTTATATTACTATAACAATTTTTTTATTGGTCATCCTCGTCGACAAAGGCATACTCTTCTGGGTAAGTATCAAGGATGGGCTCGGGGTCATCATGGACCCTGACCTGGACAACATTCCAAGTGGGACCGAAAGCCTTCTTGGCAAACCAGATTCCAGCAAATTCAAGAATGACATCACAAGTCTTCTCGGGCTGGACAGTCTCAAAATCAACGAGCTCCTGCTGTGCGTTGAACACCCTGGTCACATCGAGACGATCACACGTAAGTGCGTCAGCGTCGAGGTTCGACTTGTAGGCTCCCTTGATGACCCCCTCTGAAACCTTCTTACCGAACCAGGATTCACAGTTCTCGAGAGCCGCATCGAGGTTCGAGGTGTCGACGGCACTGATCTTCTGAGTGTTCATCTCCGAACCGAGATCCATTACAATCTCCCCTGAAACATCTGTGATCTTCACCTTGTTAAGCTGAATGAGATGCTTACGCTTATCGTCCCTGAGTACCTTGACAAAGTAGAGACCATCCTCACCCTTGGCTGGGGCAGTGTACATCATTTTATGGTTGATATACGTTTCATTTCTTTAAACCAATGAATGGTATCTCCGCAGCCTTATTAAGTAACGCTTTGGGTACCCACATGTTTCTCCTGGGATTGTGACCATACAGTGTCTTGGTGATGTTCATATTTTTAGGGAGTGGTTTGGCATTTTCCGGGCGTAGAGGAAATTCGTTTTTCACATACGCGGTTGTGTTTACATTTTTCCATCTGAGGTTTTTCGTGTTGAACCGCTTATTTCCCGAAGACTTTGTGTACCCATTAACCTTTGTATTCTTCACGACTGGTCTGAGACCATGTACGATCTGCTTAGACAGGCGCTCATCTGAAGGTTTTGTCGTATAGTTTTTGTATTTGCGTGGATCAACTTTGATGGCTTTACCGATTGAGACATTGGCGGGCTTGTTCACCACTCTCGTTTTAGTCTTAATTTTAGGGGTGATGCGCTTAAACACTTCATCCATAGAATCGGACGATTTAATGCGTTTATCAAACAATTGTGCGAGACGAACGAGTCTCTGACGATCCTTTTCCTTCTTCTCTGGGCGGAGTCTAAGTTTATGCATCAGGTAAATGTCCTCGATGAGGAACTCTTTACTCGCGACGAGAAGACGTTTATCGCTGATCAATTTCCCCGTATTTATGTTCCTATACGTCACACCCCGCTTCTTGGTCAATGCTACTTCATACCCAAACTCTTTGGGGCGCATGAAGGGAATATCAAGGATTCCACCTAGATTGAAATCTTCAATCTTTCCAGACTTTGCGGAGAGGAGACGAATGTTCAAGTCAAGCGCGAAAAGTTCCACGTCTATGAAGATGTCACCTTTACTGGGTCTATTATTTTCCGAGAGTTTCTTCTTCTTGATCAAAGTGTATCGCCGAGTCACATATGGACCAGATTGCTTGAAACCAATCCCCAAAAACTTGAACAGTTTAGAATGTTTCTTCTGTATGGACATTATACGCTTCTTGATTCGCAGGTCCAATTTCTTAGCGAGTTCCCCCATTTTGTTCCACAAAAGAAGTTTCACGGCTTGAAGTTTCCCGAAATATTTATCATTCATGGGAATCCTGGGAACGAACTTGGCATCGATATCACTGGTCACTATTCTGTCCTTAAAATCCACGTACAAGTTGAACGCCTCACCACCACTGATGATGAGGTCACCCGAAGAGGCCAGGAAGTTTGTGAGATCACCGATCGTATCAAGAATGATATCACGAATGGAATCTGTCACGAGGACGTATATGATTTTTTCAAAATCCTTATTGGTGTGCGCGCTTTTCACACGAGCACGGAACTTACCAAAGTCTCTCTGGAGGTTTCGATCGTAATACTTTTTCAATTTTTCATCCTTGAAAAAAAGATTTTCATTCATGAATTTTTGAATGACATCCCTTGAAT
>UEXN01001610.1_pt1 | contig 17419 bp, 19 predicted proteins | sample 1796711 | NCBI WGS metagenome assembly UEXN01 (sample SAMEA4772470, study PRJEB27181) | metagenome | reverse complement strand
TGAAGAGGCGGGGTTTGGTGGTATGATAGGTCAAACCGTAAAAGATGCAAAGAAGAAAAAGAAAAAAACTGAATACCCACCCCCACCAAGACCAATAGAACCAAAGGCAGATACACCAAAGGCAGATGCTCCGAAGGTTAGAGGACCTGTTGCATACACACCTAGTCCAGAACAACAAAAAGCAGATAAAGAGAGAAGACAACAAAATATAGAAAAGGGAAGAGCAGCGAGAGCAGCAGATGACTATGATTCAGGTCCAACTTCTACAATAGGCGCTCTCCTTCCCGGTAAACATGGAGCAGGTACATTAGCGAAAGAAATAGGACAACAGGCAAAGGATGCAGTGACAGATCCTGTAAACCTTGCACTGCTGCCTCTTGCTGCTGTACCCGGCGGAAATGTTGTTAGAACTGGTGTTGCTGCGGGAAGAAGGGCAGCAAAAACGGCAGCAAAAACAACGGACCGGATAGGTGATGCTACAAGAGGCCTTGACCGGGCAGGTGATGCTACAAGAGGTGGTAGGAGTATCGTAGATCCACCAAGAAGATCATCCACCACCGGAACTCCATCAAGAACCACTTCAAACGGGTCTGCTTCCTCTGTGAACGGTTCTAGAGCAACTTTACCTAGAAACGGTGCTGCTAAACCACATAAAACAAGTCCGAACGGAAAAGCAGCAGGAGACACCGTAAGTGGTGCAAAGGTGGAACCAACTCTTCCTACACATACACCTTCACCAAGGACTCCGATGCCAAGGCCAAGCGGACCTGGTAAACCTCACACTAGTCCTAGTAAACCAAAACCGGATGTGAAACCAGAACCTAAACCAGCACCGACTCCCCAACCGAAGCCTCAACCGCAACCGAAGCCTCAACCGAAGCCTCAACCACAGCCTGAGAAAAAACCACAGAGAAGACCCGACATCATACCACCAATAGTTCCCCCTTCAACAAGACCAGTACCACCAGAGGTACAACCTAAACCTGCTGAACCGGAGAAGCAACCCAAACCTGAAACGCAACCGAAGCCTCAACCGAAGCCTCAACCGCAACCGAAGCCTCAACCGCAACCGAAGCCTCAACCGAAGCCTCAACCGCAACCGAAGCCTCAACCGAAGCCTCAACCGAAGCCTCAACCGAAGCCTCAACCGAAGCCTGACAAGGCACCACCCAAGGCACCACCCAAGGCACCACAACCACCAATTGCCCCGGTTGGACCTGTCCCTGCACCATCTGGGAAAGCAAAAACAAACGATGATATTGACGATAAGGGAATCCATCCCGGTGGATCTTACGTTGCAAGAACGAGATGGCAACAATCCGTATAGTATGTGGGAATAACTAAAACTAAAATCAATTAATTATTACGAATAATCCTCCCACAAAGAAAAGCCTTCGTTTTGCGAAGGTTTTTCTATTTTTCAGCCATTTCTATTATACATAATATATGGAATGAGAAAGACAATTTCATATGTTTTAGCGTCGTTATTATGTTTAACAAGTTGCACAGCAACTACCATAACTCCTCCACCACAAAAAATAGAAATAAAAGAAACCCCGAAACCACCGGGTCCGTTCACATATCTTCTCAGAGATTTGTGGCCTGATCCATATCAGTTTGTTGGTTCTATTAACTATTCAGAAAATGATAGACTCATTGGTACTGGTGTTTTAATTGAACCAACATTAGTTCTTACTGCTGCGCATGTTCCAGAAGGAAAGGAAGATTTAGTTTGGACAGAAACGGACGGTGATAAAATCTGTATCAAGGAGGTGATTTATTACACAGAACATATTCCCGGCGTTTACGGATTTCACGATATAGCAATTATAGTTTTGGAACATGCATCAGATGAGTCTCCCGTAGAATTACTCGAACCCGATGACTCAGTTTACAAGAGAATGCCTCTCACTACAGTGGGGCATGGCCATGGTATTAAGAGATACAGTAACTCTGGTACTTTTTGGTACTACGGTAGACTCATCTCAAACCCGCAGTTCATGGTCATGCTCCCACTAAAGGCATCTATCTGGTTCGGTGATTCTGGTGGTGCAGTTCTAACCAGAGAAAACAAACTCATAGGTATCATGGCAAACTTCAGTATAACTGATGGACTAATATTCGAGAATGCTTGTGCAAGTGTTGAATATTATAAAAGTTGGATAGGGGAAATAAAAAATGAACAACTACTGGAAACAATGGATAAATAATAAGGTGTATCAACTTTCAACTCCAAGTGGAGCGATTGTAGCGATAACATCATTTGTCGTCGGAATTTTATTAGTAAAATTTATACAAGGAAATTAGTTTTGAATTTAGATCTGATAGAACTAGCACTTTTAATATCGCTAATAATTTTATCATATCGAATAGAACAAACTGAAGATAAATAGTTGTGGGAGATTCTTATGATTATTGCAGGTATAGATTATAGTATCAGGACACCAAGTATTTGCGTTTTCGCTGCGAAAGAAGACGAAGCATTTACATTCAATAGATGTAGGTTTTATTTCCTAACAGATACTAAAAAGTATGCTGATTTTTTCTTGAAGAACATTCAAGGTGAACGCGCCCAAGATTGGAATTCTGACGAAGAGAGATACAAGAGTATCGCTGACTGGGCGATAGATAAATTAAATGGTTGTGAACAAATTGCTCTCGAAGGATATTCATTTGGTTCAAAGGGTAAAGTGTTTCATATTGCAGAAAACACAGGGATTCTAAAATATAAAATTCATAACATGGGAGTTCCCTTGGAGGTAATTCCACCAACAACAGTGAAGAAGTTTGCAACCGGGAAGGGAAATGCAGACAAAACGATGATGCACAATTCGTTCAAAGAGGACACAGGAATCGATCTGAAGACTACCATTACACCAGATAAGGGAATGGTTGACAATCCAGTTTCAGATATTGTAGATTCTTTCTACATCTGTAAACACTTGCACGATACTATTCTGAGGTCTTACTCTCAATAACTTTCTTTGGTGTATGGAAAGTCTTGTAGGTAACAAACCCAACCAAAATTAAAGCAGGAATGTAATAGAACCAAAAGTTTGTAGCGTTGTGTTCTATACCTCTTTCCCCTTTCAATACCACTGGATTTTCTTCTGGTACGTTTCCGTGCCTTTCGGTTCCGTTTACCTTAACATAACCCGAACACGCCGAAAGAAGAGATAGTAAAGATGCTATAATTATAATTCTCATCGTGTAGATTTCCCTACTGCTTGTCCAAAGTAAAAACCAACAATCGCTAGAAGTATCTGACGATTTTCTTCTGTGAAGAGATACCCATATACCTCATGGAAAGATATCTTCTCACCACCACCGAAGATGCCAAGGAATGAACCTTCCTTCTCGGTAAGTTCTACTACGGTAGGAACACCAAAGAATGGTAAAATGAAAGGTGCAAGTATTGTACCAAACAGAACGCATAGAACGATTAATCTTCTCACCTGCTTACCTGCATCAAGAGGAACACGCTTCACTGCTGCGTCTGCACTTTCGTCAGAACGCTTTGAAGCACCAATCATTCTGTCATAGAGTTCCTTTTGATCCTGTCTCTTCTCCGCCCAGAACTTAAAAAGAAAGCCTGTTAAACTACTCATTGTTAATGTTAAGAACTCTGGTGTTAAAAATGATGATAACATATTATCTTCCTCTTGGTGGAATAAGGTATGCCATTATTCCCAGTGTTGAATCTTTAATTACAATTGGTTGACCTGGATTTCTGTGAGCGTATGTACGAATGTCTTGGTTATTCATATCTTCCATGTTCATTTTTCTATTCCACCTTTCGTACTTCGTTCTTCCCCTCACACAACTGTTATACTCCTCACTGGTAAGAGTAAATACTCTACAACCAGCAAAGGTTTCATTTGTTTTCTTTTTCTTTTTCTTATTAACTCTTATTCTATCTGCTTCTCTTCCGGCTATTTGGGGGAGATCATCAGTGGGTGTAATACTTTGATGCATTCCTGCAATACCCCCACTACTAGACATCATCTCTTCTTTTATTTCTTTTATAAATTCAGTGTATGTTTTCATGTTCTTCTCCTACTCGTCTATTGGAAATTTACCTGTACTTGCAAACTCTTCCCAAAAAGCATTCTTTTCGGTTCGATTCATTCCTTGTGTTGTTGTTCTTTTATTTTTATTACAACACTCTCCGTCAGGAAAAGATTCAAGACAAGTTAAAAGTTCTGGATTAATGTTGTCGAATATTGACAAGAAGGAGTCTCCTCTACAATCTGCAATATTTTCACATATTCCATTTAGTTCTGAATAGGAACAATCACTATTTTCTTCCATACATTCCCAACATGTCGTTTGATCTGATTTTTTGGAATATGATTTATTACACCAATCTACCATTGATTCATGTTCTTTGTTAGGATTGGGTATAATTTCTGGACACTTCCCCAATCTTTTACATAAATTTATTGCCTCTTGATTTGGCCTCACACATGAATTCCATAACTGTCTTGTGTGTAAACTTTCTCTCCTATCACCTTTCAGTATGGAAGAAAGGATAGATTTATATGTTCTAGCAAAACGACATACATTGCCAGGAAATGAGATGTCATAATCTCTTTCCCAACAACAATCGTTCTGAACACAGTAGTTTCGTAAATTATTTACTACTTCTAGTATGAGTTCATTGCATCTTTGACATGTATGATCTGCTCTTGCCATTTATGTTCTCTTTCGTCTATTATTTATAATTTTAACAAGGACAGACTTGATGGGCACTGAACGTATTCAAACCAAATCTAACATTTATCTTACCGGGAGTTCCTCCCAACCTTTGACCCGAACCCTCTTCGGGAAAACATCCTTCAACTTCACAGGTGGTATGTCGTAGTGCTATGTTAAGATATGGCCATTGTAGACTTGGATGCGGTCCCCATTTATATGCGGGTGTAAAATCAATCGGTCCCAGTCCAGTATAACTACCTTGACCGGCAGAATATCTAACTCCACACACTTTAGGACCTGGAGTGGGAATCGATTCGGCATCGGGACACATGTATATCGAATTAACACCACCGGAACTGAAAGATATTTCCAAGTCGAAATCATAATCCCTAGAACAACCTTCTCTTGTTGCTAAACAACCAGGCCCGTCTATTTCTATCGGATCCCCATTTGGTAGAAGAGGTATAATTCCCCACCTACCACCAGCACAACCCGTACTATCAGGGTTGCACTCATAGTTTGTAGTCACCTTAAATGCTCCAGAGGCGACCTCATTTTTATTGTTTGAAACTTTCCAATCGTGTGTTAGTGGTGGATATAGACATTCATAACATCTGGTATCACCAGTTTCTAAATTACGGGAGTAGTTAATGGCTTGACCACTAATACTTCTCAATATAGTTTTGTTTCTTCTCCTATCATATTCACCTACAACTTTTTGAATAATCCAAGTATATGCTGCTTCATTACCACATGCAACAGCACCAAAACATACAGGGTCCCATCCCCTATTAAAACAATTGGGACATAGTGTCGGTGGAATCGTTCGGCATACTTCTCTATCAGGAATATCACAGGGTTGTTCTCCCTCAAGATCTCTTTCATTTGAATCTACATCTCTTCGTATGTCTATGATTCTTTTACTCTTTACTCTTTTTTCTTCTTTCCGTTTTACCGTTTCTTCTTCGTTTACTAAGAACTCAAATTTGTCTTGATTTTCTACCCATGTCCCAAGTTTATGGTGTTCCCAAACAATAACGGCATTAGATGTTTGTTGCACTATGTTTTGATTTATATTTCCTTTGGGATAGACATAGAATTCTGCATCTAAATCATCCTCAAAGTTACATGTATAGTTCACAAGATTTATTTTCACACTGATAGTAGATCCCTTTTCAATAATAAAGAACCTTTTCTTCGTTAGGTTTTCTATTGTTTTGAAAGACTCTACCCATTCAGATTCTGTGTCGATGGTGTCATCTAAATCTAAATTAGGATTATCAAACCATCTTGCGTTTGGGATTTCAACTTCAACTTGTGGTTCTATACCACTTTCATAATCAAAAACATGACATGGTATAATTTTAACAGAAAAGGCAACTCTTGCGCCTTTTTCTTTGAATGGTTTTATCTTAACAACAAATGGTCCTTCACCACATATGAAACCATTTTCGCAAGTATAATCCATTTCACTGTTCCTTATTTTCTTTCTGATCTTTCATCATTTCAGCAACAGTTTTGTTTTGATCCCTCTTGACTACTGCTTTTCTGTTCTTGATCTTTACCATTGTCGCTCTACGTTGGTTGGGATTCATGTTTTTGGGAATCTTAATCTGATATGCTTCTTCTTGCTTTGAAGGCATTCTAGATGATTTTCTTCTCTTGTTTCTACCTCTTCCGCACCCACAACCCATTAGACGCTCCTTGTTATTCCTAGAATTTTTTGAACCTGAAGTTCACACTTGGCTTCTCTTTCCCCACCAGGCCAATACAGATAATCTTTCTGTTTGTTTTTCTTTAGATTCAATAGAAGAGGTAAAATAACTTTCTCAACCTCTTCCATTTTTGCTCTGATAAGTTCATCGTATTGTTCTTTGACTTGATTTGCACCATCACACGTTGAATTCATTTGGAGAATAAGATCCAGTTTATCCTGCATCTCTTTGATTTCATCTGGTGTTGTAGAGTCATCTAGTTTTACTAGAGCATTAAGTTCGTCTTCATCCGCTGCGGTAAATCCAAAATCAAAATCACCATTTAAATATTCTTCTGGTATGTTCTGATCAGACATTTATATTCCCCTCAAATAGAATTCCATTTTCCGATAAAAATTCTTCTACCTCAGACAAAACATATTCACCATCTGCTCCATACTTTTCTGCTTCGTCTTTGAGAAGAACCATAGCACCCGGAAGAGTTTTCATTTGAGCCTTTAGTTTAGGATCTGGAACTCTCTGTATTAGTTTCTTTAAATTTATTATTAGTCTATTGAAAGGATCGACAGATTTTTTTTCTCTGGTATCCGTTAATGACTCTACCTTTTTGATGAAGTTTCCCTTGTCATCTATTATTCCATACTTGTAGGCATCCATCTTGGAAAAGGGATCGGACATCATTTTAATGAATTTGAAAACTGTGAAAGCACTTATAACTTTGGCCGCGTCTTGCATTCCTGCTTCATGTATATTTTGTTCTTCATTCATTATCTGATTCTTTCTAATAACATATCTAACTGATGATGGGTTGGTACTTCTGATAGTTTTACTTCACTTATTGTTCTGGGAAGATATTGTAAGTATGAAAGTAGAGACTTGAGGTGAGGATGAAATTTACTTTCTATTTTAAAGAATAGTATTCTACAACAAGCCTCAGAACCAAACACATTATTCAATATTATTATGTGATTTAGTAACAACCTTTCCCGTAAGTGACCTTTACTTTCATATCTACCCAATAACCTTTTGATATACTTGATCCTATTTAGATCTTCGTAAAACTCATCCATCTCACTGCATTGAGGATTGTTATACATCTTCATTGCATACATCATAAAGTTATTTTTATTCAAGGTTTTTAAATCCATAATGTAAAATCGTCAGTTCAATTATTGGGTACTATTTTTGCATCCATTTGATACAAGCCATCATCTTCTTGATAGACTTCTAACCTTAATGCTAGTCCCACCCCACCATTAAACTCTTTGATGTTGTCTCCTCTATAGAAGCCATCTTTCATGAGATTATGTGTCGGAGTTGTACCGAAGGAACCACCCCATCTTTCCAATGGAAGAACGGTTGTGTGATCCAAAACTAAGTTCGATTTATTGTTCCACTTGAAATCCAATCCAGCAAGATTAAACTTATGTCTAACCTGAGAGATCGCGGACTTCGGATCTAAAAATTCCATTTGTGTGAAAGCGTTCAAGAAAGCATTCAGTCTTCCGACTTGTTCTGTGTTCTCGATCCGGTGTACTCCGTAGTCACTATGGGCGCTTCTTGCAGCACCACCGGTAGTTTCTTCACCCTCACTGATGGTAGAGAGTTTGTTTTTCAATTCTTTGTAGGTCTTCATGTGTTTTCTCCAATGAATAGATTACCTTTTATTTATCTTTTTTTGGCTCTGCTATTTCTTGTTCCAGTTGAATTTCAACCAGATTTCTTGCACTAACGAGTTCTTCTGTCATTCCCTCTACTTCAATAGAGTCTGTTTTCGTCCAACTGCACCACTGACACATGACATAACCAACCACTAATCCTTTATTTCTTATGGGTAGGAAGGAGAAAGAAACAACATTACTATTCTCCATGAACTGCTTACACCAAGAGTCTTCTAGTTCTGAGACGGTATATAGTTGAGGATCATCTTGAAGTAGAAGGTTTAGTCCATCTATACACATGGATAAAAGAAGATCCTTTTTATATGCCATTTCAGAGGATACACCCTTCTCCAGTGATTCGTGGGTAAGAGACATTTTTTTCATAGAGATGCCGTCTAAGAAATGTCCTGAATTATGAAACTGAACCAACTGTGCCCTTGCACAGTCCGTCTTGACTCTCAATTCAGTGAGGGTTTCATGTATTCTGGTATGGGTATTCCAAAAACATGACGAGGGAAATTTTAATTGACGTTTCTCTTCAAGAAGCATACTTTTCTTACCTTTCAGTACTTTATGTATGCCAATCGCTGTTCCTACAGCGATTGCAACACCTGCTACTCCCAACTCAAACCACTCAAGTACTTCCATATTTCTTTTATCTCATTTCCTTGATAAACTTGTCGTCTATTGTCATATATGGTGTATCTTGTAAATATTTCTTTAACAATTCTTTCGTTCCCATTTCTCCAGCACCATGCTCTTCATTTCGCCACTTGTTATTGTTTCTGCTGCGATTTTTACTTCTAGACATGACTCTCAGATTGCTCTTGGAGTTGTTCATTGGATTACCATCTTTGTGATCTATATCCTTATCATCTCCCAACTTTACTAGTCCATCTCGAATCGCTTGTCTTCTAGCCATTGTTCTTTGACTTCTCTGCTTCACTGTTTTTTTTAAATATGCTCGTTGATCTGCTTTGGAGGCATGGTTTTCATTTAGGAATCCATTATTGAATTCTGAAAACCCCGCATATGTTGGACAGTCGCCTATCTCAATGAAGTACTTCAATTCATCGGTTAGATCCTTCATTCCATCAGGACCAATTTCAAGACTTTCATATCCCTCTGTCCAACGAAGAACATCTTCGATTACCAGTCCATCTGTTCCTAATTCTGGAACAATTGTATCAAAAACATGGAAGTAATCGACAAACAGTTCTTCGCCTTCCTTGATGTCTTTCGTAGTAATAGCGTAGAAGTTCCCATCCACATTTTCCAATCTAAGATTGTGGTTCTTGCATGAGTGGTTTGTTAATCTACAGAAGTCTGTTCTCTGATATGATGGAGTGTCTTCGAGAAGATTTAAATAATAAAGACCGATCATCGAACCTTCTGTTATGTTCTCTTTGGCAAATGAACCCATCCCATCTATGGGTGAGTCTTTGAATTCATATGATTCAAACGTAGGAACTTTTTTTGTTTTTGGTTTTGTACCAGGCACTCTTCTTGGTTTGTTTCCCATACTTACTTTCTGCCCCGCATGGTAACTACCCGTTTTCTTTTTTAAGTATCCTTTTGTTGTCGTAACTGGAACCATTGATAATGGTCCACTCACAGGTTTCCCAGGCTCAAAATCAGGCATCTTTTTTCTAGTGTTCATTTTAGAAACGTATTCACTCGATGCTTGAGTTCCAGGTCTATTACTAAACGATTTTATTTGGTTTGCTAGATTGGGGTTCTTTTTCAATCGATCCTTCCAATCTTTCCCCGGATCAGAAATGAATCCAGACTCCGATTCAATACCTTTTTTATATCTTGCTTGTCTTTCCTTTGGTGTGTCTTTGAAGTATCCTCCAATTCCGGGTATCGACGATGCTATTTTTCTTCCGGTATCGGTGCTTCTAACAAGATCTCTGCCCCAGTTGCTGGTATTATCCACTTGCTGTGAGGTAGTTGCTTGGTATCTATTAGCCGATGCCCTACCCATCGCAGTTCCGCTTCCATATCTATCTTCTGCCAACTCATGAGTCCCCGGTTTAAGGACACCTTTCTTTTGTAAGGATGAAGTTGCGATTGCATATGCCTTGTCGTTCTCCATTCCTCGTTTCTTCAGAGAGTTTACCAAATTGTCAAGAACATCTGGTTCGGTGAGTAGTTTGAAGTCTTCGTTTATATCGCCTCTTAGTGGTGTCATCTGTTTCTCCGAATCGAAGTATTCTATATCTTTCTGAACAGGTAATCTCTTACGCTTACCGTTTATGATGATATCTGTAGTTTGTCCAGATCCCCATGTATTCAAATCTGATAAATCTTGTTCTGCGGTTTCGATGCTCTCTGTTTCAAGTCCAAGGAACTCTTTCATCTTCTCTGGATCGTTACCAATATATTCTTTTGCCTTTCGGAGATACTCTCTACCATTCATATTGGTTTCTTCATTAAGATCCACGAAGTCTTTCATTCCCAATACTCTCTCCATCACTGATTGTGCGCCGGATTGCATTGCATCTCCTGCGAACGCAGCAGCAGAAGTAAGAAGTCTCATTGCTGTCCAAAAACTATAACTTCCAGTTTTTACTTTCTTACCATCTTGACTTGCAATTTTCTGTGAAGATTTGAATGCTATTTTTGGTTTTGCTCCTGCTGCAACATTGTCAACATATTCATCGTCGATGGGAATTAGTTTCGCACCTGTACCGTCTTTCTTTGTCGAAAGCATATGTGTTGCGGAAGCAACAGCGTTTGGATCAGGAGGACAACAACCACCAAACTTGAGTTCACCAGTCATTGATTCTCTTGTTAATGCTCGTTTGAACGCAGTGCTGGATTCTAAAAGATCTACGAAATCATTGGTTACATCTTGGTGCATTTCTTCAGCAAGAAGAACTGCGGTATTTTCTCCTTCTTTCGCCTTACCCTTGAGGAATTGTCCAACAGGTCCTGCACCCATACCAGTTTCAGCACTGGTGACAAATTTATCCATCTTTTTCATAATGGCATTTATTTTCTTCTCAGTCCCTTTCTCTGCTCTAATCTTATCACCATGTGCCTGCATGATAGACTTGATGGTTGACATTGCTTCACCCTTCTTTGCAGACATGAGTTGTCCATCACCAGATTTCATTGAAACTCTCATGACTTCCCCAGTCTCTTTATTCTTAAGCATCAAGTCTGTCTTGGGTGTGTTGTCGGTTCCTCCGTAGTCTGCCCACATTCCAGAAATTGGTTCTGTTGCTCTTCCGAAGTGAATCGCTTCATACTCAGGTCCAAGTTGTTCGGATATCTGATCAAGCATTCGTGTTGCAGCAGGATTAAGTGTGAGACTGTCTTGATATAGTTGTTGATCTTTTTCGCTCACCAAACCAACAGAAGGATCTACTCCATTCTTCTGATTAAGTGCCAATACAAGTCCTGCTTCAAGATCTACCGCTTTGTGTTCGGAGTCTGGATAAAGAAGATCTCTACTGCTTTTTGTAAGAGCAGCCTGTCTCTGACGCATTGCATCATCTTCTGCTTTTTGTGCTTCTGCTGCTTTTTGCTGTTCTTCTGCTTCTTGTTCAGAAGCAATTTGTTTTTCTAGTTGACCAACTTGAATTGATTTTTCTTTGGCATTCATAGTTGCCATATCTGCATTCGCTTGTGCAGTTTGTTTCTCTTGTGGAGTCATTGGAGGTCGTTGTTGTCCCGCACCAGCAGCACCAGCAGCACCACCCGCAGACCCAGGTGCCTGTTGCATCGCTGCTTTAGGTTGATCCTTCTGTGATGGTTGTTCTTCTTTTCTCTTGATCAATTTCTTTGCAGTTTCTGTCCATTCCCAATCCGATGAGTTTGCTGCTGATCCTGCTACACCTCTTGTTACTTTACCCTTTTGTATCTTTACTGCGTGCTTGCTTTGATCAAAGTCTTTCGCAAGAATCAATTTAACTTTGTCTCTTGAATCGGTTACCATCATCAAGTCGGACCATCTTGGTTTTCCACCTTGTTGCTGTGCTTCTCTTGTTCCTCTTTTTCTTGCAGCGTCTCTTTCCTGTGGAGTTGATGCACCAGTTCCACGTTCTCTTTCTTTTGCTATGAGTCGTTGTTGTGCCATTGCATATTTTGGAGCGACTTCATTTATAAGTTGCTCAAAGTTTTCATTGACATTGTTTGACATTGCTTTTGCGGGATCGTTTGTAGTCATTCGTTTCCTCACCTTGTCTAGTCTTTCTTTTTCTGCTTTCTGCATCGCAGGCATCAACCTTTTTGCAATCTGGGCGATTCTCTTTTTCTTCTTCTTTACTTTCGCGTCTATCTTTTCTCTTTGTAGGTATGGTACGTCTTGCCACTTCATTCCTCTAATGAGTTTTTGTCGTACCTTCATCACTGCTTGTTTTTTTGCCTTTGCAGTGAGTTGTGCTTTTGTTTTTCTTCTCTTCGCTTTTCTTTTGCGAACCACTGCTCTTCGTTTTGCAGTTCGTTTCATTCTTCGTGCGAGTTTTCTTCTTGCTTGGATAGAGAGTTCATCCAACTGCTCGACATCTTCCGCCATACTACGTTTCTTTGTATTAGTAACAAAATCCAGTTCACCTTGTGTTGGATTATCTTTTGTTGCTTTTGTGATTCTATCATCACCGAAGGGTTTCTTCCCCTTCATAATTTTACCAAGTCGGTATGATGCTCTCTCTGCACTCTGTACCTTAGATACTAATCTTTCTTCACCCCTTGAAAGTTTATCAACTCTTGTTCCTATTTTATCACCGAAAAGAGGAGCATCATCCTGTTGTCTAGTTGCTTGTCCCCGTTGTGACATTCTAGTTTGAAGTTCACTTCTGAATCGTGATGCTTTCTCTCGTTGTCCACCTTGTAATTTTCTTGCTTTATTCCACTTCAATAGGTTCGCAACAAATTTCTCGTTCAAATCCATTTCTTCATTTTGTTTTTCTTTTTTTGCCATCTTTGTTGCAGTTGCCCACTTCACTTCTTGCCAGTTTTTCGCTGGACCTCTTGGGGGTGGACTATACTTTCTTTTAAAGTCAGAGTCTGGTAGTGAATTACCAATTTCTTTCTTTGATTGCTTTTCTTTGTTAGTGAGTTTTCTTTCATTCAGTTCGTTAGCAAACTCTTGGTATTCGTCGTAGTCAAACCAAGATGATTCATTGATCTTACCACGGACACCCATACCTTTTCTCACTGCATTGAATAACCCCATTGCATCATTCTTTGATACATGCTTAGGAATACCCAAACGAAACGCGGTGAAGTTACCTTCCTTCGCAGCAGCACGCATCTTAGATGCAGACATACCAACAACACCTTCAGCATCAGGATCTCTTTCACCAGCAGATACAACTTCAAACTTGGAGAATTTGAAGTCCTTGTCTGGACCGACATATCTTGATATTTGTTTTTTGAATTCAGAAACTCTATCGGCACCCACTACCATAGTTACCTCGTCGTACCCCTGATCACTCAGTTTCTGAAGCACCACAAATGGCGTTTTTGCATTTCTGTCTACACTGACGTTGAATCCCTTTAGAATCTTTTTCATGAATCTAAATTTATCAGTGGGGGACAAAGGATTCTTACTTTTGTCTTGACTACTGCTACCGTATATCTTATGATCAGCAGATCTTTTCCTAGCCTCCGCCTTCACCTTATCCGCAAGCAGGTGGTGGCCAGTCGTGGGAGGATTGAATCTACCGAATGTAAATACTATCTTTTTCATTAAAAGGCTCCTAAATGCATACTATTATGTATAAAAAAACTGGAGAGTATACATACAAGATACACTCCCCAGTTTTGTATTTTTTAACCCCACCGACTTTCATCCGTAGGTTCAGTTATATCTGGACCACCTCCTCTCGTAAATCTGAAAGTCGGTGGGGTTTATCTAATCATTAATTCCAAGGTAATTTGGTTTTTATCCAATTCCAAAGTGGAGTTCCAATTAATGCTCCCGCCACAAATATGACGATGCTATAAAAAACTGTTCCTAATATACTCGAAAACATATTGATACTCCTTGTGATTATTGATAAACTTTCCTGCAAGTGAAGCCTTTATGGTGAGATCTTTCTCCGTTCATTACCTTATAAATTGCTGATTTGTTTAAGTCATTTTGTCGGCAGAATTTCATTAGATTATCAACCAAGTAAATTGTACCTTCATCGTTCTTAAACTCATACAGCGGCTTTTCTTCTCTCACCTCTTCTTCGCTCTCATTACTATGTATAGTTTGCCACTCCCAGAACCTACCATTTTTTATAAATTCTCCACCATGTTCTTGGACAAATTTATCTCTCCATATGTTAGATTTACTATCATCGTTCATTTTTATCCAAGTTTTACTGTTTCTTCTGTTTACGTTTTGTAAATTCATCTCTTTCTCCTATTTTTGATGATACCATGAGGCTGCAAAGTGGTGGACTAAATGTGTTTTTTCGTCCAATGTATTTACATCTGATGGTATTGTCCAGTTTTCTTGTCCAATTACTCTCTCACTATAGTGTAGAGGATAGAAATATTCATGTGTATATATTTTGTTATATTCTCCGTCAAGATCTCCGGTCTTATGCAGTGCATTAAACAAACATGGACCTCCAAGGGGGGAAACATAACTAAGTGGGGATGCATTTTCTTCTATCTCTATAGTTTTATACTTTTCTTTCATTTTAGTTAATAGTTTAGACACTGTTTTGTTTCTTTTGGTTGATGCTATGACTGCATTATTAATATGAGTCTCTCGTATATCTTTTCTGTCCGTCTTTCCCGCCTCTGTTGCAACAACAAATCTATGTCCTGTTAATAAATCATCTATAGGTTTGATTGCTTCAACATCCATGTCTAAGTAGACACCACCATACTGATATAATGCTACCAATCTAACTATGTCACTCTTCCTAGCATAGTTATTGTCCATGTTGTATTCTTCTCGGAATAGAGTTATATCTGGTAGATTGTCATCTGTCCAGAACATATGTTTCCATGAGAGATGTTCAACATAACATGTGTTTAAACATTTTTTCAAGTTATCTGGGATACTATTCGGCCCAAGCCAAACATGATGTAATATTTTTGGTATTTTCGCCAAGTCTTTCACTATCAAATTTCCTCATCCCCAGTTTTTGGGTACAGTAAAGTTTGCTTTACTAAACTCCAATCTATCAACCAGTTTAACTGCGTTGTTTGTATATTTGTCTATACCAACAAACCCTTCAGGAGCAGTCACTTTAAATCCATCTCCTGTTTGTATAAAAGTCCCTATCGATTTAACGGACTCTAGTTTACGAACAAGAATTATTTTTGCGTCAGTAAGTGAGGCATGGAGAGAGAAGACTGAATCCAAGTTTTTATTTTTGGTTTTAAGATAGTTTACCATCTCTTCTCTTGTTAATTCTCTTCTCTTTTTAGCCTCTTCAGATTTCAGTCCATCAATCTCTTTCTGTATTTTGTCATTCATGAATGTTATGAATTCCTTAGTCGAAAGAGTTGTTGATCCTTGTCTGACCTTTGAGTTTGCGTAAATGTTTACATTATCAATTAGTTTTTTGTTCGTTGCTATTTCGTCTAAAAATGATTTTGAACTTTTTAATTGACCTTTTGCTATAGAGATTGTGGAGAATAACTTTTTGGATTCTGCTTTAGTTAGAGTAGCAGTGCCACTTACATCTTTGAAGTCTGCGTCATCCACCCAGACAGAGTTATTATTTTTTAGTCTTTTTACGTTTGCACCAAAGGAAGCAGATAATTCACTTATCTTCTTTCCTCGGTATGTGGTGTGGAAAACAATTCCCATTTTTGATTTTGAAATCTTTTTTCCCATTTCAGAATCAACTGGTACAGCGTATGTGATGGTGTTTGGCGTAAATGTATAATGCTGCTCACCATCTATGCTTTTTGTTTTAACATCTCCTGGGCCAAACATCATGTCACCCTGAAGTATTCCCTTGATTGGTAGTTTCTTTAAATGCCTGAGTGCTACTGCTAGTTTAGTTGCAACACCACCACTGTGATTTTTTCTGATGTCGCCTATTGTGTGGTTAATCTTTGGTGTCTTATTAAACACACTCTTGGATCCCACAAAAAACTTACCATTCTCTGGATTTATACCACACACAATAGCAGGCGCTCCGTCCCACTTTACAGTTGCGTTTGTTCTTGAATTGGAATTACCATCAAGCATCTTTGCAATCTCCTCTATGAAAGAGACTGCTTCTTCCGACCTGGCACTACCCTCGAAGACTAAATCTTCTAGGTGTGTCATGTGGACATTCTTCGCTGCTTCCGAGATGTATTGCATAAATGTTTTCATGCAAGTATTTATCTTTTTCTTATACTAGGAACGCTGGTTCTGCGTTATGATAGTTTGTTACCGCGTTATATAGTTTCCGAACGTAGTTGATAGGTTTACCACTGAAGACTTCACACGGAAATCCGTTCTCCGAAGATACAATTATATTGAACTTTTGTATAGGAACACCAGTCATTTCATGCCACATTATGGAGTATGCGGTTCCTTGCAGGAAATAATTCTCAATATCTTGTTCTCGTTTTTGTCTTGTGCTACCCTTGAAATCAATGACACTCAACTCACCATTATACTCTGCAATACAATCTACTCTTCCTGCAAGCGCCATCGTTCTACTAAACAGGGGAACTTCAAGTGCTTGGATATTGTCAATTCTATCAAGAGTATTCTTCATCTGCATAAACAGAGATGCTACGTTAGGAGAGTGTGTCATCAATTCTATTTTCTTATTATTCAAATAGTCTTCAATTAGAGAATGCAACTCATTCCCTCGACGCAAGACACGCTTCGATTCCTCTGGATTTTTTCTTCGCCACTCTGCAAAGAATGCTCTCTTCTCAAATCCAGTTACAGTTGTAACACTGGGAAATTTACCATGTGGAGAATCGTAGAAACGATTACCACGATCATCATTGAAACTTCTCATTTCATTGATCTCTGAATCTGGCTTTACATGTGTAAACTTTTTCTGCATATGCATAGTATAACTCCATTACAAACAAATGTCAATCAATCTTTACTCAATATGTAGGTTAGTTTCTCGTACCGAGACCCAAGGCTTTCTGCTTGATCGTTGCAAATGGAGCCTTTATTGCTTGGTTAAGATCTGTTCCCCATGCGTGTGGTAGTGTACCTCGTTCACCAGGCCCGGCGTACGCCGCTTTTCTTGCTTTACTTGCAATTTTTGCACCCGCCACCAAACCTAATCCTGTCATTGCTCCTCGAACAATTCCCTTTCCGACTCTTCCTGCATCAGTTGAATCTGTAGAATCTTTCGGTGATATTGCTCTTGCGGCCTTCGCGGCCAGATACGCTCCGATTATCGGTGTGACCACTCGGTT
>UEXN01001607.1_pt1 | contig 17443 bp, 17 predicted proteins | sample 1796711 | NCBI WGS metagenome assembly UEXN01 (sample SAMEA4772470, study PRJEB27181) | metagenome | reverse complement strand
AAAGAGGGGTCGGTGGTCGTAGGACTTTTCGCTATGTTAACCAAAGCATATGTACAGACATTCGCAAGGATAATGATGAAAATAAACCTTGGGGATATGTTACAATAGCGAAGCCAAGCGATTATGAAGGCGAGTGTGGAAGCGTTTATATCGCAAGAGTAATTGAATCAGATAATCAGTGGGGTCCTCTCTTGCTTCGCTTGGCAATTGAATGGGCTTCCAAAAATTGCGATGGGCTTATAGCCGACCGTTTCAGAGTCACTGAGTTTGAATACCATCTCTGGAACCATTTGTTAGGCAACTTAGGAGGTGATTTAATCACAAAGCCCATCGCGCCATGTGTCAATAGGTCTTCGAAGGTTTGGGCTGAAAGGCTGAATATTGAAGAAGATAAAACAGTATCATCGTTTGTCTTTTCTAGTGAAAGCAATATGATGAAAAATTTACTTAAGAGTAAGAGGATATGTTAAATGAAACCAAATGACAACTGCTGGTGCCCTATAATTGTAAAGAATAGCAGAATACCAAAAATGCTAAGTTGGTTTATGGAAGTTGGTGGCATTACACTGTTTCCGTTTATTTTTATTAGAGGTGAGGGAACGCCGCAGCTTATTAATCATGAATCGATTCATATAGCACAATATAGGGAAACTCTTGTGTTGGGATTTTTGTTTTTTTATCTGTGGGACTTTGTTCACGGATATATAAAATATAGAAATTATGATCAAGCATATAGATCTATTCGATTTGAAAAAGAATCTTATGAAAATGAGCATGATAAGAACTACTTAGATATGAGAGAATCTTTCGCTTGGAGGAAGTACGAGGTATGAAGTTAGATGAATTGAGGATATTAATGGAGCAATGGGAACAACACGCCCTAGAAAACAACGATATCAATGAAATTGGACCACAAGATGTTGGACCGGGGTCAATGAGTGCTCGTGGATTCTCAGATTCTCCTAATAAAGCCATCAAGGACGAGATTGGAAAACATGGCGAGGCAGCTTGGATGATATTTCAAGCTCTTGATCCATCTGGCGTGTCTAACTACCCAGATGTAGTTAATGCTTGGGAACAGTATCAAGCTATGGCTTTGGATGACAAGGTACCCGCAGCTGCAACTACGATGGCTGCTTTGGCTTTTATTGGTAACGCTGTGCTTTCTGTTCCCGGAATCGCCATGGCTAAAAAACCAAAGGTGGCTTTCGAGTTAGCTCAGAAAGCTAAAAATATATCTAACACTGTAAAAAAAGCTCCGTTTGAAATTGTTCCGAAAAATGTTTCATCAAAAGCTGATAATCTGGCTAAAACAATCGAATCGAAAGCAAAACAGAAAACAAAAGCAGTGAAGGGTACAAAAAAGAAAACAGCCAAGGCTGTGGCAACAGCTAGCTACACAGCAGCAAAAGGACTTATTAAAGACTTAAGCTTAAGCCCAAAAACGGCTGGATTTATTACAGCAATTGCTGCTTTGATGAGCACTAGCCCTGCCATGGCTCAACTTAGCCAAAGAAGACCCGGCGAGAAAGGGGGCACGGGAACAGGGGATACGGAAGTGGGGTCAACTACAGGGGATATGCTCCTGTTGGGAGGGGCAGTCGTTCTCGCATTTTCTGCCCTCGCGTTTGGCAATAGCTTCATAAAAAAACATAGCTATAAAAAACTAAATGATGCGGAGGACGCACTACCTAAAAAATCAAAAGCTGCTGCAGACACTGAAGGTAAGCCGAGCCGGGTAGGGGAGGAAGTTTCGGACATGATAGCAGTGTCTCTTGGCATACCTCCGAAGCAATTGCGTGGAAAAAGTGCGAGTGAATTGAGAGCCGCCATTAAAAAAAACAAAGAACAATTGAAATACAGCAATGCTGAAATTGACAAAGCGATAAAAGAATTGGGAGAGAAGTATCCGGAGGCTGTCGGCGCGGCGACGAAAGAAATAAAACAAGCATTTAGATACTTGGATGATGTTCCTTCTGAAAAAGTCGATGATATAGTTAACAAATATCTCGGACCTTTCCGAACAAAAGCATTGCCGGGACGCAAGAAGGGCGAGCGCCCACCAATAGAAATGGATTGATAATATATAAAAGGGGATTTGGAATGAAAATTACAAAAGATAGATTAAAGGAAATAATAAAAGAAGAGATTGAAAACTCGACAAAAGAAGTTAAAGAGGCAGATCAGCGTCAAAAACCAGAAGACCAGTTTAAGTCTAAAATAAAACCGGATAGCGCTGGTGGTGGTGACGGTGGTATGTTTGATACACTTTTCCCTAGTTCGGGAGCGCCTGATACGGCAACGGCTAAAAATAGGGCATCAGACGCTGCAGCTGGAGCAAAAGCTAGGACAGCGGCAGCGAAAGCTAGGACAGCGGCAGCAAAAGCTAGGACAGCAGCAACAAGAGATAGGAAAGCGGGGAGTGCGGCTGCCGATCCAGCTGCAGCCGCCTTGAAGGGATTCCAGAAGTTCCAAAAGGATCAGCCCAAGGCGACTTACGAGCTTTCAAAGATGATTCAAAAACATGGGAGAGAAAAAATTGATAAATTTATGTCAACCCCAGAAGGCATTTCCAAGCTTCAAAAGGCAATAGAAAGAAGATTGAAGAAAGGAGGTGAGCGTGTTAGAATTGGTAAGGATGGCAAACCTGTCGTAATGAGCCCAAAAGCTTCATCAAAGGATTCATCAAAAGATCCATCCAAAAAGCCACCTTTGCCAAAAAACTGGAGATCTCTTCCAGCCGACAACCCACAAAGAATTGCTTTTCGAAAGTGGTACATGAAATATGGACCGGGTAAAAATCGCAGAAGGAGATAAGAGTGAAGATTACAAAAGAAAAACTATCACAATTAATTAGAGAAGAAGTCGAAGCTTACAAGATATCACAACTAAGTGAAGTTGATGCTGATGAAGTGAAAGAAGAAGAAGCATATATTAAAGAGATCGCAGATCTTCTTAAGGGTACATACGACACATTCTTTCAGAGTGCCGCGCCTGCTGTTGGTACACCGCAGACCAAAGCAGATACTGGTGAGCGTGTAACAGACCAGACAGCACACGAAGATGCTAAAGGAATCCTGTTGGATCTCTTAGGAAATGCTATTGATGAATTCCAAAAAAAGGATTCAATGAACGAAGACGGGCACGATGATGTACCTTCTGCTGTTCGTGCCATGAAGACCATGGCAGAAGATGCTTTGGAAATGCTTGATGCTCTTGAGCAAATGGACGGCAACCTTCCAACTTGGTGGACAAACAAAATGGCTGTATCTGCTTCTATGTTAAATAAGATGCGCGATTATTTGCTTGTACCCTCTGTAGAAGCAGATATTGACGAGCAATGACCAGAAAGAGAGGCTCAGTCTGAGTTGGAAGAGAAAATTGAAAAAGTAAAAGGTGGGTACAAGGCAACTTCTAAGAGTGGTAGAGAGTTATCTAAAAAGCCTAAAAGCAAAAAAGAAGCACAAAAACAATTGGCTGCTGTAGAAATCAGTAAAAAAGAAAGAGGAAAAGGTTGAAATGATTGAAGAATTTATCAATCAGCTCAGAGAAAAGTATTTAAGCGAAGAAAGTCTAGAGGAAAAGCGTGGTCGCAAAAGGCATCGTAAAAAGGCTGCTAAAAAGAAAAAGAAAGCTGATCGATGTACACGTATTGCCAAGCGCAAATATGATGCTTGGCCTTCTGCTTATGCTTCTGGTGCTGTTGTAAGGTGCCGAGCGGGTAAAATCTGGAAAGGTATAAGTGAAGATGTGACTGACGAGGAATTGGCTGAAAACCAAGAATACGAGCAAATGGAAGAAGGTCATATGGATGATAAACCATATATAACTGATGAGGAAGCAAGAATAAACCCAAAAGAGATTGTAGAAGATCTAAGAAAATGGTTTGGTCGCAAAGGTGCCCCCGGCAAAACTGGTGGGTGGGTCGACTGTAATACTTGTAGAAAAGACCCAAAGACAGGAAGGAAGAAGTGCAAAGCCTGTGGTAGAAAGAAAGGTGGGGCTGGTGGCGGGTCAAGGAAGAAATACCCTAGATGCAGACCAACACCTTCTGCGTGTAAAGGTTACAAGCGTAGAGGATCAAACCTTAAAAAAGAAGAAAAAATAGAAGAGATCGAATACAACTACATCCGAGCGCACGAAGCGACTTACGACGATGGTAATCCAATTGACTTCATGCTTGAGTTTTGGGATGATGTTGTTGTTGAGGCAGAATATAGGGGCAGAAAAGTAAAGTTAAACAAGCCCATGCGTGGCGATGTTAAGAAGTTTAAGGTTTATGTAAAAGATCCTAAAACAAAAAATGTAAAGAAAGTTAACTTTGGCGATCCTAATATGAGAATTAAAAAGTCTAATCCAAAAAGACGCAAGTCATTCAGGGCTAGACACAACTGTGATAATCCGGGTCCAAAAACAAAGGCAAGATACTGGTCTTGTAGGAAGTGGTAAAATGATTAGAATAGTGTTAAAATCAAAACAAAAACAAGGCTCGTGCCCAGAAGCAACGCAAGACTTAAAGCTTAATACCAAGAACAGAAATGCGTCGATTAAGGCTGAACACATTCAGTATGGTCCTTTAAACTTGTCCGATGAAAAGTATTGGGACAGGCTAGCAGATCACTGGAATACAGAAGTTAGTGTTGCTAAGAAATCACTTTGTGGTAATTGCGCTGCTTTTGACATTTCTCCTAGAATGCTTGATTGTCTTCCCGGACCCGTGTCTGAACCCATAAAAGATGAAGATGGAAAATTGGGATATTGTTGGATGCATAAATTTAAATGTCACTCGGCTAGAACATGTTACACTTGGGCAGCAGGTGGTCCTATTAGTGAAGACAAGATTTCATATGAATGGCAGGAAAAGAACTAATGAATATTAACCTAGATACGCTCATGGAAATGGTTGAAAAGCAATTGCTTTTGCCAGAGGACAACACCCAAAATATCTACAAAACTGCTGTTAAGATAAGGGCTAATAACGCTATCTCTGGAGAGACTACTCAAGTTCTCAACGAGATCAGGGGGATATCTGGAGTTACAACGGTTATCCACCTATCACAATATGCCAGAAAGACAGATACATTCAATTTTTCTTTATATGAAGTTAAGTTTGAATTAATTGGGACAGAATCTAATCCAATATCATACATGAAAAAAACACTCATTCCCAGCATTCGCGCTATAAAAGGCGTTGATATCCAAGATATTCAGGCTAGACCAGAAAAACTTTCCTAAATATTATTTCACCCATATTTATATTATGGCAAAAGACATCCTAACAGCAACATTTTTCTTGGTAATAGCCATTTATTTGGCTGTCAATTTAATGTCTTGCTCCGACATGTACGGAAATAACCCATTCCCAGAGTTTACCGAAGTAGTCGAAGAAGACAGTATAGATCTAACAGACCCCGACCTACAATCAAAAGATAGTTCAGTTATCGGTCAAAACGAATCAGAGATCAATAATCACTTTTTCTTAAAAGATCAATACGAGTTGAACTGTCATATTTCTGAGTGGTTTTTTTGCCCTCCTTCAATTTTCTCAGAAGCAATATGGGAATTCGAATTGATTACTGACATGTGTGTTGATCCTCCCCAAATAGTTTATATGGGAGAGTGCCAGAAAAAGTTTCAATGCGACCCTGCTGATACGAACGTTCAAAAAATACCATGCCTTTATGATGACTATACAATTGGTTTAAAAGACAAGTGGTGTGACAAGGGTAAAATAAAGTTTGGAGAATGTGAGGCTTGTGAAGAAGAGGTTTGCGACGGAATAGATAATGACTGCGATGGGGAAACCGACGAAAATATGCCCCTTGAAGTTTGCTATAGCGAGTGTGGCTTTGGAGATTTGATATGCGTTGAGGGCGAGAAAATATGTTATGCCCCAGAGCCAGAAGAAGAAATCTGTGATTATTTTGATAATGACTGCGACGGTCTAATCGATGAAGATCAAAAAAACATCTGCGGAAATTGCGGGGATGTACCGGAAGAGGTTTGCGATGGTTATGATAATGACTGTGACGGAGAAGTAGATGAGGACTTGATTCAGACCTGCTCTACCGATTGTGCCGATGGTTTTGAATTCTGTAATGGTGGAAATTGGATAGGGTGTTCCGCTCAACAACCTTTTCCTGAGTTTTGTGACGGTCTGGATAATGATTGTGATGGACAAATTGATGAAGGTTTGGATTGCCTATGTACTCTACAAATGGTAGGTGCCCTTATACCGTGTATGGAGCCCCCGCTTGAATGTGGAATGGGCTATAAAACTTGTGAATGCTTGAATGATGAGTGTACAGAATTTGGCGTAACTCTTTGTTATGCGGCTTGTTCTTATGATCCCGCTCTTGCTGTAGATGGTACATGCGATATGGTGAAAGGCGTTATAGCGGATGAAATATGTAATAACCACGATGAAAACTGTAATGGAGAAATAGACGAAAATCTCACCAAGATGTGTTATACTGGTGATCCTCAAACCATGAATGTTGGTATTTGTATACCCGGCATGATGGTTTGCGAAGCAGGGGCTTTTGGTTCTTATTATGAGCAGCCAAACGGAGAGCAAGTTTTCATACCAGATTATTGTGATGGGGAAATCCTACCTGCTTTAACTGATGACTGTAATGGAGAAGATGACAACTGTGATGGCTTGGTTGACGATGGGAAGGAATTAGTTGATACAGATATTCTTTTTATTGTTGATGCCTCGGGATCCATGAATGATGAAATCGAAGCTGTGATGATCGCCCTTAATCAGTTTGCTGAAAGTTATAAAGATGAAGATGTTATAAAGTGGGCTTTATTAATGGGTCCCTTCAGGGAAAGCTTTTCTAGTCCAAATCAATATAATATGCTTATATCTAACTTGGTATCGTTTAGTGATTTTGTAGCATCCTTTTCATCAATACCAGCGATTGGATGGTCGAACAAGGAAGCAATGCACGATTTGTTATATTTGTCCTTATACAACCTTGTTCCATATGGCAACTTAGCACACCAAATAGAGAACCTATCCTATAACTGGCCCATGGGTGGTGACTCATATATGCTCATACCAGATATTCAAGATTTTCAAATAAACTGGAGAAATGATTCAAACAAGGTTGTTATTATCGTAAGTGACGAGTTCATGGACTCTCAGTTAAAAATGTTCACAGATACATCTGACTGGATGACAATCTACGACGAATGGATTAGAGAACAAGATATTTTAGATATTATTTCTGGTACAATAAACTTAAAAATCTATCCCTTTTCAACCTCCGGTACAAAAACTACAATCAATAGTGGCTTCGAAGTATACGCTACACAGTCTGGTGGTGAATGGTTTAAGCTCACCAACAACCCTGCCGAAATGTATGAAAACTTAATGACTATTATTGGCGAGAATGCCTGTCAATAATCTTTACTTTTGTTTCATATTGTGATATTATTTCCCTATAAACCCTAACAGAGAGAGGCATTATGATCGCAGATGTTGTTCTTGGTCTTCAGCACGGAGATGAAGCCAAGGGTAAGATTACCCACCAACTATGTTCAAAAGGCAACTATACCCATGTTATTCGTTTTAATGGAGGTTGTAATGCTGGTCACACAATTTATCACGAAGGTAAAAAGTTCGTAACCCACCACATTCCAGCAGGTGTATTTTACGGTATACCCTCAATTATTGGTCCGGGGTGTGTTGTTGATCCAGATCAATTTTTTAGAGAAATTGAAGAGCTTGAGGCAGCAGGAATCGAGGCAGAATCTCTTGTTTCAATTGCCAAGAATGCTCATGTAATTACAAAATTACACAAAGAGGAGGACGGCAAGGATACCAAAATTGGTACAACTAAAAGAGGAAATGGTCCAGCTTATCGCGATAAGTATGACAGAAAAGGGTTGAGAGCAGAGGATTTAAATTGCTTCGAAGATTATCTTGTTGATATATATGAAGAACTTTATTCTAAACCAGATGTAGAGGTGTTATTCGAAGGCGCACAGGGCTTTGGGTTAGACGTTGATCATGGTGACTATCCATATGTTACGTCTTCGCACTGCACAACTGCTGCCGCTCTTCTTAACGGTGTCCCACCACAAGCAGTTAGGAATGTTTGGGGAGTTGCTAAAATTTATGAGACTTATGTGGGCGCAAAGAGCTTCCAGCCGGATGATGAGATATTTGATACCATTCAAGAGGTTGGAGAAGAATTTGGAGCCACAACTGGTCGAAAAAGGCAGTGTAACTGGATGAACCTTCAAGACTTGATGAAGGCTGTTAGAATGAACGGAGTTACAGATCTAGTCTTTAATAAAATGGATGTTCTAGAAAATGTTGGTGAGTGGAAAATGTACAACGGAGATAATACTATAGACTTTAAAGATAAGGAGCACTTAAAGAGTTGGATCACATCCTACCTTAACTTTCACTCTTCTGGTGTCAATAACATCTACTTTTCCGGAAATAAAGATAGAATTTAAAAGTTTTCGTCACTATTTAGTAAGTGATGGAAAATAAACAAAACATTAAAGACTTAATTGAAAAGTTTTATCCTTACGCAAAGGAATCTTTAGGCTTTGATCATCCCGTGCGTGTTATTATGCGTCAAGATGCTGAAAATGCTCAACAATCTCTAGGCAAAACAGCATACTACGATCCAGCAGAAAAACTTATTGTTTTGTATATAACCGATAGACATCCGAAAGATGTTCTTCGCTCTTTCTCTCATGAGTTGGTTCATCATGCTCAAAATTGTCGTGGTGAATTAGATGATCTATCTACTGATGATCATTACGCGAAAGACGGCAAAGGTAGAGAAATTGAAAAAGAAGCCTATTTACAAGGCAATTTTAATGTAAGAGATTACGAAGATAATATTAAATTTCAGGAGTCAAGTCATATGAGTAATATTAAAGAACAAGAAGAGTTAGGTGACATCATAGATAAACTTTACGATGGTCCAAGAGACAAAAAAGGTGTTCCTTTAGAAAAACCTCCACTAAAAAAAGATTGGAAAAAAGATTCAATTGGAAGAAAGCAGCGGGTTGATTTCCGAAAATGGTATATGACATACGGACCCGGATCTAAGAAGAAAGATTCTAGCAGTACCATGGGTGGTATGACAAACCCAGAGGCACCAGCAACAGATGATCCGTCTTTAGACTATCAGACAAAAGCACCAGACTCTGATTTAAAACAACCCCCAAAAAGAAAAGAGGAGGGTATTCTAAGTACGGGTGAATGGGAAACCCTAATGGCATACTCTTCTGGTGATACTAATGTTACAAGGAAACTAGTTGGCAAAATCTACGATGATGTTAAAAACAAGCATGGTCACAAGGCTGCACAAAATCTAGCAGGCACATTTGATCGAGCTTCGGAAAATTGGAGATCTGATTTTCGAGGGGGCGACAGCATGTTTGGTGCCAGACAAACCCAATTTGATAAATTTGACCCATCACCATATGAATATGAAGCGAAATTAAAAGTTATTGGATTAGACCCAAGGAAGGATCCTTCATTAAATATGATCAAGGGGTACACATTTGGGACTAACTTAAAAAGAATGGATCGCAGCGATTTACAAGAAGGAATTAATAAAATGAAAATTACAAAAAGGCAACTCAAATCAATTATTCAGGAAGCAATTGGGATGTTGTCCGAAGGCAAGGGTGAATTTACAGATTTAACTGGTGATGGAAAAGTCACGCAGGCAGACATCCTTAAGGGGAGAGGGGTTAAAATGGAAGAGCAAGAGCAGGTTCCAAAAGAAAAGCCACCTTTGCCAAAAAACTGGAGATCTCTTCCAACCGACAACCCACAAAGAGTTGCTTATCGAGCTTGGTATAACACTCATGGACCGGGAGCCAAGAAGAAAAAGGATTCCACGTTTGGAGATTTGCCGTCGACTGCTGCTGGAATGGAGAAGGCGTTTGACAAAGAAATGGCTGCGAATGTTGCTAAAGGAAGAGAAAAATCTAGTGCTCAACTTGGGGCTATGGGACCTGCAGCCGATATTGCGAGTGCTGGGGACTTAGATAAAGCCATGGCGAAAGCACAAGGAGTTGATGTTGTCGGAGAGCCGATGAAAATAGCACCAGCGCCAACATCAGGCAGTCCTAAATTTTCTAAAGACGCTCAAGACGTTCTAGATATTGTTAAAAAAGTGTCAAACATACCAGCTTCAAAAGAAGAACATATGGCCATGATGGAGAAAGAGCTTATGGCTAATAAAGACGTTCAAGAAATATTTAAAGCAATTGATGAATTCAACAAGTCTGGTGATGAAACAATGAAAAATATAGCTGATTTTATAAATCAATCTGTTTCTGATGAAAATCAGATGGCTCAAGAAATACCACAAGACATGGATGTGGATGAAAAAATACAAGAAAATAACGACATTTGGTATAGCTCAAATCTATATGAGTCTTTAAAATCCAGATGGACAAAAAAAGGAGATAAGTAAAATGCCAAGCCCAAGAAGAAGAAGATTAAAAAGAATGTTGAGATCAGGTCTCATGAAAGCAGCCGAGGTTGTGGAGGCTGCAGCAGATGCCGTCGCTCCAGCACCCGCAAAAGAAGAGGCTCCTCTTGTAGAAGAGCCTGTAATTAAGAAGGCTCCAGAATCAAAAAAAGCCGCTCCAAAGAAACAAGCAGCTAAAAAACCTGCCAAAAATTAAATTTTTTAATGAGTAAATAAAATGGCTAGATATTTTGTATCAAAATTAACAGGTAATGATTCTAATGCTGGAACGTCTATTGACGCTCCAAAATTAACAATTAATGGTGCATGGTCTATTGTTGATGAAGATGATCTAATTGTTATTATTGATAGTGAAACATATTTAGGATCTTCGAATTATGAATTAAGTTCTAGAATCATCGAAGGCGTTGTTGTGGAAGCTGATGATGGTACTTATAGCGGTACCGCACAAACTCCAATCATAGATGGTGAGGGGTCTGCTACATATTTTTTAAGATTTGATGAAGATTATACATTTAGACGATTAACATTTCAAAACTTTGCTACTGCTGATAATGGTATATTAACGCACAGAACTGCGTCTGGGCTTACTACTCTAACAATTACAGATTGTATATTCAGGAATAGTACAGGTCAAATATTAGATCTAGATCAGGTTGATACGCTAACAACTATAGAGAGATGTCAATTTTATAATAATTCAGCACCGAGCACTGTATACACATCTAGTCAAGTTAATTCTGGTACAAATAGAATTATCATAAAAAATTGTTTATTTTATAATCTAGGACCAAGAAATATCGGCTTTAATATCATAGATTCTCGAAATGACAACACTAGTATAACCCATTGTACATTTGCTAAAAGAGACGCATCAGTGGCGAATCCCCAAATTCCGACGCGGCTATTCAGAATTGGAAGAGGAGATTTTAAATTCAACATACTATATGAATTTGAAGCCTCTGCCGAGACCATTGCAGCAGCAACAGGCGCAGATATTCAATACAATGTTTTAGGAAATGATAGCAGTGTTTCAGGATCATGGTCTGGATCAGCGGGACCTTTTAATGGCGGTACCGCTGCAAATAATCAATTTGTCACCTCGGACCCCGGATTTGTTTCCTATACGGCTAATGACTATCGATTAACTGCCGTTGCTAGATCCATCGCTGTCGACTCAGCATCCGGGTCAACTGAAACAGTCGATATAACAAATCAAAATCGATTAACTTTAGATAAACTAGCATATGATAGTGGAATTTTAGACATGGGGTGTTACGAGACTAGCTTTTGGTCTGTGGAGACCCCAGAGTCGCTTCCTCAAATAGGGTCTGATTTTACCATAAATAGGAACTTAAATGCCAAAACACAGTGGAATAGGGCGCTGGATACCGCTACTGATTCGAATCATACTGTAGAGCAAGTTCCGTTTTCTGTTGCTATGAACGGACCTATACCCTCTATTATCAGGACAAATCCTAATAGTGGATTTTCTTATAAATTAGAAACAGGAACTCGGGGGCAATCAAGTGGTCGATCTCCCAACAAAATGACAGGAGGTACGCCTGAAGGGGGGCGAAGGGGCAGACAAGAGACGAGTAGAACAGGCAGACAAGAGACGAGTAGAACAGGTAGGGAAGAGACGAGTAGAACAGGTAGGGAAGAGACGAGTAGAACAGGTAGGACAGGCAGGGAATAAATTTAACGGATAGTTAATAAAAGGATTTTAAAATACACATGGACTATTATAAACTAACAAAAGATTTCTTGGTTAATGAAGGTAAAGCACCAGATGCCAATATATTAGCTTATGTACAGGCATTATCAGAGACTATTGCTAATATGAAACCTCGATCACAAGCAGAAGGGCGTCGTTTGGTTATGGCAAAACAGCAGCTTAAAGAAATCAAGAAAATGGCTCGTAGAATGCAAGAGCAAATTAGTGTCCTAGAAGAAAGGGTGAATGTCCTTGAAGAGATTAAAGAGGATATAGATAATGGTAAAGTTAATAGCTGAAGGCGGGGTTGCTGGTCACCTAGCACACCTTTATGATAATCGAGACTTGACATTTGAAAAGCTAGCAGACATTTTAACTGCGGCAAGTAAGGGGCAACTCGTCGGAACTGAAAAGACTGACGGGTTTAATATTTATTTGGGCTTTAAAGGTGGAGAGGCTAAGGCTGCTCGCAATAAAGGCGATATGCGGAAGGGTGGCATGAATGCCGTCGATCTTGCTATGCGTGAATTTGCAGGTGGTCCAGAGATTAAAAAAGTCTATGTCGATGCCTTTAGCGCTTTTGAGGCTGCTGTTGCTTCTCTATCCGATGAAGAAAAACTAGCCATCTTCGGTCCCGAAGGTGAAATCTTTTACAACTCAGAGATTATGGGTCCCGGCGCATCCAATGTTGTCAATTACGACTCTAATATTATTACTATCCACGGATCAGGTCATAAAAGATATGACGAAGAGACCGATAAGGTTGTTAACGCTGATGTAGATGAAGCATCCAAGGTTTTAGACAAAGTTGTAGATCGATTTGAACAAGCAATCCAAGGAAAAAACTTTAATGTTCAAAGGACTGCCTTTGTTAACCTACAGAAGCTAGAGGGCGGATATGATTTAAAAATTGCCCTTGAAAAGATTAAAAAAGCAGGTTTACAAGGAGACATGACTGTTCAAGACTTCTTGGCAGAAAAACTCCTTGAAGATGTAAATGAAAAATTCCCTTCCCTTAATGATGATATGAAGCAGCAAATTGTTAATCGTATCACGAAAGCAGAAGGGGCACCAACTCTAACACAAATCTACCGTGGTCTCGGTGGAAATAAGAATTTAAAAGAACAAGTTCGAAACTATGTTCAAACCGGAAATAAGACCATCTCTAAATTAATCTGGCCTATTGAAGACGCCATTCACGATTTTGCTGTTGCGATGCTTGAGGGTATGGAGAGTGCTTACATACTTGATAATCCAAAAGAACTCGCTCGCCTTAAAAAAGAAGTACAAACAGCCATTAAATCGATACAGGCATACCAAGGTGAAGGTCAAGAGATGGCACACGAAATCTTGTCTAAACAGTTGCGAAAAATAAAGCATTTAGACAATATTACATCCGTTGCCGAAGGGTTTGTTTTCGAGTATGACGGTCAACTTTATAAGTTTACTGGTAACTTCGCTCCAATCAATCAAATTCTTGGTTTATTTAGATTCGGAAGAAAAGGTGTTAAGATACCTAGAGTTGATGAGGCGAAAGGCGCTACAGAAACAGTCGCTATTATTCCCGGTGCTTTTAAGCCGCCACACAGGGGGCACCTAGATATGGTGAGGCATTATGCCGATAATGCTGATCGTGTTATTGTTATGGTGTCTCCAAAGCCCAGACAAACGCCAAATGGTAGAGATATATCACAAGAAGATTCTATTGCTATGTGGAATCTTTATTTAGACAAAGTTGGTCTTAAAAATGTACAAGTTATAGAATCACCACACCCCTCGCCTGTTAGATCTGCTTACGAATATGTAGAAAAAACAGCAGAGCCGGGAGAAATGGTTATGCTTGGTACCAGCACCAAAGGCGGAGATCAGAGTAGGTTTAATAAGAATATTCAACAATATGCCAAAGAGGGCGTTAGAGTTTTAGATTCCATGAAATATGCGTTCGATCCAGTCGGAGAAGAATTAAGCGCAACAGATTTTAGATCAGCATTAGAGAGCGGTGAATTAGCAACCGCCAAGTTTTTACCGAATGGGGTTAGCCCAGAGGATGTGTTAGGAATATTAGGCATACAGGGCGAGACTGAAGAAGTTGTAGAACACATCGCCCTCCCCATTTTCTTTCGGATGATTGAAGAGGTCTTGGGTGAAAGAAATTATCAAAAAGACTCCGAAAGAATTAAAAAACACTCCAGTATGAGAATGTCGACTAAAGGGGAACCAAACAAGGCTGCTCCTTTTGATGAAGACCCTCCAAAAGCAAGATCTAAATCAGCACCTCCCGGATTTGGAGGAGCATTAGAAGAGGGTATCATTGGCGAAACATGGTATTTTGCTACAAATGAAGAACTTGGGGAGAAGCTTGAGCCAATGTATCTTACTTTAAATAAACATATGGCTGAGATGATGGGTGAAAACGTGTATGCTTTCGAAATAAATTCTGACTCTGTTTGGCATGAATCAAGCAGCGAGAATAGTTCTTTGTCTTTTGATATAGATACAATCGGGTTTTCAGATGTGAATTTAAGTGAAGCTGGCGAATCTTTTGATGTCTTGTGGGATCCATCCCAATTTAGCGAGGGATTTGAAACAATATATGTTGTTAATCCAAGTGTTCTGGAAATTTCAACAAGCACTGCTGTTGCTGGCTTTTCTTTGCCTCTTGGTGCCCAACCAAAAAGAAAAAAGAAAAACTTTCCTCCGTATGGAGAGCCACACGGATTACAAGATGGCGGAAACGTACAGGAAATATCTACCATGAGTAGCGGTGAGCCGTCAATTGACGGTGCTTTCGGACCAGATTACCCAACGTATAAGGTCGACCAAAGAACAAAAAAAAATCAGTATCCATATGCGGGTATTAAAATTAATATTCGTAAGAAAAAATATAAACACGAGAAAAAAGATATCAAGTTTCCAAGAATGAGAAAAGATGCTCATAAATATGGAGAAGAGTAAAAGCAAATAATTAATACTATTTACAGTATTAAGGAGATTCAATAATGAACATTAGTAGACAAGAGATAATAGAAGAGCTTAGGCTTCGGAAATTAATTAAACAAGCTATACAAATAGTTGAAAGCAAAAAAAGCTCCAATTCTGATGAAGATAGACTCAGAAAAATTGTACAAACTCTCTTAAGAGAAGACGCTGTAGGAGATACCAGAGACGCTCCCTATGATAGTACAGGTTTAAATACTCTTAATACCTTGTTTGATAATATTTTAACTCAATTAGAAGATGGCTATAAAGAACTTGCGACGGGTAAAGATCAAAGAGATTCTTTTGCCGCACACATCTTGACAAATATAGTTAATACTCTTGCTCCTTTAAGGGCCTTAGATAATCAAGAATCGGGTTTGTCAGAGGAGATAGATATTGAAGTTTCAACAGACAAGCCCGAGGATATGGAAGATATCAGGATGTCTGACGAAGAGAAAGAAAGAGAATCCTTTACAATTAAAGGTTTAGATCTAAGTGGTCGCGATAAAGCCATGGCAACTTTCAAAAATATTGAAACACAAATTGTTGATGCATATAAAACCCTACACAATCCAGACGATATTAAAATATTTTATGATGGGCTACTTCAAAATGTAGATCTTTACTTTCAAAAATTTGAAGATGAAATGGCACCAAGTGTTGAAAAACCAGAGATTGCTGACTTGTCTGCGCCAATAGATTCTGCTCCAACTCCCGATGTTGGCGATGAGGACATGGATTTGGAAGACATCGCAGACATGTAACAAATACTATTTATTTATATATTATTAAACAAAAAAGGCAGTCTCTTTCGAGACTGCCTTTTTATTTCCAATTACTTAACTCTTACTTATTAGCTATGAGCGCCATGAATAAGAGCAAATCGAAGAACGGGAGCTTCACTTAAGTTACCCGATGAAATATTTGTAATTGTAACGCTAAACTGACTTGCTGTAAACCCATGAGCGTGAATCATGTATGCACCAACTGTACCGCCAGAAACGTGGTTAATAACCGCAGTTGAAGTTATTGTTGATTTACTATTTGTTACCACAAAAGTAACGGGAGTTGCTGCATTCAATTGAGCATCATCCATGGTGATTTGACCAGTTTCTGTATTAAGTGTGACACCAGTTGCTTTTCCAGAGCCATCACCCTGTGTAACGGTTCCTCCATTCTGAACGTGAAGTGTACCTGCGACGAGTGCAAGGTCTCCGGAGTCAGAAGTGATTGATGTTCCGACATGAAGTTTCTTTTCGCAACTAATACCACCAGCTACTTTGACTGCGCCTGTGGTTTTACTAGAAGCGTCTGTTGCATCTGCTACGCTTATCGCGCTGCTGAACTCTCCCGATAATTGTACTTTTCCGGGGAACTTTGTTGTATCTGCCATTTTATTATTTCTCCTATAGGTTTAAAATGTTTTTAATTTATTAATTAACATGCATGTTAGGGTATAACCCAACGTAATAAATAGTTTATAGTTTTTAAAAATGCCTTTTTCTATTCTGGTGGCGGTTCTTCGTAGATTATGCCGACCCTATAACTACTACTGTACTCTTCTTGTATCTTCTTCTCTAGATCAAATAGATGCCTAAATTGAAGGGTTTCTCTTCCCACTAGTCGATGATCTCTCAAATAAAAACATCTAACTTCTGCGTCATAATGGTCAAACTCAAAGTCGACGCTCCAAATACTAGAACAATAGTCGATGTGCTCTTCTGTCCATTCTTTTACTTTTTCAACATCTTCTTCAAAAAGCATACTAGATCAACCCGCAGATGTTGACTTCTCTCTGGTAGGTTAGAGAGGGTAGGACACCGCCGGCAGACCAATTAATGTCGCATTTTCCAACAACGCCGGGTACAGCGCCAGATCCAGTCCATTGCCAAACATCCCACTCACTCCAAAGAGAAGCCATCCTTTCTGGTTCCACTCCGCTATTATAGGAAGCAATCCAAAGAGGGTAGGTTTTAAGTTCTTCTAAATGATCTGGGTCTCCATTTTTCAGGTAGAGATCATAAGCCCACTTACCAGTATAAATGATTGGTCTAACACCCAAAGATTTTTCCACAGAAAAAAGCCATTTTAGCGTCCATTCTACATTATACTTATCGTCGGTCTTCAACCCTGCCTCAACGTCCAATACAGGCAGTAAGTCCCCTTTATAAAAGCCAACTTTTGAAAGAGCACCAAGGAAGTTAAGTGATTCGTCGGTTGCGTCTTGGAGGCTAGGGTAAGTATCTGGTCGAGAGAAGTGATAACC
>UEXN01001599.1_pt1 | contig 17493 bp, 23 predicted proteins | sample 1796711 | NCBI WGS metagenome assembly UEXN01 (sample SAMEA4772470, study PRJEB27181) | metagenome | reverse complement strand
CTAAAGATATAGTTAAGGCAAGAATAGATGTTTTTAATTCTGTAGATACGTCTTGGGCATTTCAAGTTTTTTCAGGAGCATATAGAAACCTATGTAGAAATACTTTGGTGTTTGGTGGTGAGAAATCTTATCATCAAAAAAAGAAACATACCTTAAATCTGTCGCCGTCAGCTATGGTTCAAAAAGCAGGTTTAGGCTTATCTATGTGGCATCACCAAAAAGATTTAATGCTTAATTGGCGTGGTATCCAAATTACTGATCAGCAGTTTGCAGATATGTTAAAAGAAACTATTTGTACCAAGAAAACTAAATCTGCAGAAGTTGGCGTCAATCCCGTTAATGAAACTAAGCTTAATTATCTGCTTGGCTTATTTGATGAAGAAAAAAACGAATTAGGTTCTACTCTTTGGGGTGCTTATAACGCCTTAACTCATTGGTCAACTCATACTGATTATAAGGTTGAAAGATATAATGAAGAGACACAAAAAAGAGAAACTATTTCAGGTGGTAGGACTAATGCCAATAAACCAAACGTTGAAAGACAAAGAGCAGATGTAGTAAGAGAATTACTTTCTTCTGATGCTTGGCAGTCTTTAGAAATGGCTTCTGCTTAATGGGAGAGTTTTTAGCTAACTTATCGAGAATAATGGTCATCTTATTGGTGATCATTATTTTAGCAATAATATTTTAAATTGGAGAAAAATATGAAACGTTATCATTTAAAAAAGATGTCTGACTTACTTGAAACTTTAGAAATTGTTTCCAACAATGCTAAAAATAAAGGTCATAGATCAGGCTTTAGATGTAATCAATTAGCAAAAGAAATTGCAGATCAATTCGCAGTTTTTGTACCTACGTTGACAACAATAATAACCAATAAAGAAAATAAAAATAATCCAACTAAAATTTCAGGTAATCATCGAATGTCAAAAGGTGAATATGAAATTTACAAGGTAATTAAGAATGGTGATCTTGTAAAAATGCAACAGATATTCGCAGATTTATCGCACTTCAAATCTCGCAATACTTGTAAACAATATGTATTTTATTTAAAGAAAAAAGGCTTTATACAATCTATTAAAGTTAAAGGAAAAAACTATAAATATTATAGGGCGTTACCTTTAAGCTTTACAACAATGGATAGAAATTTGGTCAATAAATTATCTAGTTGACATAAAAAAATAAATAATATTATAATTAACCATCTTCAGGAAATCTTGGAGGTGGTTTTTTTAAACCTTAATTTAAATAGTAAAAGGATTTTCACAAATGAAAACAGAAACTTATTTAATCAAACACGAATACGATCAAGATAAAAAAGAAATGGTATCCAAACCTTGCAAGGTTGAAATGAGATGGAGAATATATGATAGCTTCGCTTGTTTGGAGATTATAGGCTTTGAGAATAAAGCTGAAACAATTAAACATCTTTTGTATTGCCATAAAGACCAAACCATAAACATTTTAAACAGTCTTAACGAGCAAATCGACAATGCAGATGATCTAGAACCTTGTAAAAAAGATAGGTTCTTCTTTAATGAAAGCGTTGGTATCCAACACGTTTCACAAAGTAAAATTAAAAGTTTTAAAATCTTTACAGATGATAAAATATTAGTTGGAAACGATATTGATACGGCTTTAGAAATACTAGAAAATAATGGTTATATTGTAGAGTTAGAAAAAGAACAATCAAACTACCAATTAGGCTTGCATGGTCAGTTAGATTTAGAAGATTTAATATCTGAAAAGGTAGGTTCATAATGGGGTACTTTTTTAAATGCAATGATTGTAACTATGTTGAAACATTTAACGATCAGTTTAACATTCCTAAAAAGGCTTTAGAGGGTAAGTTAAATGACTATGAAAGCGTTATTTGTTCTAGTTGTGTTACATCTAAAACAAGACTTAAAGGAAACTATATTATAATTGAAAGGAACAAATAAGATGATTACATACAATTTAACTCTTGAAGATATGCCAAGCAGAGATAAAAAGCTTTCTAACATTGCAATAGTTGAGAACTTTAAAAGCAGTAAATCAGGCTTACCAATTGCTAACCAATTTAGAATTGCTTTGCAGAATGGTATAATAGTATTTCAAAGCTATAATTCTATTATTGCAGTTAAAGCGAATGGTGAAACCTACCTTGATCAAAATAGGTGGAACTATTCAAGAACCACTTCAAAATATAGAAATCAGTTCTTGAATGAAACTACAGTTGAAACAGTCAAGAAAATAGGCTTGGGAGTTTATGCAATGGTTGATTTAAACAAGTAACAGTTAGCAAATTACTTCCCCCAAAGGCGTCTTATATTAGTTTATAAGGCGTCTTTTCTTTTGGTAGTCTAATATATAACTAAAGCGTTGTTTCTGTTGTGTAATCATGTTTGGTGGTGTTTGGGTATTTGTTCGCAATGCCACGACAAGTAACACCTTTTTAGGCTTTACTAATACAACTAATTGAAAAAATCGCACCTAACTTAAAAAGAAATACGCCTGACGCCTATATATTAACCACGCCAAGAAACACCACAGTAAAACACGACGGTTTCAGGGTTGCTTGTTATCCTATGGTTTCAATGAAGGTAAACACAAAAAAATAACGCTATAGGGCGTGGTAAGGGACACGGGGGACCCCCCAGTATACGTTAGCAATGTCGCCATATTTTTATCTGAATGAGTTACTTGTACAAGTTATTTGCACCCTTTAGGGTATCCCTATAGGATACGCTGTGTATAGGTGTATTTCCCCGGAGGTGTTACTCCGATTATATCCATTCTGACAGAAAAGTCAAGACATTTATGCCAAAATTATTTTTTATTTGACATTAAGGTATTCTGTACGTATAATCTGTGTATCAAGACCAGTTTCGAGCAGCAGCAATCAAACAAACTCTCGTGCTTTGGCTCAAGCTGAAAGGTTCTTGACTTAACTTAATAGGAATTTATCGTGTTTGAAGCATTTGTACTAGTTTGTTACTTAGGACAAGAGTCCGACTGTAGGCAATTGCAGGATACACGAGGTCCTTATGCTACAGAAATGCTATGTAAGCAGCGAATTGTAGAAATAACAGTAGACTTACCTAAATATCTACCTAGTTATCAACCAAAAGCGTATAGATGTGACAAATTTACTACCACAAAAGACGAACCAGCGTGAAATATCACCACAACAAGAAGAATTTCTAACCAATCTGTTCGAGAATGGTGGCAATGTCACCGACGCAGCGTTAGCAGCGGGGTATTCTAAGGGCAGCGTAACGTGGTTAAAGACCAGTTTAGCCGATGAGATAATCAATCGCACAAAGAACGTACTGTCTATGCACGCTTTTAAGGCTGCTACACGGCTAGTAAGCACAATAGACAACCCAGTACCCGAGAGAGGAGACGACCTACGCTTCAGGGCTGCAGAATCGCTTTTAAACAGGGTTGGTCTGGGAAAACAAGAAACAACTAACGTAAATGTACAGGCAGTACACGGGATAGTTCTGTTGCCGCCAAAGAAAGAGGTAGTAATCGATGGCTGACATGAAAAAAGAAATAGCAAAGATAGAGAAAAAAAATAAAAAACTAGATATCATGGGAGCAGGACCTAGTCCATTAAGGATGCTTGCAAGATATTTGTATAATAAAGATTTAACTAAAACAAAGAAAAATCAAATAAACAGACTTATAATGAAGGTTGATGATTTTGATAATATGAACAGGGATGCTAAAGCAAGTTACAGGATGAAAGTTCGTACTACGCTAGAAGAAGTTATGCAAAACTTAAAAGATAATAAGAAAAAGATAGTCAAATCTCAAAGAGTAGACAAATCATACCCTGATTTAAAAAAGAAGAAAAAGTTATCAGTTGATAAATCTGGTAACTTTAAATTTGCTTCGGGTGGCAAAATAACAAAAAAGAAGAAGAAATAGACATGGCTGACATCAACACACTATTCAAAGTACTCAACACAATCAACGCTCTTACAACTCCTAACGAACTTACGGACAAGATGGGTAGCAAGATAAACGAGATGATACAATCTCTGTCTCCTTCTGAAAAGAAACAAGCCAAAGAAGCTCTCAAAGAAAAGAAAAAGGATAATAAAGTAAGATTATCTGACGGGGATGTAAAACTTCAAAAACAAGGTATGAGATATGGTGGTAAAACATCCAAGAAGTGTAGCATGAATAGAGATAACAGAAATACACGCAAGGTTAATAATTAGGAGACGACAGTGACTAAAAAAACATATGCAAATGATCCTCAAGCATCAAGATATCAACAACCACGTAAAGCAGGCAGTGGGGATGCTTTAATGAACACAGCAGGAGCATTATTAGGAGCAGGTGCAGCATACGTAGGTAAAACTTACTATGATTTATTTAAAACTCAAGCTGAACTTATGAAAGATGGTAAGGGGCATAAGGTTAAGAGTAAACCTAAAATGGGAGTCAACCCTAAAGACCTTTCAATAAAAGGTGGTTCAGGACCTAAAGGTAAACGCCTTAAAAGAATATAGATGACTGATGCACCAAAGAGGGGTCGCCCTAAGAAAGACCCCGAAGCACCAAAGCAAAGATATTTCCTGTCTGCTGCAGAAAAAGCAAGGAGACAGACACAGAAGAGATTACGTGACGCTAAGAAGCGTGCAGAAAAAACAACCAAAGTAGCAGAAAGTAAAAGAAGATATGCCAGAAAGCTTGAAGAGAAAGTTGGTAAGGTTGAGAAGGCTCTTAAGGGAGATGCAACTACCGTTATCGATACAGGGGAGTTGGCAAGCCTTCCTCCACCTGTCCAAGAACTTGTTGGAAATAGGGAAGTCGTGTTTCAGCCGAATGAAGGACCTCAAGAAGAGTTTCTGTCGTCTAGTGAAAGAGATGTTCTCTATGGAGGTGCTGCTGGTGGGGGCAAATCTTTCGCCTTGTTGGCAGACCCCCTTCGTTATTGCACTAATCCTAATCATAGGGGTCTTCTTCTCAGGCGTACTCTTGACGAACTTACTGAGTTAATAGACAAGTCACGACAACTCTACCCCAAAGCGTTTCCCGGTGCAAAGTTCAGGGAGTCAAAGTCAACGTGGCACTTCCCATCTGGAGCAACCATTTGGTTTACCTATCTAGACAAAGACAAAGATGTAACCCGATTTCAAGGACAAGCTTTCAACTGGATAGGGATAGACGAGATAACCCAATACCCAACACCCTACGTGTGGGATTACCTGCGATCAAGATTGAGAAGCACCGACCCAGAGTTACAAAAGAGTTTGTATATGAGGTGTACTGCCAATCCGGGTGGCATCGGTGGGTGGTGGATTAAGAAGATGTACATCGACATAGGGGAACACAACAAACCGTTTCCTGCAGCAGATGTCGAAACAGGCAGACCTTTCTTCTGGCCGCAAGGACACGAAAAGGAAGGTCAACCTTTGTTCTATCGTAGGTTCATCCCTGCGAGACTTACGGACAACCCGTTCCTTATGGCAGATGGACAATATGAAGCTATGCTTCGTTCACTACCTGAAATAGAACGGAAGAGATTACTCGAAGGGGATTGGGATGTAGCCGATGGCTGTGCCTTCCCAGAATTTAGCAGAGCAAAACATGTGGTCGAGAGTTTTGAGTTACCTACCAACTGGCCCCGAATACGTGCCGCTGACTACGGGTATGCGAGTCCTTCTTGTGTCTTGTGGGGTGCTATTGACTGGGATAACAATATATGGATTTATCGTGAATTGTACGTAAAACAGTTGACAGCAGAACAATTAGCAGATAGAATACTAGAAGCAGAGCAATTAGACCCTCTACCCCACTATACAGTACTTGACTCCTCCTGTTGGAATAAGACAGGGTTTGGTCCTTCCATAGCAGAAACAATGATGAGATGTGGTGTTCGTTGGACACAGTCTGATCGTAACAGAATACAAGGTAAGATGGAAATACATCGTAGGCTTGCAGATGACCCAAGAACAGAAGAACCGAGATTACGAGTGTTTTCTAATTGTAGCAACACTGTCAAGCAATTGGCAGCAATTCCTCTTTCCAAAACTAACAGCGAAGACGTAGACACTAAAGCAGAAGATCACGCATACGATGCTCTAAGATATATGTTGATGACAAGGATGACAGGGTATGCGGCGATTCATCAAACGCTTAATGGCATCAAGGCTCAGGTCTATCAGGTGCAAAATGAAACATTTGGATACTAGAACAGATGGCAGAAGATAATCTAATAAATTTATCCGATAAAAAGCCTGTAGATAGTGCTGTAAATCATGTTAGAACGTCTATTAGAGAATTATTAAGTTTTAAAACAACCGATGTGCCTGAACTTGTTGAAATATTTGGCAGTAATAATATACCTTCAGCAATAACAGATGATCAAGCAGATAAGCTAACAAAATATTATCTAAAGTCCAAATTCAAAATGGATGATAAAACATCTAGGGTAATATCAAGTTCAATAAAAAACAACTCACCTTCTATATTTAAAGAAGTAGGTACAGGTATGGATGAACTCCTACAAAAATTAAAAGATGGAAACCTAACAATAGCTGAAGCTTTTGAATTAGGTAGACCAGATGTAAAACTATATGATAACAAAGGTAAGAAATCTGCGTTGTTAAAAAGGCTTGAGGATTCTGGTTTCAGCTTAGATGATAACTGGGATAGCATGGGTGACAGAAATAAACATGATGTCTTTAACAAAGTAGGTAGTAGTCCAGATTATCTTACGCTAGCAAAGGTAGAAGGCAGTCTCACACAGATAGCTGCCAGTGAAGATTTTGATTATCCATATAGTAATAGATTTGAAGCAGGGAAGGGAACTATACGAGTTGCAAAAGTAAAAGGTGACCCTACAAAGTTAAGATTTCCAAAAGCTACACAACCAAGAGGGGATGCTGCAGCTAAGAAAATTACTCTACCATCCATAGAAGATTTAAATAAAGCGATACACGCAACCACACTAAAACTAAAAGGCAACAAAGAAGCAGTAGCGTTCTTTCAACTAAAACATCTTTTAGGTATAAGAAATAAAGATTTAGTAAACCTTACTGTAGGAGAAGCAGTTAAAAACTCTGCGTATGGAACGCTTGATCCCGGATCGAATACTCTTTATGGCATAAGTAATAAAGGAAAAAAAACAAACTACCAACTACCATCTTTAGCTCAAGATATACTAGCTGATCTTGGAACAGATGCTAAAGGAAGAATGGGGGATAAAAAGTCCGTAAAGTTGTTTAATCAAAGTGAAGCTAAATTACGAACACTTGTAAACAATGCAATGAACGAAACTATGTCTGAAATGGGTTTAGACATTACAAATCAAAAAACTAATAAGAAAATACCATTTACAATATCTGATTTAAGAAAAAATGTTTTTGATGTAATAAATGAAAAGCAAGGTTCATCAGTCGCTAATATGGTTCTCGGTCACTCCACAAGAGGTGACGTAGGATTAACTCACTACAAAGTTGACAGAGAATCAAGAAGAAAGATGAGCCTGACTCAAAGAGCTTCTGAAGAATTTGGTAACATGTATCTGCAAGATATTAACCAAGTAAATCCTAAAAATCTCTATGGTGCTTATGGTTTTAATCAGGACTTCTTCAAAGACAAACCAGCAATCTTGTTTGATGCTCCTACTGATGTGTTGTCACAAACATCTAGAGACACTACTTTACAGGTAGAAGGAACAGCAGCAGACGTAAACAAAACTGCTAATATACTTACAAAACAAGTCGAAGGTAAAGTAGGTAACCTTGAAAAGTCGGTAGCTAAGTTGCAGGCACTTCAAAATCAGATGGGGGAACTCATTGACGAAAAGAAGCCTGCGAAAGAACCTAAGAAGAAAACACCACCAAAAGGTTCGCCAATTGTACTGAGTGACAAAGCTAAATCTGCATTTGACAAAGCGTTTGATTTGTTAAAAGACAAAGGAACAAAAGTCTTAGTTGGTGCATTGGGTGTAGAAACAGCTAGACAGCTTATTACCAACCCTGTTGAAGCAGCCCAAGATATAGGAACTGAACTTATTCTCGAAAGAGGATTAGGATTTGGTCCGGGAGCTGCAGTAGGGTTTGCAATGCAATCAAGTCCTGCAGGTGAAACTCCAGACACGGGGTATCGTGACCCAGTAATGGAAAAACAAATGGCTGACGCTGGGGTTATGAATATTATTGCAGAAGATACTAATTTAGCTACAGCTCAACCGATGAATTACGCAATGGATCAACAGATGAGTGATATGTTGCGTAAAGAAGTTCCTGATCCACTAAGAATAACTATTGATGGTGGAACAGTAACAATGCCCGATGGTTCATCAAGACCATTTGGTCCTAATATATAATGGTATAGGAGACAAAAATGCCAAACAATGACTATAACTACGGTGCTGCATATATAATGGGCAGCGATAAAACTTCAGTTAATGACCCAATGGGATCAAATCAATTAACTAGAGAAGGAATGGACTTTGATATGTCAAACAACGGTAACAACGAGTTGCAAGTTGACATGCCAAAGAAACAGTCTAAACCAACTGTTGAAGCTTCTTTATTCTCAATGGCAGACGACAAAAACTACTTTGGCTAGGATTTATTAATGGCTGATAACTTTTTAAACTCAGATGAGGAATCTGATTCTCCTCTACCTATGTCAAATGCATCGGACATCATGCCCGGACTTGCAGGATATGTAAAGAGTAGATTTGAAGATTCTGAAAACGGTAGACGTTCTCACGAACAGAGATGGCTACAAGCTTACAAAAACTTTCGTGGCATCTACGATTCTACCACACAATATCGTGATTCTGAAAGATCAAAAGTATTTGTCAGAATAACCAAAACTAAAGTTCTTGCAGCGTACGGACAGATTGTTGACATATTATTTGCTAACAAAAAGTTCCCTCTAGTTGTAGAAGACACACCCGTTCCAGAAGGTGTAGCAAAGTTTGCTCACTTGGAAACTCCTATTGATCAGGTAGCACCACCTCAAGACCAATATGGTTTTGCAGGGGATGGAAGAGAACTACCTCCGGGAGCAACACAGGCAACTCCGTCTATGGATTTCTTAGGTGGCATGGCTGGTAAATTTCCAAACGCACCACTTGTCGAAGGACCTGCAAATGCAGGAGAACCTCAGATAAGTCCGTCAGCCGAAGCTGCACGTAAAATGGAACAGATGATACACGATCAGTTACTTGACACTAATGCAGTCAACGTCTTTCGTCATGCTATATTTGAAGCATCTTTACTTGGTACAGGAATAGTTAAAGGGCCTTTCAACTTTAACAAGAAAGTACACAAGTGGCAAAGAGACGAAGAGGGCAACAGAGAGTACATGCCATATGACAAGTCAGTACCAAGAATAGAATCTGTATCTGTGTGGGATTTTCATCCTGATCCATCTGCTACTAGTATAGAAGACTGTGAGTACGTAATACAAAGACATCGTATGAATAGGCAACAGCTTAGAGCTTTATCACAACGACCACACTTTGACGTTGATGTTGTGGAAGAGTGTTTAGCAAAAGGACCTAACTACGAAGACAAGTACTACGAAGATACTATTCGTGAAGATGAAACTGAGCCTTACTATCAAGAAAGCAGATTTGAAGTTCTTGAATATTGGGGTGTCGTCGATGCTAAATTTGCTGATGAAGCAGGCTTAACTTTACCACAAGGTATATCTGATTTAGATCAAATACCCGTAAACGTGTGGGTGTGTGGAACAATGATACTTAGATGTGTTCTTAATCCATTTACACCAGCAAGAATACCTTATCAAGTATTTCCGTACGAAATCAATCCTTATCAAATGTGGGGTGTTGGTGTAGCAGAAAATATGGAAGATGCACAGATGCTTATGAATGGTCACGTAAGAATGGCTATTGATAATTTAGCACTAGCAGGTAATCTCGTATTTGACGTAGACGAAGCAAGCTTAGTTCCCGGACAGAACATGGATATATTTCCCGGAAAGATATTCCGTAGACAATCAGGAGTCAGTGGAACTGCAATCAACGGTCTTAAGTTTCCAAACACTGCAGGCGAAAATATACAAATGTATCAGATATCTCGCCAATTAGCAGATGAAGAAACTGGTATACCGTCAATCATGCACGGACAAACTGGAGTGACAGGCACAGGTCGTACAGCGTCAGGACTATCGATGTTGATGGGTTCTGCAGGCTTGTCAATGAAAACAGTTATAAAGAATATAGACGACTATCTACTAAAACCTATGGGAGAAGCCTACTTTCAATGGAATATGCAATTTAATGAAACTGCAGAAGACATAGAAGGTGACTTAGAGATTAAACCTCGTGGGGTAGCTGCAGTGATGCAGAAAGAGGTAAGAAGTCAAAGATTAACAGCGTTGTTGCAAACAGTTATGAATCCTACCCTTGCACCATTTGTTAAGATACCAAACTTAATGAGAGAGTTAGCTATATCTCAGGACATTGATCCAGATAGTTTAGTCAACGATGTAAATGAAGCACAGATTTACGCAGAGATATTGAAAGGGATGCAACAAGATGCTCAACAAGGAACAGGCGGCGAAGGTAACCCCCCTAGTCAACAACCAACAGATATGGCAGGGTCTGGAGGAGTACCTCCTCAACCTCAAGGAACTAACGGTCAAGGGTCTGGCGATGGCACAATCGGAGTCGGAGCTACGCCAGCTGCAGGGGAAGCTGGTTTTACTGGAAACCCTCCTCAGTTTGAAGAGTAACGTAGAGAAAGTTAAAAATAATAATGGCGTTTGAAACTGGAAATCCAGAATTTGACTTCTTAATGAGCCGAGCTAGAAATCGAAGGCAATCAAATAAGGCTTTGGAACAGAACAACATAAATGTAAAAACGTCTCAGGAAAAAAGAGAAGAAGAATCTGAGTCTAGTGATGTTACATCTATTGGTAGTCAAGTAGCTGATATAAGTGGGTTAGAAGCTTCTGGGATATCAACAACAGATGTGTCAGTTGCAGCAGGGTCTCAGTCTATAGCTGATGCACAAGATATGATGGACATTGCAGGAGTTGGCAAAGGTCAAACAGCAGGAGAAGTAGCTTTTGATATTGGGATTGACAACGCCAAAGCTGATTTTGCACAATCTAACCCTGTAGGTGCAGCCATTGCAGGATTTTCTACAGATGCAATAGCACAGGCAGGGTTACAAGTAGCACCATATGGTCTGGCTATGGCTGGAAAAATGGAAGCGGCTAAAGCTGTAGCTAACGTTGCAAGTGTACTTGGTGGTCCTGTAATGGGTTTAATTTCAGGAACTGTAGGACCTACAATGTCAGACCCCTATGGTCAAGATGTTGCAATGGGAAGTGGTATGTTAGGTCAAGTATCTAATGCAGTAATGTCAACTCATTTTAGCGTAGCCGATAAAATATCACAAGGAGTTCCGGGATATACACAGGGATATTATGGACAAGATTTAGTGAGTCTTCATCCGGGTTATATTCAGTCTCATAATGTAGCTACTACTGCTGCTTATGGGTATGAACTTGGTATGCCACTATCAGACAAACCTTACTCCCTTCTTAATCCTTATCGTGGCAACCCAAAACCTTCTTACACTGGTGACCCAAATGCAATGACACCATTTGGTGAATTTGGCTTAGACCCAAGTAATCCATCTTACGGAGGGTTTAGTGATTTTGGAACTGCTATGAGTGCAGCATCAAATACTGGATATTATGGTACTTATGGACAAGCTGTAATAGATTCTAAGAGAGGTAATAAAAAAGCAAAAGATTTTCTAACAGAAATTGCTGACACTAAAGGTATTCAAGACACAGGAAGTCTGGGAGTATCAACTGATCAATTTGGAGGTAAGTCTTTAGGAAGTGGGTATGGTATAGGAACATCTACAGGAACAGGCTCACAGACTATAGGTGGACAAGAGGTAGATACATCGCAGGGTGGTACAACTAGTGGAGGTGCAGTAGGATCAACTGGAGGTTTAGGTGGTGCAGGTGATCAATCGAGTTCAGATGGTAGTAGTAGTGATTCGGGAGGAGCTACTGAAGGTGTAGGTGAATATAAAAAAGGTGGAAAAATAGATATGCAGATGGGTGGTGATCCTACACAACAGCAAGCACCGTCAACCGACATGGGATTTATCGGAGGTCCACCTGATCAGTTTACCAAACAACAAACCATAGCCGATGATATACCTAAAGAAGTACCCGAAGGTACATTTGTAATCAATGCACCTGCAGTAGAATTTGCAGGCAAAGAAGACATAAAGCAGATGTTGGTTGAAGCCTACGAGATAATGTCTCAAGCAGGTACAGATGCAGGAACAGACAGAACTGCCCAAGCTACGAATATACCTAGCAAAGAACAAGTTGACATAATGATATCAAGAGGAGAAGTTGTTGTTCCTCCTGAGATTGCTAAAGTGATAGGGTACGATAGGCTAGAAAAAATAAACAATCGTGGTAAAAAAGAAGTGTCACGTAGACAGGAAGAATCTCAACAACAAGAAAAGCCACAAGCTAGACAAGTAGCAGAAGGTGGTTTTATAGGTATGCAAGAAGGTGGTAATGTCGAGGATGATTTTGGTGTAACAATAGAAAATGTTAAGTTTAAAAACTTCTACTCTTCTCCACAGATAGCACGAAAAGAAATAGACAAGATACTTAACGAACTACCATTAGAAGATGCTTTAGCTATAGCTATGGAAGGTGAAGCAGACGTTCTTGGCGACGAAGGTCTAGAAGGCGTAGGTCATGTGTTCCGAAACAGAGCAATGGCAGAGGGGTACAAAGATTTTGGTAATACTTTGGTCGAAGAGCTGGGTAAAAAAACTTATGGTAAAAATAAAATATTCCAATTCAATGCCCTTGAGCCTACTAAGTTTAGAAAAACTTTAAATAGATTTAAACAAAATAAAGATAGGTACTTAAAAGTACGTAACATTGCAGAAGATATAGTAGCAGGTTCTAGAAAAGATTTTACAGGTGGAGCTTTATTTTTTAAAAACCCATCGTCTTCAGAAGCAGAAGATTTTAAAGCTAAAGTAAACTCTGGAGAATATATAGAGACAGGTAGAACTGTAAATCCTAAAAATAAAGTATTTGCACACATATACTACAAACCTAAAGATTTTAAAGTGACTGACGAAATGCCTACTCAAGTAGAAGAAAGTTTTGTTAGTGTAAATAATGATGATACTCAACCTCCAAGAAAGATACCTGAATCAACAGGGGGATCATTCTTAGGTAGGGGAAGTGCATATGAAACAGGTGGAGCAAGACCTGCGTTCAGATAAGAATTAGTCAGCTACCCAGTAATATATGGCCCTGACATCCGAAGCAGCTACCCACAGCCAGTGGCACTGCAATAAATGAGGTAAATACAATGGCAAAACAAGTAAAAGGTGCAAGAGCATTTAAACCCAATGACTCCTTTGGAGTAATAAACAATCCAAATCTTTATAAAAACAAATACCGAGAGGAAGTTGATAAAGATGACGATGAAGAAGTAGAAGCAAAAGCAGAAGACGTTGGCACTCAACAAGAAGCTACCCAACAAGAAGGTTTTGTGGAAACTAAGCAGGAAGAGAGTCCTGAACACGACTACAAGAAACGTTATGATGACTTAAAAAAACATTATGACAATAAACTTCAAGAATGGAAAAGTGAGAAAGAAGCTTTAAAGACAACTGCAGAACAGATGGATTTAGACCCTTCAATCAAACTTCCCAAAAGTCCAGATGAACTAGAAGAGTTTAAAGGCAAGTATCCAGACGTGTATGCAGTAGTGCAAACCGTAGCGGCAATGCAAGCTCAAGAACAATCTGAAGGTTTAAAAAAGGAACTTGAAACTATAAAAGGTCGTGAGAAGGAGATGGAAGTTCAAAGTGCATACAAAGTATTACTTGCCGCACACCCTGACTTTAATGATATCAGGAATAACGAAAAGTTTCTTTTGTGGCTTGATGAACAGCCAACTTCAATTTCTGAGGGTATAACTAAGAATAATACTGATAGCAAATGGGCAATCAGGGTTCTTGATCTTTACAAAGCCGATAGTGGCTTAAAAACGAAATCTAATAAATCTAATGCGTCTGCGGCTGAAGCAGTCCGAACACCAAGTTCTAGAGAAGTTCCGACTGATAGAAACGCAAACAAGAAGATTTGGAAGATGCAAGACATCGCCAGACTGAAATCGTGGGAATTTGAGAAATTTGAAAAAGAAATTGATCAAGCACGAGCAGAAGGGCGAATAACTCAATAACTAACCTCAAATAGAGGAAGGATAAGAAAATGGCTTTTGATACAGCTGCAGGGTATGCTAACTTACCGTCAGGTAACTTTGCTCCCTCAATTTTTAGCCAAAAAGTTCTTAAGTTCTTCCGTAGAGCTTCGGTTGCAGAAGATATTACGAATACCGACTATACTGGCGAAATTGAAAACTTTGGCGACACTGTTAACATCATAAAAGAACCAACACTTACTGTTACTGCGTATCAGAGAGGTTCTGTTGTTAACCCTCAAGATTTGGCAGACGATCAAATAACAATGACCGTTGACCAAGCAAATGCTTTTGCATTTAAAATCGATGACATCGAAGAAAGACATTCACATGTCAACTTTGAAGCGTTAGCAACTTCTTCAGGTGCTTTTGCTCTAAAGAGAAAATTCGATGCCAACATACTACAGGCTATGTCAGACGGTGCAGGTATTGCAGGTGCTGACGATGCAAGTTTATCAGGTGGATTAACAACTACTAATACAGCTTTAGGTACAGCGTCTGCTCCAATTAACGTGGAAGCAGATGATGCAGGTATCAACCTCATGCTATTAATGGCTAGAGTGCTTGACGACCAATCTGTGCCAGAAGAGAATAGATGGTTTGTTGCTCCTCCAATCTTCTACGAGAAGATGTTTCAAGCAGGTAACAAGATGGCAGAAGTACAGGTAACTGGCGATGCGTCTTCAAACCTAAGAAACGGACTTGCAACTCCGGGTACACTTGCAGGATTTAGATGCTACAAGTCTACTGCGTTAAATAGTACAGCAGGTACTGACCAAGTAACATTATCAGGTGTCGCTACAGACGCTTCTGAAAATATTATCATGGCAGGGCATATCTCCAGTACTTCTACAGCGTCTCACATCGCAAAGACTGAAGTGGTACGTTCAACTGAATCATTCTCTGATGTCGTTAGAGGACTACACGTTTTTGGTCGAAAAGTTTTAAGACCAGAATCAATAGTTCGTGGCGTCATAGATTTTGCGTAAGGGGGATTAATTAATGACTACTTATAATCATACCATTACTGGTGGTGGAACTGTAGGACATCCGGGCAATGTGCCGAGACCTTACATGGTTCAATCAAGAATCTTTGATGCAGCCGACCAGAACCTTTCTGCAAATGACATCGTACAAATGATTGATGTTCCAGATAACACAATTGTTATCGGTGGATGTCTTGATGTTCTTGAAGCAGGTGGATCAGGTCTAACCTATGATGTTGGTCTAAGCACTGACATTGATGCTTTTGTAGATGGTGGTGAGGGTAATGCCGACAACATCGTACAATTTAACATGAAAGCTGCAGGTATCAACACAGTTATTGCTGCCGATGCAATTCAAGTTAAAGCATTAGGTGCAGGCGTTACTGCAGGTCGTTTCAGAGTCATAGCAATTATGTGTGACATTGGAACAGGTCCAAAGCAGACTGCTAGTGTAACAACTGGTACGTAACAATTAAAATCGAGAGGGCAGGGCAACTTGCCCTCTTGACAACATTAATATAAATTTATAAGGATAAAATAAATGCCAATAGTTATTACGCCTACTAAAAAAAAGAAAAAAATGTCAGTTAAAAAAGAAGCCTTTAAAGGTGGTGGTGGAATGGACATTGCTACTAAAAGGGATGCTCTAGTAAGCAGTCTTACTAAGACAGCTAAACAAGCTATGACAGGAACTAGTAGACTATCTGACCAAGACGTAGCAAGAGCTATGAGTATGGCTAGGGGCATGATTAGTCCTACAGCTAAAAAAGCTAAAGGTGGAAAAATTAAAAAATAATGTCTAGCAAAGGTACAATGAAAGGTCACACCATAAAAGGTGGTCAGAAACGCCCAACTAAGTCGGGTGCAGGTATGACTAAGAAAGGTGTAGCTAAGTACAGAAGGGATAATCCCGGGTCAAAGCTCAAGACAGCAGTAACAGGTAAAGTGAAACCCGGAAGTAAAGCTGCCAAACGTAGAAAGTCCTATTGTGCAAGAAGTGCAGGGCAAATGAAAAAGTTTCCTAAAGCGGCAAAAGACCCTAACAGTCGTTTAAGGCAAGCTAGGAAGAGATGGAAATGTTAGCACAACTTAATTTTGAAATATTTAAAATACTAAATAAGATAAGCAACAGTTTTTATAGACGATATGTAAGAATGTTACATAAGTCTCAAGGGAGAATCTAATGGAAAATATGGTATTAGATGCTTGGAATGATTTATCGTACCTAGAGGGTGCGTTGTTTACTATGTGGTTATTTATCTTGTACTACGGTAAAGTATGGATTGACAGTAGATTTACTAAAAAGGGATGCACATGCTCACAGCGTTAATAGGTCCTATAGCTAATCTTGCAGGTTCTTGGATGAACAGCAAGGTAGAGAAAGTAAAAGCTGATGGTCAAGCTAAAGTAGCACAAGCCAGAGCTAAAGCAGTCGTTGCAGAGAAGGTAGCAACAGGAGAAGTTGCATGGGAGAAGTCTATGGCTGACGCTACAGACAACTCGTGGAAAGACGAATTTGCTTTGGTTGTTTTGCTTTTACCAGCAATATTAGTCTTCATTCCGTCATTTACAGAATACGTAAGAACAGGCTTTGAAGTACTCAATACTTTGCCTGATTGGTATCAATACCTTTTATTTATAGCCGTTAGTTCTTCTTTTGGAATTAAGGGTGTAGGGCAAGCAATGAAACTCATGGGGAAGAAATAATGGCACTAACTAAACGTCAGCAGACTACCATGAAGAAACACTCAAAGCATCATACTAAAAAACACATGGATAGTATGACTAAGGCTATGAAGAAGGGTAAGACATTTACCAAAGCACACAAAGTAGCAATGAAAAAGGTAGGTAAATAACATGGCAAAAATAATAGACAAAAAAGCTTTAGACCCAAAGGAAGGTAAAAAAAAATTAGATGAAGCTGCAGGCAAAGCTTATATTCCTGTAGAACCTAAAACTGGGTTATCAACTAGACACAACAAACCAACATTTTTTAGTGGCAAAACATACGCACCATTTGTAAGAATAAGAAAACCAAACACTACAGGGATTTAAAATAATGGCAAAGAAGAAAAGTGGTTCTAAACCAAAAAATGCTGCACTTTATTCTAGAGTAAAAGCAGAAGCAAAAAAGAAATTTAAGGTCTATCCTTCTGCGTATGCAAATGCTTGGCTTGTACGAACCTACAAGAAACGTGGTGGCACTTACGCATGAGTTTAACCAAATGGTTTAAAGAAGATTGGCGT
>UEXN01001594.1_pt1 | contig 17523 bp, 4 predicted proteins | sample 1796711 | NCBI WGS metagenome assembly UEXN01 (sample SAMEA4772470, study PRJEB27181) | metagenome | reverse complement strand
TAGATAAAGATCTAGACTTTATGCCTTTAGTTAAGATGTGGACTAGATGGTTACGTAACCCAATCTTGTGGAGAAAGATGAAGCAAGGTCACGGGAACGATTTCTGTGAGAGATTCTTTAACTTTGTGAACTTGCAATATGAGCACCCAAAGTTTAAAGAAGAACTTATGGAACAAGGTCTTACTGATGAAGCAGCTTCTAAAAGAGCAATGATGTACCAAATGAAAATCACCCATGAGGGATTACTAAATGGTTACAAAGTCTCTAGAGAAGTGCTTCATAAGTATGACACAGAAACAGGTGAAGAGGTTGATAGATACAAGCGTACTTTTAACCCTGACACTGGTGAGATAGAAGGTGATGGATTACCAGAGCATGTAGAAGACAGATTATTTGAACCAGCTATAATGGGTTCAGGTGGAGATGCATTCTTTTGTGAAGGTGCAAATGGATATGGTAGTCCTCAGCATTTTATCAAAGTTGGTTGTACTCACAGACTAGCATCGTGGGACCAAGTTAACGTTAATGACACAGCGTCTTGCGTTAAAGGTTTGCACATTGGTGGTCTTAAGTACATTTCTTATTATAGTGGTGAGATTCACAACATTTTTGTAGATCCTATGCACATCGGAGCAGTTCCTTGTGATACTGATGGAGCTATAAGATGCAAGCAGTATTTTGTACATTCATCTCTTTCAGGTGTTAATGGATCTATCTACCACAGCTCTAGCTATGCGGCTATGACTGATGCAGAGTGGGACGAAATGCGTTCTAAAGCTGTAGAAGAAAAGTCTGAATGTAAAGCTCAGTGTGACAGGGAAGTTGCAGAGATTAATGCTCTGTAGCTAGTGTTTAATTGGTGATATAGGGGGTTAACGCCCCCTTTATCTACTTTAATAAAAATTATAATATGAAAAATAAAAAAACAGCTTTAATAGATGCAGATAGCCTTATCTATTACGAGATGGGTAAGGAAACATTAGATCTTGCCCTGGAAGGGATTGATTCTCGAATGAATCAAATGATGGAAGTAACAGGAGCTGACTCTTACGCTGCTTTTTTAACGCAAGGAAAATGTTTTAGATACAATGTAGCTAAAAATAGACCTTACAAAGGAAACAGAAAGTATGGAGATAAACCTATTATATTCCCAGCAATTAAAGAGTATTTAAAACAAGAATGGAATGGTGTGGTTATTCCACAGCTAGAAGCAGATGACTTAGTTTCTGTATATCATAATGAAAATACAGTTATATGCAGTCCTGATAAAGATGTTTTATATCAGAATGTAGGCAGGCATTATAACTATGGTAAAGCAGAATTAATTACTGTTACTGAAGCAGAAGCTGAACGATTCTTGTGGAAACAAGTGCTTATGGGAGACTCTACAGACGGTATAGAAGGTATACCAAAAGTAGGTCCAAAAACAGCAGATACATGGTTAAATGAGCTATCTGAGGACCCAAGATATGGCACTATGTCTGAATTTGTTTTGAAAAAATATGTAGAAAAATTTGGTATATCAAATGGAATTGATAAATTTGCAGAGACATTTAAACTCATTTATATCCTAAAATCTCTAGAAGACGTTCTGAGAGAAACTGGCATCGAGCTACCTGAACTTGTAACTTATGATGTTAAATCTCAAAATGAAAACGAATGGCTGTGAAATGTAAACAATTAGTATATACCCCAACAAGTCCTTTAACTTTCCGCATCTCGGGAGGCACTAAGGTTCTAACTGCACATAAAGATAGTGATGGCAACATTACTGCACTAGAAGGACCAGATGGTCTGCATTTAAACGTAGGGTTAAAGACTAAAATCAAAAGACTTAAATACAAAATAAACATTATAGAAGAAGTGTGGACTAAAAGTACACTATCGTATGATTTGCATATAGATAAACGTACTAAATCGTCTATATTTCTTTTACCAATGTTTGGAGGAACTAGAAATCTATTTATGTGGAATCAATTATTTATGAATTGTTTCTTAAAAATTGATGACGGCAAGCCGTGTATCCAATTATTATATAGATTTTCTGGTGATCCTTTATTTTTAAAGTTTGAACAAGCTTTATCTAAATTTAAGTCTTTTGTGCGTAAAGAAGACCCGGATGACGGGTTTGTATTATTTACATTTAAAGTACCAGATAGACAAGCTAGAAATTATAAAAAGTTTATAGCAGGTCAATATTCTAAATTTAGTAAACTCTATAAAATGACTTTACTAGAATTTCATGACTTTGATGTAGATGGTTTAATTGGGCAGGTAATATTTAAATCTTCTTTAAGAAAAGTAGAACTAGAAGCAAAGTTAGGATGCAATCTTCCAGAAGATTCAGAGCTTCTAAGTATTGTAGATGTAGAAAAAGAAACGTTTAACCCTGAAAAATATTTTTAAAATGAAAAAAGACGAAAAAGTAAAGATGTCAGTTCCTGAAGGATATGAATATAATACTACCTATTCTATTCCTCCAGCTGGATCCGATTTAGATATTGATAAAGCTAAGCATAATAAATATTATTATGAAAAAGATAGAAATGGACCACTTACTTCAACATTTGATTTAAACTTAGACCTTGAATTACAAAAAATAGGAGACTTATTAAAACAAAAAAATAGAGCATACGGCAACACGGCATTAAATCCAACTAATATTTTTAGTCAGTTGGATGCTTCAGAAGCTATATGTGCAAGACTAGATGATAAATTAGCTAGAATAAAAAATAAAGGAATTAACGACGAGACAGAAGACACAGTGAGTGATTTAATTGGTTATTTATTACTATTAAAAATGAGTAAATGTTAGTAGTAGTTTGGCCATCTTGACAAATAAAAAGGGGACATATAGTCCCCTTTTTTATTACCCCCCTTTTTCTCTGATATAGCTCCCTATTTTACAATTTTATCTTGTGGATATATTTCTGCCATTTGAACAATACCATGTAGCCCCGGTACAAACTTCCAAGTATAGTATCCTGCAGGTGTTCTATCTCTATTACTATCTTCTCCAAAAAGTGTATCTCTAAATTCATCTAGAGAGTTACTTGTAAATTTAAGCCCGTTTTGAGCTAAAGATAGTAATGGAATACCAGAAGATCTTGGCCCTGCTAGCTCTCTTGGGTCAGCAAACACAGCAACTTCTCTGTATATTCTATTTACAATTCCTGATAATTTTCTTCCTGTCCAACTTTGGTGTAGATCTTTTGTCCCATCATCATCCCAATCTCCTCCCATTACAAGCATTAAAGCCATTAGCGCCAACACGGCACGAAGCTCTGTTAAAGCACCTCTAATATTAGCACGTTTCATTTCCACAAAATTGTCATAAGCTTTGTCCTTTTCCGCTTTATTTGCAAAATTAAACTCTGGGTTATCTTGTTGCTCTACTAAAAACTTTTCAAATTCCATTTTAGCAAGATCTTCTTTAACTTTATATTGATTACTCATTCCAAATGTAAGTATATCAACGCTAACATTAACTACATCTTTAAGAACAGCTGTAGTATAATCATGCATAGCAAGTTCAGTATCTAGTACACGTCCAAATGTATCAAAAGATTTTCCTGGGCCTACATTTTTCCACAGTGAGCCCCATGTACCTTGATCAAAATTTTCCATCACATAGTCATATCTTAATCTACCAAATCTTTCAAACGCTAATCCAGGTAACCAAGAACGGTAATGAATAAACATTCTGTTGATTAATTTTGTTTGTGAGTTAAATGAGTCTTCTTTAGGAACTGCACCTTTAACTTTAGAGCCTATTCTCTGAACTTTCTGCTTAAAACTTATCCAATTGTTGTTATCATTTTCTAAGTTTTCTATTCCTTTTATTTTAGTATTATATGCATCACCAACTCCTGTCGTAGAATACTTTTCATTTTCTGAAAACTCTACTGAATCCCATAAAGACTTAGTTCCTTCTGGCAAATCTTTTAATAGTTCTAATTTACCAGTCTCTGGATCTAAACCATAGTTCATAGCCATTGCCCCTGCAATTATAGCATCTAAAGTTCTATCAGCTCTAGCTAAGAATTCAAACCATCTGTCAGAAGTAATAAACTTATCTTTAACATTAGAAGATAGTAAATCTCCTCTTCTTTTACTCATATCTTCTAGAGTAATTTCAAAGTATTCAAATACAGCTCTAAGTTTAGGATCTTTAGAAAAGTATGATGCCTGTGCAGATCGTAAATTCTTTTTAGTAATATACATACCTTTAGAAGCTTGTATTTCTAATCCAACAAAGCCTGAACCTAAAGCACCAATTGCTACAGGACCTTTTAAACCTAAGTTAGATATAGTATGAAAGTTCTTTAATCCAAGAACCGTTTTGTTAGTACTAATACCTCCTGCAGATACACTATCTTTTGTAGTTAAACTTCTTCCAAAAAACTCAGCATTAATATACTCAGTAATAGTATCTGTATTAGTCTTGTTTAGTATTTTTATAGAATCTCCTAATAAGTTAGTAGCTAAACTACCGGTTTTATCTTCTTTTAATTCTTTAATACCATTTTCCATAGTATATAAAGTTTCCATCATGATCATAGTAGGAGCAGCTTCACTTAAGTATTGGAACATGTATGCTGCTTTTCCTAATAGATATAAGCTTTTTCCAAGTTCTCTACTTTTTAAGGATACGTCTCTAACTTTGTTTCCATTCTCATCAGTTCTACTTAACTCTGCAAGACCGTATCTAGGTACATGTCGTAAAAAGTTACCATCCATGTCTTCAACTCCAAATTGTACATCATGTTCATTTACTTGGAACATGTCTATAAAAGACTGTTTCATACCTCCCATGCTCCAATCTCCTTCAAGCATTTGATCAACCATGTCTTTTTGTACATTAGCAATAAAGTTATATCCTTTATCCGCCCCCATAATACGTAAGAATTTAGTAACTTGTTTAACATGAAATTCATAAAAATCTTTAAGCTCTGGAGTATTCATTATTTCTTGATACTCTGGAGAAAGATATTTAGATATTTTTACGTTATCTTTACTTACTTTTATAAAAGGATTCGATGGATTTAACCATGCTGTGTCATTTTTAGGATCAAATCTTTTTTCCCATCTAGCTAATCTTCTGTTTGCCTCTTTTAAAGGTACATTGTCTTCTCTAAGTAATTTAACTTGATTAGATTTCCATTTTTTATATTCTTTCTTATATAAATCTGTATCTACTTCATAATACTGCTTAAGCCATGTTATATCTTGATTTTCATAAGCATTTTTTCTATCTTCTTTAAATCTATCATTAAACTTAGCCCACAAATTCATTGTTTTAGGGTTAATAAGCTTATCATAAATTTGTGCTCCTGTACCAAATCTGTCTTCTAGTGCTTTAACTTTTTCTTCTATCTCTATAGCAAGCTCTTTTTCAACTCTTACTAAATTAGCCTCTATAGCAGATTTAGTTTTATGTATCATTCTAAGAGCCGGATGCGATTGGTTAGATCTACTTACCCAGTCTCCAGTCAGTTTACCAATACTCCTATTAAAAGTATCTATACCTTTTATACCTTCTTTGTTAGTAGCATCTACTAACCTTTCCATCATTTTCTCTTTAATACTGTTACTTCCTAATAATGCTCTGTCAATAAGATCTTTTGTTTCTTTTAAGGCTTTCTGTAATGTTTCTTTTCTTGCTCCTTTTGGTAATAAATCAATAACTTCATCTAAAGTTGTATAATTTCTAAAATGTACAAGATCTCTATACGCATTATTTAAATCTTCGTTAGTCATGTACTTAGGATTAATAGTTCCATCTTTTAGAGTTTCACTATTTTCTTTTAGAGCTTCTATTGTTTGTTTAGCAGTCTTAAATGCTTCAGTTACTGCAGCTTCTGCAGACAAATCAATTCTTAAATCTCTAATAATACGTCTAGACGAGTTTACTTTTGCCTGGATACGTTTCTTTTCTGCATAAGACGCTTTCTTTTGATCATTTAATAGTAAAGTTAAACGTCTCTCTTCTGCTTCTATTAAATCATCTACTTTTGCAACTCCTGTCTTTTCTAGCGCTAGTGGTAATTGTTTAATGTAAGGACTGTCTCCAGTCTCAACTTGTAAATCCTGCACCTGATTAAGGTGTACCCCATTTTTATTCTTTTTATACTGGATTAGTATTGGTAATACTCTAGATCTTCTTACCTCTGTTACGCCGTATTGATCTGTAAGTGTTTTTTTATACTGAGCCATTTGTAAATTATATGTCTCTTCAGAATCTAGCCATAAATCTTTAGATAAAATAACTTTTCCACTTTTATCTAACCGTGCTCCAGCTCTATCTATCCTAGGTATTTTAGACTTATAGTCATATATTAATGCAGATCCATCACTAAAAAATGCAACAAGGTCTAATGTACCACCTGCATCTGTAGCTTTATTAATAACCATTAACTCAGTTTTAATTTGTACAGTACCTTTAGTTTTTTCTACCTTATTTATATCAGATTGTATACTTTTAATTTCATTTACTAAATACTTTGCATATTCATTTACTGTTTTAAAGTGTATTCCATATTCAGTATATTTACTTTGCAATGCTGCAGGTGTAACTTTAGATTCACCTGAATGATAATTAACTAACTCTTCCATTAATCCGTGTATCCTGTCTCCAGCATCAGTTCTAATTTTACTTTGCATTTTAAAGTATGCTTCCTGCTCTTCTGAGTAGCCATAAAACTCTCTACTGTTTTTCTTATATAACCTAGATGATGCATCAGACATACGATTCTCAATAATTTCGCCTGTCTCTATGTTGTAGTATCTTTTTATTTTTAAAGCTGCATTTTCTGATAAAAACTCCCAGTTAGGATTTCCTTCTACATCAACATCTTTTTGTGCATACTTTTCTTGGTCTAACATTACTCTTTCGAATGGAGTAAGCTCTGGATCCTGTGCCTGGAAAAACTCTGCATCAGGTAACATAATAATATTAGGGTCCGTATTCATAACATCTTGCAGCCTACCGTTGAGAGATATTTCAGCAGCTTCTATAAAAGGATTACTCCCTTTCCCAAACAATTTATTAATCATCTGCATAACTTTGTCCCACCATCTTTTCAATCTCGATATTTTCTCTGGACTCTGCTCTATAAGATCAGATTGTATGTCATTTCCAAGAATATGTTTAGATATAACTTTTCCTATAGCTTCTCGTTTAATCATGTCTATGTCACCCTCATACTGCTTAAAATAAAAGTTATCTTTATTTAGCATATCTTTATACTCACTGTAGTTTTCTATAAGATTATACATAGAAGTATACAGAGGATTCAGGTCAGCTCTTAGTAGTTCAACTATAAAGTGAGAAGCTTCTTCAGATAAAGTATCTACACCAGAACCATTTGCAACTGAGATTATACGTTTAAGCATTTCAGCTTTACCTTTGACTCCTAGTTTATTGTTGTTTTTATCGTGAATATTGTCTACCGTGTTAACAGTTACATTTATATTACTTAAAAAGTTTTCTATAGTTTCTTGTAGAAGATCTTTTTTATGCATGTGATTCAACTGTCTAGTTTTATCAGCGTACATGCCTTTATCTATAGCTGCAGCAGTTACTATCTGCATTGCTTTAGGGTTAGTATAAGGATTAGGTTGTCCTTGTTCATTTAATGGAGCAAATCCTAAAGCGCCGTCTTCATTTTGTTGTAGTATTTCTAAGTAAGCTGCATAAGAAGCCTCTTTATTGTCTACTAAACTGTCTATTACAGAGAATAACGTAGATGGTTTTCCATTGTTTAAAAACACATTTGTTATTTCTCCTCTTTTATCTCTTATTAAGTTACATGCCATATTAACACTCGTTATTATTAAATTTTGCTTTCAAGCTATTCAGATCTTGTGTTACAGGAGCTGCAGTCTCATCTATGGTAGTAGCAGTTTCTGATGGAGTAACTCTTAGTACAGAAGCATCGAAAAATTGAAGTCTAGCATTCTTTTTCATAAAGTTTGCATGTCTTGGGTCTTTAGCAAATTCAGCCCAATTTTTATACCCTAAATTAGTTGCAAGATACGCTTGAAGTTCTGCTTTATCTTTAACGCCAAATTTAACATAATTAAAACTAGTATACAAATCTTTAATTGTTGAATGTAATACTCTCTCTACAGCAATGTCTACTCCAGGAGGAGTTGTTATAACACCATCCCTCACCATATTTTTATTTTGTAAGTTCATTGGGAAACTTAACCAATTTTGCTTTTTATTTAGAATTTTAGTTAAGTATTTTGTAGGAATATTAACTCTCTGTCTTCCAAAAGGATAATTATTAGCTTCTACAATAGAGTTCTTTTCTGTTCCTATTTCTTTTAAATGTCCTAAAACACCTTTCTTATTAATTAAAGTGTATTGAGAAACTCCTGTTTCTGGATCATAGCTTAAGCGTTTAAATGTAGCTGAGAAATACCTATTTTCAGGTCCTACTACACCTTTACGATCACTTACATCTCTTACACTCTTTATTGTTACTATCTCATCTTTAAATTCTTTTGTGTCAAAAAAGCTGTTTTTAAATCTAGAGTTTTTATCAAATATTTGTCTTACAACTCTAGGATTATCCCAAGAGTTTGATAACCAGTCATCATACATTTGTTTTGCTACTCCTGTATTTATATACTCGTTACCCTTACTTACTTTGTGTATAGAGTCATGTACTTTTTCCATCATAGGAGTAGTCTTCTCTAATACAATAGCCCCTGGTAATACGTGGAAAAATGAACTAGGGTGAAAATCTGTCCCTGACTTAATTAAACTGTAATCTATAATGTCTTCTGCTAAAGCCTGTGCTTCTCCTCCCATGTGGTATAACTCATACCATGCATCTGCAAGATCTTGTACCTCATCAGAACTATACTTTTTAGCATTAAGCTGTAATTTATCTATAGAGAAATCCATATTAACTTCGCTTTCAAACTCTTGTAATACTGGTAATAAATCTCTAATTAAAATATTATCTGAATATTTATCTTTAAGTTTAGATACTCTTCTAGGTAAACTATTAGGACCTTGGAATAACTCTGCGTATCTTTCATTTAACTGAGATTGTTCTAAATTTCTTCTTGTTTGCCAAACCCATGAAGTTAAGTAATTATCAAAAGATTTTAGTCTATATAGAATATCATCTTGTGATACACTATCCTTAATCATATTCTGAACCATCAATCCCATTTGTAATTTAATAGGATTAATCTCTTGCTCTCCACTAGTATAAACAATATTCTCTTTAAAATCTGTCTCTTTAAATAGTTGTGGACTTTGATCATATATTGTTTTTAGACTCTTTAAGAAAGGACTTGTTTGTAGATTTTCTCCTAATCCAGCTACGTCGTCTCTTAAACCTGTTTTAGCATCTAAATTATTAAAGATACCCTCTTCTAATAAATACGATTCTAACCCTTGAAGATATATTAAATTGTATCCGTTTTGTATTTTAGAAGTATCGTAAGTAGCTAGTTGTTGTGCTTTTCTAACATACTCAGCATATTTCTTATACTTTAAAAAGTCTGCAAATATCTGTGCTTGTAATTGCTTTTGACCTCCTTCCATGTCTTTTAAATTAGTAACTAACATACTAGTTTGAGATCTTTCTTGTCTACCGTTTACTATATCATGCTTATCTAACATCTCTTCATTAAAAGCAGCTCCACTTTGTGCGTTACCAGTTATTTTTTGTATAGCACTAACTATTGCTTTTTCTGATAATTTTATACCATACACACTTTGTTGATTTGAAACAGATTCTAAATTCTTCATTCTATAATACTCATGAATTACAGGCTGCGCCATAAATTTAAGAACTGTAGGTAAAGGTACTCCTGCTCTAATTAATAACATGTGCACACCAGCTCCCGCTTGACCTGCATTTACATACATAGCAAAAGGATCTTTCTCTCCATCCACATAAGCAGATATATATTGTTGCATAGCAGAATTAATAAACTCTCCATTTGTATCGTAAACTTTTCCTAGTTGGATTGGATCGTTTTCTAACCCTTCAAAATTTAAACGTATAGTTTCTCCTTCTTTATCTTTAACTAGAATATCTGGTCTAGAAGTAAAATTAAATGCAAACCCAGAACGTTGTGATTTAGCTAAATCTGTTAAACTTGTAGCTACAACTCCGGTACCTCCTAACGTTTGATGCATTTGATACGATGTATCAACTAGGTTATCAATAGACAACACATCTAATAAATTCTTTTTTTCTGCATTAACCCCTTCAATGTTAGCTCCTACCTGCGCATCATGTATTTCGTGAGCAATATCTTTTAATGTAAAAGACCCTACTGGTGAAATTAACTGCGGAAAGCTTAATTCATGTCTAAGTACATTTTTCATACTGTCTAGTAACATGTTCTGCACAACATCAGTTGGCTGTTTAAACGCATCTGGTAAATTGTCCCAACCTAATTTATATAAACTATTAGATAAGTTTTCTTTTACACTTTCGTCATTTTTAGAATATAGTTTTAAAAATTCAGTTAGCCCTTCTACATCTGTTCCAAATAATTTTATTGCAGCTGCTTTAAAAGAAGCGCTATCTCTTTGAGATAATTCGTATGGAGTCTCTACAGGGTTAACTAGATCTACTTTACCATCTTCATTTCTTTCAATGTTTGGTAAATATATAGTTAACTTATCAATGTCATAATCGGCACCTGACTTAGCAACCATCTCATGTGGTACTACAATAGTAGGTCCCATATGTGGTTCTAAGAATCCTGCTATCTTAATAAATTCTACAGAGTTAAGTCCCTCTGTTGGAATACGGAAACCAATAATTTCTTTAGCTTTCTCTGTAAAGTCATTAATATCTAAAGTTAATCCAAACTCTGCTTTTAAATGATGCGGTAAATATACTTCCATTGCTGCAACAGTTTTTCCATCCTTTTCAAACTCATAAAACTTTAATGGTCTGTATCCAGGAGCGTCTAATTGCGCATCAGTAGAAGTCTTTACAGTAAAGCCTACATCAGCCTGTAAAGTATTCATGTTACCGTTAATTTTTCTAGCTATAACTGTATTTGTAACAATACTATATAATAAGTCATCTATCTTTTGCTTATTAGCAAGTAGATTTGTATAAGATAACTCACTATCAAATAATAAGTTAATAGAGTCTTTCATGTGCTCTGGAAGATCTCTCTTGTTCATCTCACTAGAAATAGCTCTTTTCATTCTTTCTTTACTATCTTTTTGAGCAGTAAATCCTTCTGACGTTTTTGTAAATCCTAATTTATCAGCTAGTTTGATAATATCTTTATCAATCATTGCTGTGTGTATATTCTGATATGTTGTTTCTAACCCTACAAAATCTTCAGAATATTGTTCTTGATTTAAAAATCCTTTTTCAAAAACATTCATAAATAGCATTGTAGCAGACTGTGTACCTATCCTAACATTGCTTTTATTCTCAGACGGATCAAGTTGTATACCAAAATACTCTAAAGGATAATCTTGAATATAGTTTACATCATCTGATAAAGGTATTGCAGCACCTGTTTCAGAATCTATCATAGGCTCAAAAGCATTTTTAGAATTTTGCTTAGCTCCTACCTTTGTTGCAGATTCAAACACCATATAATCAATATCATTTTTAATCATATCATCATATATGTCATCTAAAACTGTAGATTGACCTTTAAAACCTGTAAGTTTAGATAAATTAGGGTGAATTGGAAAGAGTGCAAATTTATTAAACATTTTTACATTCATGCCCCCAACTTTATTATCTGCAAATACTTGTGGTTTCAAAGGTGGGAAAGAAATAACCTCAGATGGATTAAACTCTACCCCTTGTACTATTTTTTGATATGCTCTCTCATGTTTGTTAGACCAGTTATCAGTCATTATTAAAGCTGATCTGTAAAAATCAAACGATACAAAACCACCTCCATCAAAAACATCCATATTTCCAAATGTATCTTCTACAGCATCAATCACATCCGGTCTACCCATTTGCTCAAGTCTGTTTACATACATAGAAAGATATTCAGATTCTTTTACATATTCTTCTCTTGTTACCATTCTAACCGTGTCTCTGTGACTATGATTAGTTGGAACGCCTGTTGTAGATATAGATCCACTAGGGTATTGTTTATTTAAAGCTTCAAGAATTTCTGGATTATACATAGGATAAACTTTAGACCCTACCATTCCTGATGTACGTTTAAATATATCTTTATATAATGCAGGATGCCCTAAAAATAATCTAGTTTGTTCTACCATACCAATTAACTGATTATCTGCTATTATTTTAGCTAGACTCTCTATTACACTAGTACTAATGTTACCATTTTTTATATTTGCTTTAGCTTGTACTTTAGGAGGCAATGCTCTATACGCTGTTTGTATATGCACATCATCAATAGCTGTATTATTGTAGTTATTATTCTTACCCTTACTAACTAGTCCGTACTTCTTTAATAGGTTTAAAGCTTCTCTTCTTCTTTGTAGTAATAAATTTGCAATTTCTTTTTGTACTGGCTCAGACTCAACAAATTCATTAAACAACTTAGTCTCTTGGTCAAGAACTTCTGCATTAATATATGCTTTAGCTCCCGTTTTGATTGTAGGGAATAAAGAAGAGTCGTTAAAAAATTGTAACTGCATACCAGTGTTTCTTAGCTCTGGTATTTGCTGCAGCTTAGGAGTTGTTTTAATTTTATGTGCTGTAAGTATCTCAGCTTTTAAAAGGTCTGTAAGATAGTTTTTCATACCTTCTTCTGACCTTGGCTTATTTTCTCCTATCTTAATAGCTCTAACAGTTTTCTTATTACCTGTTTGTATAAGAGGAACATACCCATCTAATATAGATGTAACATGTATACCTGCTAAATTAGATTTAGTAGTTTTAGATATATCAAAACCTTTACCAGAAGTCATGTTTTTACCTCCTTCTAATGTTTTTATCTTAATTATAGGCTCTTCATAAAATAATGTTCCAAACATATATGGTGAGTTATCCATTAACTCTTCTATGTATTCTGGGTCCGTGTTTAACTTGTCAGATAAAATATTAATATAGTGTTTTCTGTTAATTCCAAACACTTGCTGCCCTGATGGGTTTACGTGTTGTAGTGTAATAGCTAAAGTGCTGTTATCAACTTCTAATCCTAATAAAGTTTTTAAGTTACCTTCAACTTCTCCTCCAAATACGGAAGACACATCACCTTCATTTTTTATAACATCTCCTATAATCCAGTTAGATATTTCTAAAAAATTAGTAATACTTCCATTATCAATACCTTTTAATAGATTGTTAATTCCAAAAAATTCAATACCTAGTACTTCTAATAGAGGTAACATGTCATTTACATCTAAGTTACTTGCAGCAAACTCTTTAAATGAAGCTGTTCTATCTCCAATTTTAAACTTTTTATTTATGTCTAAAACACGTCTACCGTCTGGTAAAGTTTTACCTAATGTGTTATTTAAAATATTCTTTTTAAAGTTATAATTCCATCTATTTCTAGTAATCTGCTCAGCCTTCTCTGTGTTAGAGTCATTTATAAATCGTCCTGGATTATCAGTTTTATTTATTTGCTTTCTTGCTAGTAATGTACCATACTCTTCATTAGAGTTATTTACTACTTTTAATAAAGCAAATAGCATTCTTAATTTATTTTGACTGTAGTCATCTTTAGTAACAGATCCTAGACCGTCGTGTATCCCTAATCTTTTTAGTAAAATTTTATAAGTTAAGTTTTCTTCAGACAGTTCTACAAGAGTCTCAAACATTTCATCAATAGAACTCTTGTTTGCAAGATGCTTATATAATGTAGTAATTACTTCAGAAGATGATGCTAACTCGTAAGTACCAGACTTGTTTGTTTCTAGTAATGGCTCCCCTTCTATGTTTGTAATACTTCTAGGTAAAGTTCCAAGTAATAATTTAATACTAGGCTTTACAGTCTTCTTAAGATCAACTTGGTTTGCAGGTTTATATGATAATGAATCTTTATTATGGTCACTATTTTCTGCATTCATCTCAGCAATTTGCTCTTCTACATTCTCTGATGAAAGAGTTAATTTAAACTGTTTTAAGTAATCTATGTTACGTTGTATCAGTGTGCTCCACTCCTCGTTAATAATAGTTTCTATCGACTCTAAAGCATCTAATTCTTTATTTAAAGCAGCAATTTTCTTAGGATCTGTTTCATTTTCTAATTGATCAAACACAGCATTAAATGCAGTATGATTTTGCTCTATAAGTAAACTTCCAACAGTTTGTCTATCTGTACCATGATCTCCTGGTACTCCATAATATTGAGCTAGAATTATTTCTAATTGCTCAGGATTATTTGCTAGTTCAAATATCTCTTCTATTCCAAAATCATCTGCTTTATGTATTTTATCAAATAGCGCAACAGTCATTCCACTATTTAAATCTCTTAGAGTTCCTGAAGAAATTCTATAAGAACTCATAGAAGCTCCGCCTCTACCTTGTAAAGCCTCAGCAATATCGTATTGTACGTATTCTTCTACACCGTGATTAAAATGTCCAGAGTGTATTCTTTCAAACAACTGTTTGCTATTTTTTAAATTGTTAAAGAACTGCAGTAAAAAGTCAAACAATCTTTGTATTAAAGATTTTTCAACTTTAGAACCTATAGTATACTCTCCTTCATTTAACATATACTGTCTAAATTCTTCAGCTAACCATTCGTCTGCTTCAAGATCTGTAAAGTTTTTTAACTCTTTAACTTCTCCTTTATATGTTTTTTGCTTTCCTCTAATAGATTTTACTTCTGAATACAACTCAGCTCTTTCTTCCGGGCTTAAAAACTTATACGTTATACCGTGAAAAGCTTCATGAAATATAGTACCTCTTACAGCTTCATTTGATAGTAGTATATTACCTGTTTTTGTAAAGTATCCAAAATCTCTACCATGTACTAAACCTTGCACAATATCTACTTTAAATATAGGATCTCCATTACGATCTGTAGGTACAATACTTTTAAATGTTTGATACTCTTTATCAAAATCCATGAATTCATAGTCTTCTCGCATTGCGGCTAATGTACTAGTTCTCATACTAGCACCATCTACATCTTCACCGGTTGTATTCTTTCTCTTTCTTTTCTTTTTCTTTAAGTCGTTTAAATCAGTTGTATTACCTTCATTTTTTCTCTCTTCTGTTTCTTCTAACGTTTCTTGCTTCGTACTACCAATATCTTTTTTAGCTTCTTTAGAGTATAAGATATTTCTAAAAGCCATTTGCATATCATTAGTAAAGTTTTCTAATGGTATTTCAGCCCCTTGTTTGTTTGTTATAGATAATACTTGAAAATCTATTGACTCCGATTCATGATTTACATTCTCAACATCAAATTTTACTTTAGTGCCATTTGCAGGTATAATGTATGTATACTGTTTATTAATTACTATACCTGATGGAGCTTTACCTTCTAAAGGCTTATTAATAGGGTTTGTATCATTATTTTCTTCTTCTGTTACTACCAACTTATTTACATCTTGACGTTTATGCTTGGGTGTAGCAGTTGGTTCTGATAGATCTGAGAATTGTACATTTCTACTGTTAGAACTAAATACTAAGTACTGACCTTGAAATTGTGGATTAGCAAACGACTCAGAAGGTTGTTCTGGAGTGTGTGTATCTGCTACCATATTTACAGTTACTGGTATTTCAAAAACAGTTCTAACATTCCCACTAGTACTTTTACTCCCCATTAAGAAATGAGTGTAGTTGTCCCAAGTTTGCTTTTTAACATCTCCATTTTCTGCTACCTCATGGTAAATGTATTGAGAATAACTAGGTGCTGGAGCACTAGATTTTAATGCAAGTTTTTCTTTTGTAGTTAGTTTAGCTGCTTTATATAATGCTGCTGTATATGCTCCTTTACTTTGTCCTTTTTTTCTTTTTATCTTTTTTCTTGCCTTAGCAATTTTTTTATTAGCACTTTTTTGTGATAAAACCCATGCTGATACTTTTTTACCGTTGTCTTTTCTAACTGCTTGGTCTCCTATAGCTACACCCTCTTCTTTATTACCTACTCTTGCAGTTAAATTTCTAGAATTAACTTGTACAAACAATTCAGATAAGAAATTTTTAAGTTCTCCATGAACCTCTGGATGAGCTTCTGAGTTCTTTAACTGTGCAAATGTCATAGATTGTCCTCCAAAATATAGTACATCTCCTTCAGTGTATATGCTATACTGATCATTAGTTCTACCTTTACTGTGTTTACCAAAGTAAATTAAGTCTGATAATTGTTTTGTAATACTTTGTTCTGTATTAACAAAGAATGCTGGGTTATCTGTAAAAGATCCAGTTTTTGAATTTTCTACTTGTGTTGCAAATAACTTCAAAGTATTATATACATTTAGTTGTATGTTCTTTGGAAGTTTATTTGTTTTAAATCGTATTAAGTTACCGTCTTTTACAGCATATAAGAATCCTGCTTTAACTCCATACTGTCTATTATTAATACTTACTTTATTTGTTTCTGGATTGTTACTAACGCTAAGTGTAATATTTTTTACATCTTGCTCTCTTTTCACAATAGTATTTCTAGCCATTCCTTTATGGTCAGGTCCTTGTTCACCATAGACTTGCATTCCGTGAGACTTACCTGTAATATTTAAATATATTAAAGGTTGCTCATCTAAAATACTTTGTCTCCAAGTTTTATGTTGTTGTAAAATACCTTTGGACTCTTCAGACATTTGACCAGTAAAGAAAACTCTTTTCCTACCGTTAATTGTTTTACTAAAGTTTGGTACAGTACCATTAACTTTAAGTAAATCTGCTTGTCCATATCTATATACTTTTTGCTCAACTCCGTTATTGTCAAACTCTGTTAGATAAGCTTCAGTACCCATCATAGAAGCGTATACTATATTACCTTCATGCTTTACAGGTACACCTTGATCATCTACTACAACTAATACTATGTCCTCTAAGCTTTCATCTCTAGTATCGCTATTAGCAAATTTTGCATTATCTATTGTAGAGTATCTAGCCTCTTTTTTAGACTTAGTGTGGTCATAAAACTTGACTAGTTTTCCTATTTGATCTTCTGAATTTGTTTGTTGTGCATCAAACTCTACAATGCTCTTTCTAGTAAGAGGCATTAAATTATAATTAGTGTATTTAATATCACTCTTATCCTTATTAGATCTTGCAACCCAATCATAGAATACATTTAAATCTGTATAATGCTCAAACTGCTCTTGTTCTGCTTTAGTTCTTTTAGCTTTTTCTTTTAACTCTTTATATTTTCTTAAAGCTTCTGTGTGGTTACCAGCCGTCTTAGCTAGCTTTACTTTTTTAATAGAAGGAGAATTGTAATAAGCTTTACCACTACGAGTAATATCTGCTTCTATCTCCTCTTCAGTCATTTCACCCTCAGATGTACGAGCCTCATCTCCTAATAACTCATCTGCTACTGGAGTAGTAAGCCTTTTAATTTCTTCCATAACAGCAGAGTAGTTAGCAACAAATATATCATTGGCTGCTTTATACCTAGCATTTA
>UEXN01000708.1_pt2 | contig 17667 bp, 14 predicted proteins | sample 1796711 | NCBI WGS metagenome assembly UEXN01 (sample SAMEA4772470, study PRJEB27181) | metagenome | reverse complement strand
TAGAGTTAGTATTTTTATTTGCCAATCCCGCCGCTCCTATGCCCCAAGCCAAACGCCGTAAAGACGGTACAAAGCGTAGCCACGGTGAGTGGGCAGGAGCTAATGGATTCAAATGGTTTAGTGAAGAGAGTATTCCCGATGGTTGGATCGATAAGAAATATAGGGAGAGTGAACAGTTTAAGAAAGAGTATTTTGATATAGATAAGGAGCAAGAATGAATGATAATGTAAACAGTCCATCGCACTACAACAAAGGTGGTGTGGAGTGCATTGAAGCCATTGAGAGTATGCTTACAAACGAAGAGTTTATAGGCTACTTGCGCGGTAACAGCCTGAAATACAGGTGGCGTTTCCGCTACAAGAATGGCATAGAAGATTTATATAAAGCGCGGTGGTACGAAGACAGGCTTATAAAGTATATAGAAAAAACAGGATGTAAGGTAAAAGAGGAACCTTACCTAGATCATTTAAAGGATCATTAGAATGACAACTAAAATTGGTATACAAGATTACAAAGGAATAAAGATAGATTATTCCCGCGAGGAATCGTTAGGAGATTTCGCAATAGCAACCCTGAAAGATAGATACTTTTGGGAAAACGAAGATCATGCACAAGAGGCATTTGCTAGGGCAGCAATATTTGGAGCAACTTATGATGAAACTACTGACTACGCTTTGGCACAACGGCTTTATGACTATTCTAGTAAACTTTGGTTTATGTTTAGCACTCCTATACTTAGTAACGGGGGTACAAGCCGTGGGCTTCCTATCAGCTGCTTTCTTAATTATGTTCCTGATTCCCGTTCTGGTTTATCTGTTCACTATGATGAGAACATATGGCTCGCAAGTGGAGGTGGAGGCATTGGTGGATATTGGGGTGATGTTCGCAGCAATGGCGTGGATACTTCTAATGGCAGTAAGTCAACTGGTTCAATCCCCTTTATGCACGTAGTTGATAGCCAGATGTTAGCTTTCAATCAGGGTGTTACCCGTAGAGGAAGCTATGCTGCCTATATGAATATCTCTCACCCAGAGATAGAAGAATTTATAAACATGCGTAAAACAACGGGCGGCGATATAAACAGGAAGTGTTTAAATTTACATAATGGTGTGAATATAACTGATGCCTTTCTAGAGGCTGTTAAATGTGATGACGATTGGAGGCTTATTGATCCTAAAACAAATACAGCTATAAAGACTGTCTCAGCTAGAGATCTGTGGTGGTTACTGATATCTACTAGAGCAGAGACAGGAGAGCCATACATTGTAAATATAGACAGATGTAATGAGAGTCTTCCTGATGAGCAGAAAGCTTTAGGTCTAGACATAAAGCAAAGTAATCTATGCTCTGAGATAACCTTGGCAACTTCAGAGGATCGTACAGCTGTGTGCTGCCTGTCTAGTGTAAACCTAGAATACTTTGATGAGTGGTCTACTGTAGATACATTTATACCTGACCTGATTACTATGCTAGATAATGTTATTCAGCATTTTATAAATCATGCTGTAGCTGGTAATTGGCCTAACAGTAATGAGTACATGAAAGATAAAGCATTGAACTATTCTGAGTTTAAAGAGATATGCCAAGAGGACAGGATAGGTTACTCAAAAGCTGCCTACTCAGCTTATCGTGAAAGATCTCTAGGGCTGGGGGCTATGGGATTCCACAGCTATCTACAGAAAAACAATATAGCTTTTGAAAGCATGTATGCTGCATCATTCAACCACAAATCTTTTTCACTTATAAAAGATCGGGCCGCTGCTGCTTCACGTATGTTAGCAGAGGAGCGAGGAGAAGCTCCTGATATGTTAGGAAGCGGTAAACGTAATGCCCATTTACTAGCTGTTGCACCTAACGCATCTAGCTCTATTATCTGTGGAGTTACAAGCCCCTCTATTGAGCCTTTCAGGGCCAATACATTTACCCATAAAACTCTTTCTGGCTCATTCAGGGTCAAGAACAAGTTCTTAGATAAAGAACTCAAGGCTGTATTCCCTACCAAAGAAGAACGTGAGAAGGTCTGGAAAGATATTGCAGCATATGAGGGTTCCATACAGCATATAGAAGAGCTGTCCGATGAGGTAAAGGAGGTATTTAAAACCGCCCCTGAACTAAATCAGATATGGATTATTGAACACGCCTCCGGTAGGCAGAAATATATCTGTCAGAGCCAGAGCGTTAATCTATTCTTTGTGCCTCCTAAGTCTACTGCTGATCAGGAAACACATAATGCCTATCTACAGTATGTTAATGATGTACACTGGGCAGGGGCTAAGAATCTTAAATCTATGTACTATCTCAGGTCAGATGCAGCTAGGTCTGCTGAGAATGTGAACATAAAGATACCTAGAATTAATTTATCTGATTCGGAGTGTTTGAGCTGTGAAGGATAGAATTCTTGTAGAAATAACATGGGATGATGCATGGACTGACTTTCAAGATTTAGAATTACCTGAAGCAAAGAAGCTAAAGGCTGTCTCCCGCACTACGGTAGGCTGGCTTGTAAACGAAAGCGATTCCTGTATAGTACTTTGTACTGATATATACAACAAAGATAGTAAATACATCAACACACCGATAGTTATACCCACAGGTATGATTACGGATTATTATAAATATGAGGTAGTACCGTGAGCTTATTGTCAACGCGAGATTATTATAAACCTTTTGATCACCCTTGGATGTTTGATTATTACTTCCAACAGAATCAGATGCACTGGTTCCCTGAAGATGTACCACTCCACAATGATGTAAAAGATTGGCAGGATATGACTGATCAGGAGAAGAACTTACTCACTCAAATATTTAGATTGTTTACACAATCAGATGTAGACGTTGGTGCGGGGTATATAGATAGGTATATGCGGATCTTCAAGAAACCTGAAGCGCGTATGATGATGGGTTCGTTTGCTAACATGGAATCTATACACCAACATGCTTACAGTCTTTTATTGGATACTGTAGGTATGCCTGAGACAGAGTATAAAGCCTTTGCCGAATACGAAGAGATGTCTGATAAACATGAATACATTCACAGCCTCAAGATATCTCAGAAAGATAAAAGATCTATCGCTAAAAACCTAGCAGTCTACAGCGCCTTTACAGAGGGGCTACAGTTATTCAGTAGCTTTGTGATACTGTTAAACTTCCCACGCTTTGGTAAGATGAAAGGGATGGGACAGATTGTTAGCTACAGTATAAAGGATGAGTCTCTACATGTGGAGGCAATGACCAAGCTGTTTAGAGAGTTCATTCAAGAGAACATTGATATGTGGGATGATGATTTCAAAAAAGAAATCTATCAAGCCTGTAGAGAAATGGTAGATCTAGAGCAGAAGTTTCTGGATCTTGTATTTGAAATGGGAGATATCCCCGGACTTACCCGTAAAGAAATGTCAGACTATGTAAAGTATATTGCTGATAGGCGGTTACTGCAGCTGGGGCTGAAACCTAACTACAATATAAAAGATAATCCTCTAGATTGGCTGGATGATGTACTAGGTGTAGAACACCAGAACTTCTTTGAAGGTAGGGCCACTGCCTATATGAAAGCTGGACTTAGGGGTAATCAAGAAAAGGTTACGTTTGCGTGAAGACAGGGAATATAATGTCTATGGCAGTTCAGATTAGTACTGATGGTAATATTTACTGTGAGTTCTCTGAGCTGCCCTTTGAAGAAATAGATAACATATTTAAAGATAAATACGATGCATCTTTAGTAAAGACTATTCACAGATTTGTGAACAAGAAATTTAAAGATACATCTATATCTTTAGAGAAAGAGATACAAGCAGCTACCTCTACTTTGATCTAGTCGGGGTACTTGTTAGTGCGAATCATCTGGGCTACTTCTGTGGCCCTGTTACCTACCTGTTCGGCCCACCTAGAATCTAGAAACTCGTCTGCTGCTTTTTCATACTTCCGCTGAGACATGAAGTCTATAGCCTTAACAAAGTTAGCAAGTCTAGGGACTCCCATATTAAATGCCAAATTCAACATGGCATCTTTCCTAGCACCTTCTAGATACTGGTAGAAGTAGAACCTTTCTAACAGTTCTTCATGGAAGTTCTGTATATCATTTTTGAGGAGATACATTGCCTCTTCTTTGGTGATACCACAGTCTTCTAGATTTCTGCCTACGCCTATGGTTAGCTTATTAGAAGTACAACGGTAAGGCTCAAGCTTCAAGCCCTCGTGTCTTATAAGTAAATCAATCAGCCCCATAAAGTCTTTCTCTCATGAGATCTTCATAGCCTTTGTTGTCTAGATGAGTAACAGCAATCCAAGCATGAGACATCTCATCACCTGTACGGCTACCACCTACTACCCACATGTCCGGGTCAGGATTGTTAGGGTTGTCAGCAGTGTTGTCATACCATTGCTTTACTACCAATATCTCTCCTGCAAGCAACAGGGGAGCTTCTGAGGGGCTGTATATATGGCTGTGGTGCCAAGTAGCACTCCATTTAGATATCTGACTGACAGGCTTTGTGCGCCCTGTAAAGGGATTAAATATCTCTAGTGAGGCAGCATTCATACGGAGATGACCGTGTGGCTGGAAGCTGTCTATTCGTACAGGATGGTCAAAGCTGTGAAACCCTTGAGTCATAGCATAGCCATGAGGAGGAATAATTAAATGTCCATTCTCATAACCATCTCGTAGGGGATATAGTCTTAGGTCTTGTTGATAAACGTCATTGACTTCTTCGTAGTCCTCGTCATGAAACCACAGACCTATCTCTACTACATTATCCTTAATCATGTCTCCTTCAGCTGTAGCGCCTACGCCTCCGGGGAACATATGAATGTCCCAACGCACTAAAGAGTTAGCAGGAAAGGTACGGCATACACCTTCGGGCATAACCTCACCCCATTTGCCCATAGCATATTCTGTTAACTGCCCGTACTGCTGAAGTTCGCCTTCCTCATCGTACATATAAATATCTGAGTTAGCGTGATGTACTACTGCAGCGGCATCTCCTTTAGGCTTAACCTGTACAGCTTTGATGCATCTAGATTCTGCTAACTGAGGATCAACAAACTCTTTACTCCACAGGTCATTCCCATTAGCAGGGATATCATATGGAGAAGATGGGACAATCATGTCAGGAGCGCCAAACTGAGGCTCAAAGTTCCATGAGTCTAGACTAGGAAGCACTGGAGTTTCTACTACAATGTCTTGATCGCCATAAGGAGATCCAGAGTTTACCCAATCTACTACAGCATCTACTTCTTCTTGGAGAAGTCTCCAATCACCTTCTAGGGTTTGAATACCTATACCATGATCGTAGGCATAGGGAGGCATCTCTCTACTAGCTACCTTGTAGGCTATCAAAGGACTCCACGGACGTACCTGTTCGTAAGACTCAAAAGACATTGGCCCAATACCACCAACCCTATGACATACAACACAGTTGTCGTTTATAATTTCTGCCACGCCATCTACATAAGTATCATCAGCATGGGCTGTAACGGTTAGTCCTAAACAAATAGCTAATAAAGTTTTTCTCATATCACCACCTATCAAATAATTGATCCACTGAGCATTGAGGCTGCACTCGACAGTCTCTTAGATTATGCTGAAATAATCCCTGATTTACCCTATTAGAAAATTCAAAGGAAACTTCTATAGGGAGATCTCTGTATTCTACAGTAGAACAACTGGTTAGTGTAACTAATACAATTAAAAGTAATTTTTTCATTATCTTGGCCCCATTGCTCTAAAGCTACGCGGCTCCACCTTTTCTAAATCATTAACATTAAATACTAAATCTTCGCCGTATATCAGGGGCTTACCTTCGGCTAACTTTTTACTTGTGTTGTAGTAAGCTAGAGCCATTTTAGTTTTTGCGTCTTCCTCATCTTTTGCTATACTTCTTAGGTTAGCACCATAGGCATTGTTAACCATGTCTAGTTTTTCAGTATCAGGATTTTCTCTAAAAAACATTTGACCTACTTCCTTTGCTTGAAGCAGTGGATCTTTCAGGGCAGAGCCATGCTTGTACACGAGGTAGGCATGATTGAAAGCATTGAATGCTTCTTCATCTGCACCCGTACCAAACTTACCAAACCCTGCTTCATCAGTAGGTATTACAGATCTTTCAGGTATTAGACCCTGTGTAGCAAATTCTTTTACTAATTGAACAACTTCTTTTTCATGAGCGCGTTGTTGCTCTGCACCAAAACCTAGAGCTTCGGCTCCCGCTGCAAGAGCCTTATCAAATAATCTTTTTAATAGACCGCCTTCTGCAAAGTTATCTCTATTAACAGCAAGAGCCTCATCTAGTTCCATACCTAGAGATATGTCTGTTGCTACTGCGGATAAGTCTTCTTCCTCTTGGGCATAAAGCGGTAGAGTAAATGTCGCTGGCAGAACTAAAGCTATATACTTCCCTTTACGCTCCACCTTGGCTCCTATTTTTTTAGCAGTCTTCATAACTAAAGGGGCTACTATAGTTTGATAGGCTTTTTGAATTTCTGGAGATCTTTTTAGAAATTGGGTTTGATCATCAACCAAATTATCATCAATAAGAAACTGTATTTCATCTAAGCCTTCTTCTTTAGCTTTAACAATTTCGCTATGAATTGCATTCTTCCAGACATTTATATTTACCTTTTCATAGCCAATCTTATAACGGTCTTCGACTTCAACATCACTTTGAATTTCAAAAACTCTAGAGGCTTCTCCTCCAGTTACAGTTTTATCTCCAGAAACAACGTCCCCTCTAGTGTGGTAGGCGAGGTTTAAATCCATAGGATAATCTCTACCTGCCACAAAATGTGCAGATTCAACAGGTCTACTAACTCTAGGATCACTATAATAAGTAACTCTGTACGTGCTTAGCTCGGCATCTTCTGTAACCACCTCACTGAACATTTGTTTAAGCTCTGCCGGGCTTCTTCCTAATACTCTTTCAAGTTCAGTTACTGCATTCGTTCTGTCTATTAAAGGTTTTTCAGGATCTACAGCTGTATCTAAAAGACTACCCGCATATTCAAACGTAGGATCTTCTGCCTCTGGATCAAATCTATCTAAATCGTCTGGCAACATATCCTCCTTATAAGGATCGTCCATCATTGACATATCATCAAATGCTGCTACTTCTCTTTCTAAGACTTCAGCAACTTCCCCTACTTCTTCTTGGGCCTGTAGATATGTACTTTCTTCCTGTTTAAACACATCAGTCCTACGGGCTTCTGCTTTTCTCAGACCTTCGGGAGTAACAGCCTTATTGCCTGATCTTGTAGTTACTACGTCTTTTTCATCTACAAGATTCATAATGTCAGAAGCTTGTATCTCATCTGTTCTAACACCTTCTGTCTGTAATCTTTTAATTAATCTGTTAAAAGGTATGTTCTCTCCTTTAGAAGCTACTTTATCAACAGCCTCACCTAATACAGATCTAACAAATCTACTAGCTGGTTTTACCAACGCACCCACAGCAAAGCCTACTCGCTCTTCTTCGTCTACAAAAGCTCCACCAGCCTGTTGATCGTAAGGTAGCCCTGTTAAACGATCTATACGCTTATCAGGTTCTATAGGTGCATTAGGCACATCATAGACTTCTCCACCTTTTTCAAATTTAAGACGTTCAGGTTTTTTGTCATTAAACATAGCATTAATATGTTTATCTATGCTTCTAGCAGCACTAGTGTAATTGTCCCTAAACTCCCTGCCAAATACAGCTTCAAAAGCTCCAAAGCCCGGAGTCTTTCGAGCCGCAAATTCAACTGGCCCCTGATAACCTCTAAATAGAGTCGTAACATCTTGCACCAAAGGGCCAGAAATTCCTAAAAAGGGAGCTGCAACTGGAGCTTGTTTAGCTGCGAAATCGGCTCTACGAAACATATCTAAATAGACACCACCACCTCCCCATCTCATTATGGCGTTACCATAAGGATTCTCTCCTTCTTCTTCGCTGCGTCCTCCGCTCCTTGCCCAGTTATTAAACCTAGCAGTTTCTGTCATAATCACGCCTGCAGCTAATGTGTTTGGTACATTACCTACAGGATCTTCAATCATCTTACGTGCAGCGCCCTTTAAAATAGTATTTGTAAATGCGGCAGGGTATCCCATTAATTGAAATAGAACTGATGTTTTAGGACTAGAATGCAGCAAAGGCTTTAATCCCGAAGCTGCTTCAGGATTTAAAATAACCTCATTGGTGTATCTACCTGCTGCTCTTTGAATTTCTTTATTAAAAACATTATCAGATTGACTACCTCCATCAAACCAATCCATTGCTTGGTCTATATCCACCCCTAACTCACGTAGTTCTTTTTTCTTACGCAGTATCCTACGGCTATCACTGACTCCCCTGTTTGCAGCTATCTCAGTTATGTTATCTGTAATCATGTTCTTACCAGAGATATAAGAAGTCATCTGAACAAACTTTGTCCATTGATCTAGCATGTTAGCTCTGAAGAAAGCATTGTTTACATTTCTAATAGATTTATTAGCAATAGCTTCCCCACCTAATCTATCAGCTATATCTCCTGAAGCCTGATCCATAGCTATACCAAGCTCTTGCATTTCGCGCCATATCTCAGGCTCAGTTAGTCCTGCATCAGATAAAATATTTTTGCTTTTAATTGCTATGGTATCAAAGCCTTCATTCATAGCTCCTGCAAAACCTTTGAAACTATTTTTAAATCCTACTTTAGATATATTTATAAATATTTCTGTCAAGCTTGATAAAGTAGATAGTGGAAGAGTAGCCATCCTCGTGGCCATAGTATATGTATCTGAAACATTTTGAAGTCCTGTTCCAAATCTTTCAACACCCTCTCCGGTTACAGAAGAATAAACAGCAGTTATATCTGCAGTCGCTTTACCTATGAGAGGATCTCCTGTTTTTATTCCTGCCTCTCTAAGCTCTTCTTGAATTTTAGGAATCCAAATTTTTTGGAAATCATTTAAATTCCTTACGCCAAGAACATTTAGCTTTGATATACGTCTTGCAGACTGAATACCATACTCATGTACAATTTTATTTAAATCATTTTCTAAAAAGTCTACATAAATATTATCATCAGCTATCTTATCCAACACTCTAGGCATTAAAAAGATAGTGTCTCCTGTTCCCGAAGAATCAATAACTTCTGAGTTTTCTGATTTTCTCAGCATACTGTCTGTAATATTATCTGCCTCTTGAAGAGTATATCCTTCATTTTGCAATAGCTTTATAAACTCTCCTTGCCGTTCTTCTATTGCACTACGCTTCCACATTCTTGGCACATAATTAGCAGGAGCCTCTTCCATAAATAAAGCTTCGGCCCTATCATCAAACAGCTTTCTAAGTTGAGGAACAATATTTTTTACATCGTCAGGAGCATTATCGGGTAACGTACCGCCTCTTAAAGCAGATACAATCATATCGTCCATATCCTGACGGCTATCACCTTTTGACCCTAATATAATAGGATCGTATGCACGTTTAAAATCAGTAACAAAAGTTCCAAAGTTTTCTTTTAGAGTTTCAAAGTAGTCTCTTCTTAATGTCTTATCAGGTGTTTGAGATCCTGTAAGTTTTAAAGATGAGTCATACCTAAAAAGACTTTGCAGTCTTGCAGCAGTAGGAGAATACTTAGCATAAGGGCTGATAAGATCTGTAGCTTTACCAGCTAGTACAGTACTGTTTAGTTTGTTAGCAAGTCTGCCTATTTTAAATAACAGTTTATTTTGTATAGGTCTTGCTACTTCTTGACCGGGAGAAGGATCAGGCGTAGTGGGAGCTAATTGTTCTTCAGGAGTATCTAAGCCTCTAGTAATCCTACCAGTTACAAAGTCTGATAATTCATCTCCAGATACATTGCCTCGCTTGGCAGCTACTAGAGATTGTCGGAAGGCATCTGCAATTTCATCTGCTGTGTACTCGCCACCGCCTAGCTTCTCAGCCAAGTCTTTAGCAATTTCATCTACGTCAGCAAAGTCATCTATATTAAAATCTACAGGAAAACCTTTAGTCTCATTTAACACGTTATTTTGAAACGTAGCTGACCTTAAAGGTAATCTACTTACAACTTCAGATACTGCATCTACCACTTCTTGAGACTGAGGGAGATTACCTTCTATAATGTTGTCTACTATTGCGTCATTACTAGCATCTAGATTATCTAATTGTTTATCTAAAGCCTTATTGTCAGGAACAATATTACTTTCTACTTTTGCAGCATTTCTAGAGTTACCAAACATTTTACCAAAAAGGCCACCGGCTACAGTACCTATTCCAACAGATATTCCGAAATCGCTATTAGAAAACTCATTACGCATTCCAGTAGCAATTTCTATGTTTTGACGATTGTAGTTATCTACTCCTGTCCACAGACCGCCTTCTACAACACCAGTGGTAGTAGGAGAAACAGCCATACGCTTTATTGTTTGCATAGCTGTTTTCTTTGCTCCTTCTTTTGCAAGAGCCGCTGTAGCTGCGGAACCCCCTCCAGTAAAAGGAATAGCTAAAAGCATTGCTAGATTTACAGGATCTCCTACGGCATCTAGCCCCATGTCTGTTATAGCTTCAACCCATTCTCCATAGCCTTCTACATCAGCACGTTCCCAGTTTTCTCTTACTCGCTTATAAGCTTGCTTCACATCTTCTGGGGCATCTTTTAGTGCCATATTTCTATCTATAACAGAAGTAATGCGCCAATCTTCATCGCGCATAAACTCTTTCCAATCATCAGTCGCCAGAGTCCCCGACAGTATTTGATCTACAAAGCCATCATCCTGAGAAGCAATATACTCCATATAGAGTTCCATATCTTCTTGGAAGTCTTCGTTGTTTTCTAGATACTGTAGATTAGGATCTAGTCTAGGCTCCTGACTCATTGTGTAATCACTCAAATCAACAGAGTTATAACTGTCTCTGTTAGCCTGAATAATCTCTGGACTAGTCCTAAGAGTTTTTCTTTTAATAGGCATTTATATGCTACCCCTTAAACTTGCGGTGATCTAGTTTGGCCTAATCTTATTAGTCTTTTTTCTTCTTCGTCTATATCCCTTCTTGTTCTTTCAAATTCTCTATCTTGTGTGCTTTTATCTAAAGCAGCCACAATACGCATTATGTTACCTACATCTATAGAAGAATAACCTCGCTTAAAATAATACTCAGGATTTGCAGTTGTTGTATCCATCCAATCTGCAACAGACTCTGTTCTTGTAATTGAATTAAGCAGATTTACTCTATAGTTTTTAGGAAGGTTTTGAATCTCGTTTACATTAATATTGTCGAATAAGTATTGAAGAGTTTCTCCATTAACATCTACAGGAGTATTAGAGTTTTCAAGCGCAACCAAAGACACTAACATATCCAATGAAGCATTCTCTGGTTTTAAATCAAATCCTCTTATTTCTTCCTCAAAAACTTTACCATCTTCTGACCGTTTACTATTAATACTTCTTAGCTTGCTCATAGTATACAAAGGAGCTAGATCGCTGTGATAGATATCCATTAGCTCTTCTGAGGTCATTCTTATATTAGTCAGCTCACCTGTAGCAGACTGATTAAATATATTTGTAGGAATAGGTTTTCCTTCGTCATCTTTAAATAAAGGCGTTGTTTCAGATATTTTATTTACAAGAACTCTAAGCTCTCCTGCAGTTTCAGCTTGGAATAATTTTCTAGCATCGTTTATCTGATCAGCAGTTGCTGTATCACCTAAACCTTGAGTATAATAAGCTTCAGCAAGTCCTGCGTATGTATCGGTCATATTATTTTTATAAGTGCGTATACCTGCCAGCATATTACTAGCATTACTAATTTGAAGCCTTTCGGTAGGTGTAACCCTAGCCATGGCTAGAGAGGTATCTTCCGCTAAATCATATACTACCTGCGTAATACGTGCTTCTGGTATTCTAGAGCCATAAGGATTCATAAAGTCTATAGTTCGTGTTGTTACAGGTACACCGTATGCATTGTCTTTTGTTTCTATTACAGGAGGTAATGGCCTTAAATCAGTGGCTTGAAATCCAGCCTCAGAAGATGCTCTTAAAGCATATTTGTTATTTGGATTAATATCATCATCTTCTTCTAAAACTCTTTCTACTCGTCTTTCACCACTTGCAGTTTCATAGGTTCTTACTGTATAAGTAATACTAAGCTCACCATCATACAGTTTTGAGACTTCAGGAACATAATCTGTTGATATCAATACATCTTCTTTACGATTAATTTTTTTATCATCTATAGCAGATTGTATAGCCGCAGCACTATCAATATCATACCCTGCATTAACAGCCGCATCATAAGCCTGAACATCTCCCCCAGCTTGCGCCATTAAAGCAGCGCGGCCAGACTGAGCATTAGATGCTCTAATCTGGTTTTTGTTTTTACCCGCAAAAAAACCTTTAGCTCCACGATAAATAAATTCACCTACATTTCTTGGGCCTTGATACTCTTGAGCTAGTGCAGCTTCATATTCTTCGTAGCTTCCTAGCTGTAAAGCTGCGTTGTATTCGTCCTTAAAGTTTTGTAAGTTGTCAGAAGCCCACTGAGTAGCTTCATTATTTATATATCTGTTTAACTCTGTTTCTTTTAACTCTGACAGCTCTGCATATTCTTGTTCAGCATCGTTCATTAAAAAGTTTTTACGCCTATCAATTAGATAAGCTTCTACGCCTCCATCAAATGCTTCAGCTGCTTTATACTGTTCAATACTATTACTAGCAGTATTAAGAAAAGATTTATACTTGGCTTTTTTAGCCATGTTATCTTCGTTATTAATGAAATTTAATGCTTGTTCTTTTAGAAAAGTATTTCCTACTCTAGCTAGAATATTAGCACCCGCAAATAATGTATCAGTACGCTGTTGTTTTTTCTGCTGGTCGCGTATTTTTTGAATTTTTTGTCCACGGATAGCGGATAAACTTTTAAAAGTATCTTCAATCGCCATAATATTTATCCTTGCAACAAGCTAGGTTCAGGTTGTGCCATCAAACTTTCTTCTTCTGGAGGAGTCATAGTAGCTATTTTTTCTATTATCTCTTCAGGCAAAGCACCTTGAGGTATTTGATTTGTTTTCTTATATTCATTCAACTTACTTTCTTGCGCTGAATATCCTACTGCAGCTTCTTCAGCAGCTTCCTCTTCTTCTTCGCCCTGATAAATTCTATACTCTATATCAGCTCTTTCAGCTAAGGCCATTATCATATAAGCAGTAGGTTCTGCTAGTAGCATCATAAGATCAGGATTCCATACACCTCTTTCAAACCCCTGAAATAAAATATTCTGAGTAATTTCCATTATAGAAATACCAGAACCTACTAACTCTAGAATTTGAGGATAGGTTTCTTCATCAGTTATTTTTACAAATACAAATTCAATACCTTCTCTTAGGTTTGTTATTTCAGGAGCTTTTTCAAATCCATAACGTGCTTCAGGATCATTAGTTAATGATTGACCCGGAATAGATCTTCCTGCTTTTGTTATGTTTTCTATATAATTTTGATCCATTTAAGCTACTCCCATTCTTCGCAGATAATTACTAGATGGTCTATACAATGCATCGTATTGAATCTGAGGAACGCCAAACCCTACTTGAGGCATTTGAGCTATTGAAGTACCTGCCTGAACTGCATAAGCATTTTGAGCCTCTATAATTTCTCCGCTACTTCCATAACCATAATACTCTTCTTCTGGAGCCATAAGGCTTTTTCCAACTTCCTTAACTGCTTCAGTTCCTGCAGCCGCTAGGCTACGTTCTGTAATCATGTAGTCTGTACCTGCATCAGCTACCTCACCTGTTACAGTAGATGGAATATCTGGAGCTACGAATGCTTCTGCCTGTGGAGTCACTGGCCCTTGTAGCAAAGAAGAACTAGCAGGTAACTCACCATAAGCCCCTTCAGCTATAAAGTTAGGATCTGTTGGATCAGTAAATACTCTAGCCATAGGATCATCAGTAGCTTTCAGCGGCGTGTATTCACGCTGTAACTCTGGAGGCCCAGTAAAACCCGCAGGTATATTATCAGGAGATCTTGCAAAACCATCCCACCACTTTGAACTACCTACTGTAGTATTCCAAGTTTCTCCGGTAGCAGCAGCTGCTTTTTCTATAGCTCCACCTGTTCCGAATATATTAGAAGATGCATTTTCTACATTTATACCGGGAATTTTATTTAGTACAGTTTTACCTATTTCACCTGTAAAGTTTTTAACCGCACTAGTAACAGTATTAAATACTCTACCTGTTCCTGCAGCAAACTTAACAGCGGCGTTAGTAACATGAGCTACTCCTTTTACCAAGGCATTTGTAGCAGGATTAGCTAGTGCTGAAGCCGCCCATGTTCCTACATTACCTAAAGTACTTGCGAGAGCTTGTCCAATACCGGGAAGAATAAAAGCCATTGCAATCTGACCAACGATTCCAATCTTGTTCATAAACTTGCCAACTTTGCCAGCAACTTTTTTTATACCCTTTCCGATTTTTTTAAAGACTTTTTTAACGCCTTTAAATATTTTACTAAAAAATCCCATGATTAATCCTCGTACATCTTATCAACTAAGCTTACAAGCTGATCCACATAATTAGTATTTCCCGCTTCTCCCGGCTCATTAGCCAAGGCTGTAGCATACAAAGTTGTCTTACGCTGTTCTTCGTTTTCAAAAGCTGTTCTTGCATATGAAGCATCATCTCTAAGCTGCTGCCAAATATTAGCAAGTTCTTGAGTTGATAAATTGTATGCTTGTTGCGCCGCTGTAGCATTTGAAGAATTTTCTGCGGCAGTAGTGATAGTATTTGCCTGTCTACGCCATTCAATATTAGACTGTTCTATAGCTTGAGCATTTTGAGAGTTCCACATTTCTCTTTGCTGATCCATAGAAGAATTAAATTGTTCAAGCTGCATCATTAATTGATTGTTAAATTTTGCAACATCTATTTCATTACCAGCTTCTATAGCAGCTATTCTATTCTTTTCAGTTGTGTTGAACTGCGCCATAGCGTTAGTTTGTGAAGCATTGAATTGCTCCATTTGAGCAGCTAAATTAGTATTAAACTGAGCTACCTGCGCTTCAGTTGCTGCATTAAACTGAGCTGCTGCGTTTGTAGCTGATTGATCTGATAATAGTCTTTGCTGTTTTGATTGTTGGTCTAATATTACAGCTTGTTGTTCATTGGATAGATTAGCAATATCCATCTGCAAAAAGTTATTAGCATTTTCTATAGCTAGTCTAGTACGCTGATCAACGGCTGCTAAATCTAAAGAAGCTAAAGAAGTAGCATTCTGCATAGCTGCCTGTTGTCGCGCATTAAAATCTGTAAGAGTAACAGTCTGCATAAACTGGCTGTTAGCCAATTGAACTTGCTGGTCTGCATTGAATTTAGTCAGGTCAATATTAGCAACCATCCTAGCATTCTCTACAGCTCTTTGTTGATTTACATTTAACTGTGCTATACCCATAGACTGAGCTATCTGAGCTTGAGCAAGGTTTGTTTCCATCCTTGTGTTCAAGTTAGCTAGTTCTGTTTGCTGGGCTGCATTTAGATTATCTGATCCAGCATTGTTTAAGGCTGTCAGATTTGCTAGTGTTACTTGCTGACTAGCATCTAAATTAGCCAGCTCCATCTGCTGTTTAAATGCGGCATTCTTACTCAAGAAATCTGCAGCTACTTGGAACTCTGCAAGCTTTTCTTGATTCTGTGCAGTCATATTCTCACGAGCTGTGAGATTCTCTACTTCTAAGTTTGCAAGAGATATCTGCTGTTCATTAGACAGATTCAAGGCATTCATAGCCTGTTGATTCTGAGCATTTACTTCAGCAGTGCGTTGACGATTAGTAAGATTTTGAGTTCTTACTTGTTGACCCTGCTGTGCAGTTAATAAAGCTGCATCTTGGCGAAACTGGCTTTGTAGCTGTGCCATGTTCTGTGCCATCTGCGCTGTTTGACTTGCAGCTGTTTGTTGATTTGCAAGATTCTGTAATCGCCTATTGGACTCTAACTGAGCAGTTTGTATGTTAGCCTGTTGTTCGTTAGATAGATTTTGAGTTGCTCTTTGTTGTAGAGCTTGTGCGTTTGCATCAGCTATAGGTAGAGCTGTTTGTATAATTGCATTAAACAACGAATCTCTTGCTACAGTAGATGTAGCCATGCCTCTTTCAGCTAAACGAGACTCTACTAAATCTACAGCTGGCTTTGCCCACGTAGGAACTTGACCAGACTCAAGACCGCCTAGTAGTGTTTCTAGCTGTGAAGATACAAGAGCTTCAGTAGGTAGTGCAGCTACAGCGGCCTGTACAGTTATAGACTGAGTATCTAGAGCTGCTGTTACAGTTGCAGGATCTTCTACAATAGTTGTAGCTACCGCATTAGGTATAGCTCCTACTTCTGCTACCATAGATGCTGCAGCACCCTTTGCTGCTTCACCTTTTATAGCTCTTGCTTGGGCTGCTTCATAATTTACAGTTCCAAGTATTTGAGCTTCTTGAGCAGTTCCTGCAGTTCCTGTAATAGCAGTTCTCTGTTGTTTTTCTATTGCGGGAGTTGCTGCAATACTTATAGATGCTGCTGTTACTCCCGGCACAAAAGCATTAGGATCAATAGTAAACTTAGCAGCTTGGGCCATACCCGCCGTAGTATCTCCCATCTGTGCGGCTTGCGCTCTAGAACTAAGATCTCTAAGTTCTTGTACAGTAATCGGAGGACGCTGTGTACCTAGAGCAGCTACAGTTCTGTTTAACTCTCCTGCTAAGGCGGCATCGTATTGTGAAGCTTCTATATTACCTTGAGTTATTGCATTTTTTACATTAGCAACAGCTGTAGTTATTTCTGTAGCTGTTACATCTGGTGGGGCAGGTATGTCCACATAGGCATCAAGTTTTTCAATAGCAGCTGCAGCAGTTACTCCTTGAGATACGTCAATAGCTTGTACTTGTGGCTGGCTAATATACTGTACTGTATCAACAACAGGTGGGGTATATGTACCCGGAGTATCCTCTTCTATACCTGCAACTTTAGTTGCTGCTACTTTTTCAGTCTGCCCTCCAGCTCCTAAAGCATCTGTATACATCTGTTCGCCAACAGACCTTTCAATTCCGAAAGCGTCTGCTACTAAACCTATATCAGCTCCAGTTTCTTTTACAAAGTTAGCTAGTTGCTTATCAGTGGCATTAGGATTGTTTTGACCATACTCATAAACTTTGGCAGTATTTTCATCAGTTAGTGCAGTAAACAATGTGTTAGCTACACCAACATCTACACCCAGCTCTCCTGCTAAAGCATTTAAATCTACATTATTATCACGTATGTATCTTGCAAGAGTTAAATTGTCTGGGCCAGTGTTTGCAAAGTTAACAGCCTTTTGAAGAGGAGTTAATTCAACAGCATCCTTAGAGGCATCTTCAGCAGCCTTTGCAGCCGCAGCCGCAGCATCTGCAGAAGCTTTTGCAGCCGCAGCATCTGCAGCAGCCTTAGCAGCCCTTGCATCTTCAGCAGCTTTTGCAGCCGCAGCATCTTCAGCAGCCGCTTGGTCAGCAGCAAAAGTAGAATCCATGCCTTCAGTTCCTGATCGATCATCATAAAAGCTACCATCAGTCCTGCCGCCGTTGTATTTCTTTTTTCTTTTAGCCATCTATATCACCACTTAACCTTATGCGACCAATACCTAGCGGAAAGCTTTGAAGGATTAGAGTCTTGTGCATTATGTCTAGCATAGTAAGATTTTTT
>UEXN01001579.1_pt1 | contig 17690 bp, 9 predicted proteins | sample 1796711 | NCBI WGS metagenome assembly UEXN01 (sample SAMEA4772470, study PRJEB27181) | metagenome | reverse complement strand
CACTTCTCGTTGGTAAGAAGCAGTAACACTGTAACGATGTATGTTGCAGGACAAAATGTTGGATCGGCAACAGTTGCAAATGATTTAGGTGCGGCAAAACCATTGGTGATGGGTAACAACTATGATGCCAATAATGGATTTATTGGAAACATGGACGACTTTATAATTTATAAAGGTTCAGCAATACGTTCAGGAAACTTTACTCCACCAACAACAGAAGCAATTGGAAATCCAAACACAGTATTAGTAGGCAGATTTAATGGACCAAATTTATCAACTTCATTTTTAGATACTAACATACCAATTCAAGACATTAGAACATCAGCAGGAGCAACAGCAACAAACTTTACTCTAGTTGATTACACAGACTTTGGAGCAGAAGTAAGATCAATTGCATCTGCATCTATCTACGGAACATTTGGTGCTGTGGGTGACGGTGTTGGTGTAAAAATGTATTTGATTTCACACAACTTTGCTTACATTGGAAACGATTACGAAGTCGATAACGATGCAACAACAGTGGTTCAAGCCAACGAAGTTGTTACAAATAATAATGCAAAAATTTATTATTCATCAGTTGACCATAAAGGTGATTTTAGAGTTGGTGATCAATTTTATGTTAATCAAGAAACAGGACAAGTTGCGTTTACATCAGCATCACTTAATATAGATGTTGATCAAGCATTAACATTTACATCAGGACCTAACGTTACAGTTATATCAGGAGATAAAATTGAAACAGGAAATGTTCAAATATCTGGAAATAATATTACAACAACATCAGGAGATTTGAACATTGATTCATTTAATAATCAAATTAATTTTGTTGACGATGTAAACATTACTGGAAATTTAGATATTACAGGAGATATCACAATAGGTGGAAATGTTACAATAGGTGACGAAACAACAGATTCAATTAATATTACAGCAGGTATTGGTTCTGATATTATTCCTGCACTAGACAATACTTACAATGTCGGTTCATCTACAAAAAGATGGAACACAATATTTGCCAATGAAGCACAGATAGACAGTGTAAACATTAAAGGAAATTTAATTCAAAGTAATAATACAAATGCTGATTTAGATTTAAGATCAAATGGAACTGGTGGAGTAAGAGTTGAAAATTTCACAGTGTCAGGAGATACAATAACAAACGATTCAGGAGACTTCACAATTAATCCTGCTTCAGGTGTGTTCAGAGTTGACGGTACTGGATCTGTTAGAATTCCAACAGGTACAACTGCTCAGAGACCAGGTTCTGCATCAGCAGGTATGATGAGATACAACACCGATGATTCAGTGTTTGAAGGATATAACGGAACAAATTGGTTAGCATTGTCTGGTGTTTATGACTTAGACAAAGACACATACATCACTGCTGAGGCTACACCGGGTGCAGATGATGACACACTTAGATTTTATGCTGGTGGAGTTTTGGTAGCAAATGTTAATACAACAAGGTTTGATGTCACATCTTTACAGGTAGATGACATAACAATCAGTGGAAATACTGTAACAACCACAGGAACTGACCAAGATTTGATCCTGAATGCTCAAGGAAATGGTAGTATCAGAATTGAAGACTTCAAGTTTGAAGGAAATGCGATAACTAATATTATATCTAGTCCGTTTGTATTAAAAACAACTGGAACAGGATATATTGATGTGTCAGATTCTGGTGGGTTTGTACTTCCGGTTGGAACAACAGCAAACAGACCGATTACGCCTATATTAGGTATGATACGTTACAACACCGCAGATCAACGTGTTGAACTGTATGATGGTAATGCTTGGGGTTCAATCGCAGGTTCATCAGGTGCTGTAAGTATTATTGACGCAACAGAAATAGCAGTGGAATACGCACTGGCATTAGGATAGGAAAAATATGGCAACAAATTTTAGAAACTCTGTAACAAAAAGTGTAGGAACTGTGACTACGGCTGTATACGAAGCCGCACCAGGATCATACACAACAATCATTGGAATGGTTTTAGCAAACTTGACAGAATCAGTTGTAGAAGCCAGTGTAACATTGACAGCAACTCCAGATTCGGTTACAGGATTTATTGTAAAAGATGTTTTAATTGCACCAAACTCTAGTTTACGTGTATTGAACTCAGGAGAAAAATTAATTGTGGCAAGTCAAAACAGTTTAAATGTAAAATCAAACATCAACGACTCATTAGATTGTGTGTTGAGTTACGTGGAGATAACATAAGATGTCAAATACAGTTGGACAGGATACTTCCGTATATCTCCAAAATGGTATCAAAGACAGATACTTTTATGGATTACGAAGAACCGACGAAGGAACTTTATTCATCGGTAAAGTTGACCAACTAGGATTTAACGATCCTGTGGCAATAAACAATCCAGGAAATATTGATGACAACTTTAAAGATTTTGATCAAGGTTATGATTTTTATGAAGGTAGAGATTTGAACCATGCTAAACCATTTAAAAATTTAAGATACGAACAATTTAGATGGGATGATGTAAATTTAAATTATTATATTAATTCAGAAGGTGAACTAGTTGTAAGAATAAACAGTAACGTTGGTGATGGAGCGATAACGTATCCACAGACTGACGAATCCGTAACTGTAGAACAAACTATATTCACTTTGGATAAAACAAATTACTTAATGGATAGTAATGAAATAACATTCGATAGAGGATAAAGTAGGAGGAAAAAACGAATGACACGACAACTTATAAACACTGGTATTATTCCAAATGACGGTCAAGGAGACTCGTTACGGGACGCTGGTGGAAAAATGAATAACAATTTTCAAGAATTGTATACAGCTCTTGGAAATGGAACAGCCTTAACAATAGTCAATAACAATTTGATTACTGCCACAGGTGCTAACAAAATTACTTTTTTATATTCAACTCTAGCAGATTTACCAGATGCGGCAACGTATCATGGAATGTTTGCTCATGTACACGGTGAGAATGCTTCCTACTACGCTCACGCAGGTGCTTGGGTAAAAATTGCAGATGCGAATAAATCTATCGGAATGTTTTCAGATGTTGACTTAACAGCAACACCAACCAACGGACAAGCATTAGTTTATGATTCAGGTTCACAAACTTGGAAACCAGGAACTATATCCGGCGGTGGCGGTGGTGGCGGTGGTGCAACTGCATTTCTTGGACTAACAGATACTCCGTCAACTTATTCAGGACTATCAGGTGGTTTTTTACAAGTTAATGGCACTGCTGATGGCTTAACAATTGTTGCGGCATTTTCAATTGACAAACTTTCAGATGTTGACACAACAACTAGTGCTCCATCTTCAGGACAAGTTTTAAAATGGAATGGAACAAAATGGGCACCAGCAGATGATTCAACTTCAGGTGGTGGAGCCGCAGATGCAGGCACACTAGATGGATTGGACAGCACATACTTTTTAAATTACAACAACTTAAACAACAAACCTACAGTTCCATCTTCAGTATTAACATTGACAGATACTCCAGCAACTTTTTCAGGTCAAGCAGGAAAAACTGTTAAAGTAAATGCAGGTGCGACAGCATTAGAATTTGTAACAGATTCAGGTGGTGGAGCAAGTACTCTTAATGATTTAACTGATGTAACAATATCAACACCAGCTCAAGGTGATGTATTGTATTACAACGGAACAGGCTGGGTGAAACAGAACGGTCCAACAATGAGATGGAACGTTGGAGCCTCAGGTTCATCCAATTACACTTTTACAGGTCCAGGATTTGCAAGTACAACAAATGATCCTGTACTATATTTGATGAGAGGACACTCTTACATTTTTGTAAATTCAACAGGTGCTAGTCACCCATTTGAATTTAGAGTATCAAATGGTGGAGCAGAATACACAGCAGGAATAAGTGGTTCTAAAACAGGAACGCAAGTTTTAGAAGTTCCTATGGATGCACCAAGCACACTTTATTATCAATGTACTATCCATTCAGCAATGGGTAACACAATCAACATAGTGAGTTAATAGATAATGGCACAAGTATTTGGCGTAGGCATAGACGAATTACAAAAGACACTCGCAAACAATAGATATTTCTATGGATTGCGTAGAACAGATGCAGGCGAATTATACATGGTGAAATCAGATTTATTAAGACTAGAAGATGGAGTACAATTGAATAGACCAGGAAATATTGATGAAAACTACAACAATTGGAGTAGAGGAGAAGACTTCTTTGAAGGTAGAGATCAACAACATAGAAAAAATTACCCGAATTTAGTATACGAACAGTACAAATGGGATGGTAGAAACCTGTTTTATTATGTGAATAAAGAAGGGGAATTAGTATTAAAAGTTAACGAGGCTCACACATATCCAGGATATGTGGAACCTTATACTACATAAGGAAATAAATACATATAGGAATTAATTCATGGCAGATTTTCGAATAGATAGAATTAGATTTAGATGGAGAGGTGATTGGTCAGCCAACACTCTTTACGTAAAAGATGATGTATTAAGATACGGTGCAAAAGTATTTGTATGTGTTGAAGTACACACATCAGACACAAACTTTTATAACGACTTAAACAACTCAATTCCAAGATGGTCTCAAATGATGGACGGTCAAAGTTGGACTGGTGCATGGACACCTTCAACATTTTACAAAATTGGTGAATTGGTTAAAGTTGGTGGTTTAATTTACAAATGTATTGAAGGACATATTTCAAATGCATCTGCATCAAATGGTGTACTAGGAGATGAATTAAAATGGGTATACTTTGCTCGTGGAGAAGATTGGCAAAGTGTTTGGACACCTGCTACACTTTATAATGTTGACCAAACAGTAATTTACGGTGGATCAATTTGGAAATGTAACACAGCACACACTTCAGGAACTGCAGATGATGGATTACAATTCAATGCGTCATATTGGGATCAATATTCAAGATCAGACAACTTTAGAAACGATTGGGCATCAAACACTTTATACTATCCAGATGATATTGTGTATTATGGTGGTACAGTTTTTAGATGTAAAACTGGACACAGATCAGCAACTACAAACAAATTTATAAATCCTACTGCTACATACGGTGGTGCGTCAGGAACAGGATTCCAATTCTTTATTTTTAAAACTGGAACAACTTACAATCTTAAAATTACAAACGGCGGATCAACTTATCTTGCTACAGAACAATTTACAATTTTAGGAACAGCATTAGGTGGATCAACTCCAGCCAATGATGCAGTAATCACTATCAGCACAGTAAACAGTGGTGCAATAGCAACAGCATCAGTGGATGGTGTAGCAAATGATTCTAATGATGGTTTAGAAGCAAACAGTGGACAGTGGGAAACTGTATTCACAGGAATTAGATACAGAGGAGATTACACTGTTGGAGAAAGATATTCAGCAGGAGAACTAGTAAGATGGTCTCCAGGTATGTGGCAAGTAACCACAGGACACTGGGCAACAAATGATCAAATGGTTGAAAGCAATTTCAATTTATGGGTACCAGGTTTAGAATTTGAAGCAATATGGAATATTTCTCAATACTATCAAAAAGGTGACGTTGTACTTTACGGAGGTTACACATATGTTGCACTATTAAGTAACGTTGGTGTTACACCTGCAGTTACAGACGGAACAAACACTTGGGAATTACAAATTGTTGGATACACATTCAAAGGCGAATGGAAAGGAACGTATCTAGTTAATAATGCAGTTGAACCTTTTCCATACAAAACTGGAGATGTTGTAAGAGCAGGTGGTGATTTATACATTGCTGTAAAAGATAATGCAAGTGTAGATCCAAGCACAAGAAGTGTTTATGATGAAGGAACAGATAGTCCTTTCCCATGGCAATTACTTGTAACAGGTTATGCGTACAAAGGTCCTTGGAAAGAAACTAATTTAGGCGGTGTAGCAGGCGAACAAACATATTTCCCTGGAGATGTTGTTACAGTTGCTGGTACACTTTACAAATGTATTTTAAAACATGAAGCAAATTCATCAGATGCTAAACCACCATTAGATTTTGAATCAGAAAATGTTGGTCCTTATTGGGTATTATTAGCAACAGGACACACTCCAAACGTATTGGAATATCCTGGAGATATTAAAACACAAAACGACGATTCAACAAGATTAAGAATTGGTTTAGGTACACCAGGACAACTATTAAAAGTAGGTTCAAATAATATTCCTTTCTGGGAAGATTTTGATGTAACACCAAAAGTTTATTATGTTTCACCAGACGGTGAAGACCTTGATTCAAGAGGAACGCAATTAGCGGCTCCTTTTAAAACAATTAAATTTGCTTGTGATTATATTAATGGAGATTTAGCCGCAAGATCACCTGCAACAGTAATGGTTAAAACAGGTTTGTATCAAGAAATTTTACCTATCACTGTGCCAAGAGATACTGCACTTGTAGGAGATGAATTAAGAAGTACTGAAGTTAAACCAGCGGCAGGTTATGAAACTGGTTATGATATGTTTAGAGTTAACAATGGTACTGGTATTAGAAATATGTCTTTAAGTGGACTAACAGGAACATTAGGACCAGTTAATCAATACGGAACAAAAAGACCAACAGGCGGTGCTTTTGTTTCATTGAATCCTGGTTCAGGAGCATCAGATGCCGCGGCTTGGATTACAACACGATCTTGTTATGTACAAAATGTATCAACATTTGGAACAGGATGTGTTGGTTTAAAAGTAGATGGAGATTTACACAACGGTGGTAACAAATCAATTGTAGCCAATGACTTTACACAGGTTATTGATAACGGTATTGGTTTCTGGGTTAACGGTGAAGGTAAAGCAGAACTTGTATCTGTGTTCACTTACTACTGTCACATAGGATATCTTGCTACTGACGGTGGTAAAGCAAGAGCAACAAACGGAAACAACTCTTATGGAGATTGGGGATCAGTTGCAGAAGGTGTAACACCTACTGAAACACCTATTACAGCAAAATTCAATAACAGAACTCAAGAAGCTCAAGTGGATGCAGTTTACAATGATGAAAACGAAATATTTGCTTTTGCTTATGATCATGCAGGACAAGATTACACATCTGCTAACATTACAATAGCAGGTTCAGGTGAAGGTGCATCAGCATCAATTAATTATGAAAACACAAGAGACGGTGCCGTAAATAAAATTAGAATATTAGGTCCTGGAGATTCAACTCCAGCAGGTGGTTCCGCTTATACAAGTAAATCAGGGCCAGCAATATCAGGTACTGCTACTAGTATAAAATTAAATGCACAATTCCAAGGAACAACAGCCCAAACAGTTGGACAAAGACTTTATATTTGGGAAGGTACTGGTAGAGGACAATACGGAATTATTGATTCTTTCAATGAAGTTACAAAAGAATGCACAGTCAAAAAAGAATTTGATAACACACCAGGGTTCCAACACTTTTTAGGTGGATTTGCAATTGAAAAAGAATTAGATCCATCAACAAAATATTTTATCGAACCAAGAATAACTTTTAGTGAACCACCATACTCTAGTTCAACAGCGTCTATTCCATTAAATGGAGAATACGTATTAGGTGCTTCAAGAAGAGTTACAAACACAAACGTAACTGTATTATTAGGTAATGGTAGAGGATTAAGATCAGTTGATTCTACTAACTGGACTGTTGCAAACAGTGTACCAACACAAAACTGGAACAGTTTAGAAGGCGGTGCTAATAACTTTATGGCAACTTCAAGTGCAGGTGGTTTAGCAAGATCACAAGACGGCGCTAACTGGAGTGACATATCAGGCAACATAGGTGCTGATATTTTCAGAGGTTGTGCATGGGAAAATGTATCTGCACAATGGGTTGTAGTTTCAGAAACAGGTGTTGTATACACATCAGGTGACGAAGGAAACACATGGACGTCAGTTCAAGTTGAACCATACGATGGATCAACAGCAGTGTTTACAAAAATTGCGGCTGGTAATGGTTTAATTATTATAGGTAATGACTTTGGTCAAACTTGGGAATCAGTAGACGGCGGTACAACATGGGAGTTGGCGGCTAATATAGGTGGTGATAGATATCTATTACAAAAATTAACTTTCACAGGAGATAAGTTTATAGCATCAGTACAAGATTCACCATTTGATGATTCCACATCAGTGAACAAATTCTTTGTATCAAATGCGAATGCGGCACAAAGTTCAACAAGTGCTATCACAGTTTGGACTGAATCTGAAACACCTCCACACTCAGGACCATACATGAAAGTAACAAGTTCGCAAGGAACTTTTGTTGCTATAACTGGAAATGGTGAAGTAGCATATTCATATGATGCAGTAAGTTGGAAACAATTAACAACATTAACAGGAACCTTTACAGGTATAATAGGCGGCAGAAATGCTGGAGGTTATTTTGTTCCAATAAAACAAGGAACAATAACAAATTTAACTGTACTTAAAAAAGGTGCTCCACCTTTAGCAAGAGTTATAACAAATGCAGGAAAAGTTTCTAAAGTACAATTATTAGACACAGGATCAGGTTATTCAACAGCACCAACAATCACAATCACAGACAATGTGAATGTGTTAGACGTGGCAGTTGAAGCAAGAATAGCCAGCGGTGTATTAAGTCAACCAACGTTCACAAACAGAGGTACAGGATTTATCAATGTAAGTGCAACGGTTACAGGTGATGGTTTTGCTGATGAATTCCAATTAGGAAAAGTTGTACAAATAAAAGATTTATCAAGAGAACCTGGACCAGGTGACTTGTTGTACATCAATGGTATTGCAGATCAAATTTATAGAGTAACACAGATTACAAAAGTTACAGGTTCAGTTCCAAATCTTACAGCACAATTTAGAATTTCACCGAGTTTAAAATCTAACGAATCTCCAGTGCATGAAACTACAATGACAATTAGACAACAGTATTCACAGATTAGATTAACTGGACACGATTTCTTAGATATTGGAACTGGAGGAGTAACAACAACTAACTATCCAGAACTTTATACTAATGCTGGATTTACAGACGGTTACGAATCACAATATGCCAGAGAAACTTCTGACAATGGTGGTGGTAGAGTTTTCTACACATCAACTGACCAAGATGGTAACTTTAGAGTTGGTGAATTATTTGAAGTTGAACAGGCAACAGGTATTGTAACTCTTAATGCAGACTTATTCAACTTATCAGGACTTTCAGAATTAGCATTAGGTGGTGTTGTACTAGGTGGTACAGAAGTTGTAATTAGAGAATTTTCAACTGATCCTACAATGTCAGCAAATTCAGACAATGTTGTACCAACACAAAAAGCGATTGTAACTTATATTGGTTCAAGAGTTTCAGGTGGTGGTGCTAACTTGAACGTTTCAGGTTTTAGAGCAGGACAAATTAAAGTAAGAAATAAAGAAATATTTAATGAAGCATTTCCAGAAACAGGACAAATTGTTATAGATAGAATTGCTAATTTAAATGGTGGATTTTCAGGCTCATTGTTAGCATTGAACTTTTTCACTGGCGGTGTAGCAAGTACAGAATTAAATGAAGGAGATCCGGCTAGTGCTATTGATAGTTCTAACGGATATGGTCAATAATGATAAATAACTACAATAAGAGGATATATTAACCCATGGCTGAGTTTAAATTAGGTAGAATACGTTTTGTTTGGAAAGGTGCTTGGTATACAAGTGCCCTTTATTCAGTAGATGATGTTGTAAGATATGGTGGTAGAACATACATTTGTATAGTAAACCACACGTCTGACGCAGAATTCCAAGTAGATTTAACAGCGGCAAATTGGGCATTGATGTCCGATGGTCAAGAATGGAAAGGTGACTGGGGAGTAAACACAACATACAAACCAAATGACGTTGTAAAATACGGTGGTTACATTTATATTTGTAACACAGGTCACACTTCAAACGCAGATGTTAACATTGGACTAGAAGGCGACAGTGCAAAATGGGATCTTTTCATTGAAGGTTTTGATTACAAAACAGACTGGGCAATAAACACAAGATACAAAGTAAACGATTTAGTAAGATACGGTGCAACTGTATATCTTTGTACAACAGAACACACATCAGCGGCAACATTGGCTGATGGTTTAGAATTAGATATTGCAAAATGGGAAGTGTTTGCAAAAGGATTTAACTGGTTAAACACTTGGGCTATCAGCACAAGATACAAACCAAATGACACAGTAAGATATGGTGGACAACTTTATGTTTGTATCACTGGACACACTTCAGCAGGCACAGTAGCATCAGGTTTAGAAAATGATCAAGCAAAATGGCAATACTTACACAAAGGTATTGAATATTTAGGTGTTTGGGTAACAGCAACAAGATACAAAGTTAATGATGTTGTTAAGTATGGTGCTAACTTATGGATTGCAACAGCGTCACATACAGCAGGTGCATCATTGGCGGCTGATGAAGCCAACTGGGACGTTTTTATTCCAGGTTTAGAATTTGAAGATTCATGGAGTTCATCTACACAATACCAACCAGGTGACATTGTTACTTACGGTGGTTACCAATACGTTGGATTAAGAAATAACTTAAACAAAGTTCCATCAACAGAAACTGCTGATTGGGATTTATTTGTTACAGGTTTCAGTTTAAAAGGAGATTACAACAACGCAACTGCTTACAAAACAGGAGATGTTGTTAGAGTTGGTGGTACAACTTACATTGCTATCGCTGACACAACAGGAAACAGACCACCAAGTGTACTACACTGGGATAAACTAAACGAAGGTTTATACTGGAAAGGTACTTGGGGCAATGCGGCTGTTTATGACAAAGGCGATATTGTAAGAGGATCAGTAAACACAGACACTTCTTACATTTGTGTTACAGCACACACTTCAAACAATGTTGGACCATCAACAATCAATCAACCAGATTATGCACCAGGGGCTGGTGTTGACACATCTGTTTGGCAATTGTTAGCAGGTGGACCAGAAAATGATGTGTTATCTGCAGAAGGTGATATTTTAATTTACGGTGCTTCAGGACCAGCAAGATTACCGATTGGTGCTTCAGGACAAGCACTTGTTGTTAATGCGGCAGGTACATTACCTGAATGGGGATTTGTTGGACAAGTAGATCAAGTTTACTACGTAGGTCCAGGCGGTGCTGATACTCCGGCTCCAAATGCTGGTGTTACACTAGACAGTCCATTTAAAAATGTAAGATATGCACTTCATCAAATTGATCAAGGACCAAGAAATCCACAAGGTGTAAACTTATTAAACAGAAACAAAGCATTCATACAAGATGAAGTTATTGCTTGGATCAATGTTCAAATTGCTGGTAATATTTCACCATTCACAAGTTCTTTCACTTATGATGCTGTGAAATGCAGAAGAGATATAGGTATTCTTATTGATGCTACAATTAATGATTTGAAAAAAGGCGGAAATGTTCAATCAAGAAAAGCGGCTTTACAATATTTCACACCAGCAGGTGCGTCATACGTAACTGGACAAGTAGCAGAAACTTCAGCGGCAATTGTTAGAGCGGCATACATTGCTCAACAAGTGGTTGTGAATTCATCAGGATACACACCATCACAAGGTACAACACTTCAAGTAACAGATTTGACTAAGGTAGCAGAATCAACAGTTGTTGCAGACATAAACACATTAATGACATTGTCATCAAATGCAATTACGGCTGGTAACATCAACAGTGTTCCTGCAAAATTATCACCTCAAATAACTTTAAATGTTAAAACAGGTACGTATTATGAAATACTTCCAATGTATGTACCAAGAAATTGTGCTGTGGTTGGAGATGAATTAAGATCAACTAACATCAGACCGGCGGCTTCAGTAGTTGCAAACGGTGATGTTGCATACAGTTTACAAGGTATTCAACGTTTAGAAGCAATCATTTCGGATGTAATTCAAAACAATGCTGTTTCAGTAACGCCATCAGGTGGTATATTAACAACGCCAACTGGTGCAAGTTTAGGTTACCAAGGTGCTGGTTTGATTGAAGGTACAGGAACAGTTAACACAACAGCGTCTGCTTCAGGAACAGGTGCTACATTTACATTGACAACAAACGCATTTGGTTTCGTTACAGGATTAACTGTATTGGCTCCAGGACAAAATTATGTAGTAGGTGAAACAATTACTATTCCTTCAACAGAAACAATTAACAATCCAAGTACTGGTGACACAGCGATTGGTGAAACAATCACATTCCAAGTTTTAACAGTAACATCAGGAAACACAATTACACAAAACGTAGCAGTGCCGGCAGGTAGTGCGGCGGCAGGTACAGCGGCGGCGGCAATTGTTGACAATATTGAAAAATACATTGACTTCAAAATTAATGCAAACGGTACAGAGCCGACAGCAACAGGTTCAAACGTAGCAGAAGTAAGTGCTGGTTACACAGATGCACGTCTAAGATTATTAGCCAACAGAGACTTTATGGCTAAAGAGTGTGCAGAATTTGTGAAAAGAGCAAACCCAGGTTATGTGTTTGGTCAAAACGACTGTGAAGACGATATTAAAGATTACGTAGACGGAATCATTCACGATTTAGAATACACAGGAAACTATGCATCATTAAAAGGTGCCAAATGGTATGTGAATGCTGTACAAGGTTCAACAACTTCAGACATGTTCTACATGAGACAAGCAACAGGTTTAAGAAATGCCACTGTACAAGGACTAACAGGTTCATTAGGAGCGGCAAACAGTTATGGAACAAAACGTCCATCAGCGGGTGCTTTTGTTTCTCTTGATCCAGGATATGGTCCAACTGATACTAAAACATGGATTGCAACTACAACTGCTGGTACACAACAGTTTACACCAGGAACAGGAACAAGTTATGATCCTGCAACAGGAACAACTGTATTAGCAATTGGTTCACACAAATTACAACCAGGTGAAACTGTAAGACTTACAACATCTAGTTTAACATTTAGTTGTACTCAAGATGGCAATGTATCTCAAATTGCTTATCCAAGAACAACTGACCCAGCGGCAGGTAAAGAATTAACAATTTCAGCAGTAACTACAACATCAATCACTGTAAATGTTGGTGCAAGTGCTCCAGGACAACAATATGCACACACATTTATAAGTGCAACTGCAAATTCTGTACAAGAAGAAACAATTACTAGAGCAGGTGGAAGATCACCTTACATCCAAAACGTTACAACATTTGGAACAGGTGCTGTAGGACAAAAAATTGACGGAGATTTACACGCAGGTGGTAATGACTCTATGGTATCAAATGACTTTACGCAAGTAATATCAGATGGTATTGGTGCATGGATTACAAATTTAGGAAGAGCAGAACTTGTATCTGTGTTCTCATACTACGGACACATTGGATACCTTGCAGAAACAGGTGGAAAAATACGTGCTACAAACGGTAACTCATCATATGGTGATTTTGGTTGTGTGGCAGAAGGTGTTGATCCAACTGAAGTTCCTGTAACAGGTAAAGTTAACAACAGATCAACTGATGCATTAGTAGATTCTGTGTTCACAGACGGTGAACAAATACTTGCACTTGAATATGGAAATGCAGGTAGAGAATATTCAAATGCTACTGTAACAATTACAGGTGATGGTTTTGGATTAAACGGTGTTGCGGCAACTTACAATACAGGCGGAGTATACAAAATTAGATTAACAGAAACTCCTGCTTCTAATCCATCAGATTTAGGTGGTAAAGGTTTTGTAACTACTACAAACTCAGGACAAACAGGTACAACAACACAAATTACTTTAGCGGCGGCAGATTCAGCGGCAAGTGGAGTTTATGTTGGAATGGCTTTATTTGTAACAGAAGGTAAAGGTGCTGGACAGTACGGTTACATTGACACTTACAATTCATCTAGTAAAATTGCAACAATTAAAAAATTCTCAGATAACTCAGCAGGTTGGGACACATTAGGTGGCAAAGCAGTTGAGGCAACATTGGATTCAACAACAATTTACGAAATCACTCCAAGAGTGGTAATAGGTGCTCCAGATAACGATGGTTCAACAACTCCTAGACAAGCAGTTGCTAGAGCAGTGGTTACAGGAGAAGTTATTTCAAGTGTTAAAATATTAGATTGTGGTGCTTCTTATACAAGTGCACCAACAGTAACATTTACAGATCCAAACAACACTACAGAAGCGCCTGTACAAGCATACATTGGCGATGGTGTGTTAGGTCAACCAACATTTGTTGCAAGAGGTTCAGATTATGTAACTGCTTCTGCTACAATCACAGAGCAAGGTTTACAAGCAACTGTTACAGCAATTACTAAGGCATCACCTGCAGTAGTAACAGCAGTAGCACACAACTACAACACGAATGACAAAGTTAAATTTGATGGTATTCTTGGAATGGTAGAATTGAATACTGGTGTGTACTATTATGTTAAAGTTTTAACAGTAGACACATTTGAAATTTATGCAGACTACGAAATGACAACTGCAATTGATTCAACTGGATACACAACATATCTAAGTGGTGGTACAGCAGAATTATTTGGTGGATTTAGAGATGATTATCAAACAGGAAAATACATTGCTGTTGAAAATTTAAGTTCAATTCCAAGAGCAGGATCAAACATTGAGTTTGGACATTTACCAGGACAATATTTCAAACTGGTTGCTGTTAATCAACAACTTGGAACACAAACTCCATTCACAGGATTACTACAAGTTTCACCAGATATTAAATCTTACGAAGCACCAGAACATGGACAATCTTTAGAACTAAGAATTAGATACTCACAAGTTAGATTAACTGGACATGACTTCTTAGACATTGGTACAGGTAACTTTGCAAGTACAAACTACCCTGGTTTACCTGGTCAGAATCCAATTCCAGCAAATGAAACTGTTGAAGGTGGTGGAGGAAGAGTATTCTTTACTTCTACAGACCAAGACGGTAACTTTAGAGTAGGAGATTTATTCTCTGTAGAACAAGCAACTGGTATTGCTTCATTGAATGCTGATGCATTTAACATATCAGGACTACAAGAATTGCAGTTGGGTGATTTAGCATTAGGTGGAACAAGTGCTTCTATCAATGAATTCTCAACTGATGGTACAATGGCGGCTAATTCAGACGCAATTGTTCCGACACAGAGAGCAATTAGAACATATATCGCTTCACAAATTGGTGGTGGTGCTAGTTCGCTCAATGTTAACTTGATTACTGCAGGACTAGTGGTAATTACTGGTAATACGATAAGTACAAGTAACAACGTAGGGATCAATTTCCAAAGCGTCACTAACTTCACAAAAGGAGTTACTGGTGTACCGATTGCGATGAACTACTTAATACATAGTTAAAGGAGAAAAAACGATGGCTTCAGGAAGAATAGGAAAAGCAGATCTTTTAGCCGCTACTAATACGACTGTATACACAACGCCTGCTGACACTTTTACGGTGGCAACAATATCGTTTTGTAACAGAGGTAACCAAGCAGTTACAGTAAGATTAGCGGTGGCAGATACGGCTACACCGGATAACTCAGAATATGTTGAATATGAAACAGAAATTTTGAGTCATGGTGTGCTAGAAAGAACTGGTTTAGTACTGTCAGCAACGCAATTATTGGTAGCACATTCAAGTGCAACTAACGTAAGTGCAGTTGTAAGCGGTATTGAAACAAGTACAGCATAATTTTAAGGTAAATTATATAAATAGTATAAAGAGTACTAATAAAGGAAACAAAGACAATGGGAAGATACATATCAACAACTGGAACTGCTGGCGTAGTCACTAAACAAGTGGCGACAACATACCAAGCAGTGGTAAATGATAGAATCTTAGCAGATAGTGCCGCGAGCACTTTCACAATCACGTTACCTCTAAATGCTTCTTTGTTGATCAATGACACAATTCAAATCATTGATGCAACTTCGAACTTTGGAACTAACGCGGTTACAGTTGCTAGGAACGGTTCACTAATTCAAGGTTCAGCAGACGACTTAACAATGGACTTAAATGGTGCAATCGCAACTTTGATTTACACTGGTCCGACTTATGGTTGGATAATTGGTGCTGTATAATTTTTTATAATTTTATTATATCAAATTTACATCATTAAACACTTGGAGAAACAAAAACAATGGCGAGTTTAAAATCATTACTTGGAACTAAACAGGACGCTTTCGTCTCGGTTGAGGAATCTAATCTAGAAAAAGGACGTATCTACGTCTACACACCTGGAACTAACTATTCTAGAATGTGGTGCGGATTTTGTTTCCACCCAGATGTAGCAGGTACTGCCATAGTAGAAATATGGGGTGCAGGTGGATCAGGTGCAGAAATGTGCTGTTGTGGTTTTGGATTACCAGGCAACGCAGGTGCGTATGTCAAAAAACAAATTTCAATGTCTCCAGGAGATTATGTATGCGGATGTTTAGGACAAAGTTGTGGTAACTCAGATGACTTATGTTTTAGAGGTTGTTCAGAAGCCTCTCATGCAAGATTTTGTATAGCAAGTAACGAAACGTGTGCTTGTGCAGAAGGTGGAAAAGGTGGAGTAACTTTTTGTTCTACTAACTCATCTTTCTATTGTTGTTACAGAGCAAACGGTTTCTGTGTAACAAGAACAGATAACGATAACTGCGGAATTATTTGTAACCAATGCGACGGTTCATGGTGCTCTCAAGCATACGGTGGACAAGAAAATAAATGTGGAAGAATTTCATGTGTATCAGCATTTGGTTGTTATCCATCATGTATTTGTATGTTCCATCATCATATACCTACTCCATCAGGAATGGGTTCAAAAGAAGGTAGAATGATCACTTACACAAATGATGACAATAATGGAACACAGAATTGGTCAGGTATGGGACACTATCACCATTTAGCAAATTTAGGTTCAGGAAGATTTCCAACAGGCGGTGTGCCTTGGGCAAGTTGTTGGGACGGTGGAAGAACTTGTGGATGTTATCAAAACGATGGTTGTATACCTCAGATGCCGATTGGTACAGGAGGAAGAGGACCTAACCCATGTCCAGGAGTTAGAGATCACGCAATCAGAGGTGGACACGGAGGAGTGCGAATTAAATTCGTAAGTTAATTTTATGGCTAGTCTAACAACATTACTTCAAACCAAATACGATTTTTCAGTAGGAAATGAAACTAACCTTGAAAAAGGTAGAATTTATCAATATTACCCAGGTACATCAAGAGGTACAAACTTTAGATGTCACGTATGTTTTATAGCACCATCAGATGGTACAGCGGAAATAGAAGTATGGGGTGCTGGCGGATCAGGTGCTAAGATGTGTTGTTGCGGTGGAGGAATTCCAGGTAACCCAGGTGGTTATGCTAAGAAAACAATTACAATGGTTGAAGGTTGTTACATTTGTGCAATAATCGGTCAGTCATGTGGTAACTCAGATAATTTATGTTTTAGAGGCTGTTCAGAGCCAACACAAATATGTTGGTTTGGAAATGGCGGTGCAGATGGATGTATATGTGCTCAAGGTGGAATTGGTGGAAGAACTTGGTGTTCAACTGGTAGTTCAATTTATTGTTGTGCGGTAGCGGCAAACTATTGTAACACACAAGGCGGTGATACATATTGCGGTATTGTTTGTAACTTTATGGATTCAGCATCATGTCCTCAATTCTGTGCTTTTGCATATGGTGGAGACACAAACTGTTATGGTGGATTTAGTTGTCATTACTTTAGAGGATGTCAACCAAACTGTAACTGTAGACAGGTTCCA
>UEXN01001559.1_pt1 | contig 17797 bp, 24 predicted proteins | sample 1796711 | NCBI WGS metagenome assembly UEXN01 (sample SAMEA4772470, study PRJEB27181) | metagenome | reverse complement strand
GGGGCAGGCGATAAGACAACTGCAACACTCACACGACTGCTGGTTCAGAGGTTCCAATGAGCGACACCCTACGACTGGTAGAGATTGCATACGCAGATGACGGCTCCAAGCTGGTGCACATTGAGGGATGGGGGCCGTTGGCTTCTCCCACAATGCAGACCGTAGCAGCTGACGGCATGGAGACTGCCATGGTGACCACCGCAGTGGATACGCCCATTGTGGACGCCACACGGGCAGACATCCAGGCCAGAGCCACAGCAGGCCAGACGCCCGTCCTAAAGTCGCACCTGGATGCCCTTGGGCTGACAGCTGCAGTTACTGAGTGGGCGCTCACTGATGGATGACGTTGCGCTGCTGCAGTTGGCCACAGGCCCTACCAGCTCGTTAATATTGCTGCTTGGGCTTTGCTTGGGCGTCTGGCGTCTGACGACAAACACCATCATTCCAGCAGTGAGCAGGTGGGTTGACGTCCACCTATCCAACACTGAAGCCCTGATTGAGTCGCACAACCGCGACCGTGACGCGTGGTTGGAGTCGATGACGGCCTGCCGTGAGCAAGGTGACCGCATTGAGCGGAAGGTGGGCGCGCTGTTTGGCCGTCTGGACGCGCTGCAGAGCAAGCAGTGAGCGCCACACTGACAGCGCTGCTGGTGGGTGGGCTGCTGCTGTTTGCAGGTGGTGGCGTCACAGGCTGGGCAGTGTCTCGAAGTGAGACCGCTGACGTGTTGGAGCAGCAGACGCTTCTCATTGCTGACATCCAGGACGCGCAGGCGCGCACCTTGGAGCAGGTCAGCAAGCCGCTGGTCCTTGATGCTGAGCTGCGTGGTGCACTTGCAGAGGTGCCCCCGGCCTGCCTCACTGCTGTGGGTGGTGACCCCATGAGCCCCACCTGCCTGCTGGTGGAGTGCTGGAGGCGCGGGCAGTCATCAGCCCAGCGCCCTGAGTGCAGGGCAGTGGAGCAAGCTGTGCTGGACCAGCTGCAGTGCGGGGTTGAGTGATGCCGGTGCGACGCATCAAGAAGGGTGAGCCAGGCCATGGGCGCAAAAAGTTTGTGGCCACAGGCACGCACAACGGGAAGCAGTACACCGTGCGCTTTGGTGACCCTGACATGAGCATCAAGCGAGATGACCCCAAGCGGCGCAAGGCCTTCCGAGACCGTCACGACTGCGCCAACCCCGGCCCCCCAAGCAAGGCCCGCTATCACAGCTGCAAGCTGTGGAGCAGCAAGCCTGTCAGTGAGATTGTCGAGTGAGCTACCGATTCAGTCAGCGCAGCATGGACCGCCTGAACACTTGCCACCCTGACCTGGTGCTGCTGATGACCACAGCCCTGGCAAGCCCTGACTGTCCCAGTGACATCAGTGTGCTGGAGGGGTTCAGGGATGAGGAACGACAGAACGAGATGAAGGCAGAGGGCAAGTCTCAGCTGTCATGGCCAAACAGCTACCACAACAAGCGGCCCAGTATGGCTGTGGACGTTGCGCCCTACGTGGGCGGCATCTCATGGGACTGGGCCTATTACTATCCGCTGGCTGACCACATCAAAGCAATGTGGGAGCAGCTGCAGGATGAGGGCCGTGTGAGTGAGCTGCACACCCTGCAGTGGGGTGGGGACTGGCAGAACTTTAAGGATGGACCACACTGGCAAATCGTGAGGAACTGATGCCCCTGAAGCCCGGAAAGTCTGGCAAAGCTGTCAGCGCAAACATCAAGAAGCTCAAGAAGGAAGGCCACAGCCAACGTCAGGCTGTGGCCATTGCCATGAGCAAGGCCAAAAAGACCCAGCCCAAAGGCATCAAGAGCAAGTATTAGAAGGGCATGTCACCGTCTGCAAAGTCGGGCATCTTGCGCCGCTTGGGTGAGTCGTCAGCACGCTGCTGCTTCACCTTGGGGCCAAAGCGCCACATGGTGCACACCACCTCGGGGCTGTAGCGGTCGTCGCCATCACGGCCCTGCCACTTCGTGAGACGGGGCTCACCTGCCAAGAGGACATTGCTGCCCCCTTTAAGGTGCTGTGCTGCCTGCTCGGCTTGTTTGCCAAACAGGGTGCAGCGCCACCAAGTGGTTACTTCCTTGTCTCCCCAGCCCTGGTGGGTGGGTACTTTCAGGTTCACCACGGTAGTGCCTTTGGCTGTGGTCCTTACGTCCGGGTCGTCAATCAACGTGCCGCTGATGGTGATAGTTGCTGTTCCCATTTTGTCCTCTCACTTGATGTCGGAATAGTAGCTGGGCAGCTCGATGGTGCGCAACTCGGGTTGACCTGGCCAATGGCCAGAGGTGTGGCAGGTCTCAAAAGACTCCGCCAGGTTTTCATAGAGCAGGTGGGTGTCAATCAGGGTCTGAGACCCAAGCTCAAAGGCAGCAACCTCATGGGGTCCGCTGGTCCGCGCGTAGAGCGCGATGAGCCTGACAGGTGTGTTCATCCTTGCTGATATGTCAAAGTGCGCCAGCGCTGCATACATGTAGTGGTAGAGCTGCAGGTGAACCAACCACTTCCCCATGGTGTGGGTGATGCTGTGCTCATCCAGCTCACTGCTGGTGGTCTTCAGGTCCAGCACAATGATGCCGTGTTCTGGGCTGTTGTGCACCAAGTCAACCTTGGCTTTGCTCAGGCCAAACAGGCCATGCCAGACCATGGCACGCTCAACCTGGGTGCCAGGGTGCTGCAGCAGCTCATTGAGCAGCGGGTGCCCTGCAGCAGCTCGGGCAGTGCGCAGGGCCTTCTCATGCTCGTCAGCTGTCAGGATGGCTTTTCCTTCCTGCTCCTCCGCCCACTCCCTGTAGGCCTTGGTTCGCCTGCTGCCATTCTCCCAGACCGCGTAGCGCTCAGTGAAGGCCAGGGGCTCAAAGGTCAGGCAGTGGATGGCACTACCCAAGGTCATGGTGGGTGTGGGCGGCTTGGGGTTGGCTTTGGCGTGCTGGTACCTCTGGGGGCTCTTGACCAAATGCTTTAGGCTGGACGCGTTGACAGCATCAAAGGCGAAGTATTCAGCATCAGACCATAGGGCGGTCTGCTCTTTTGTGGGGTAGCTCATGGGGTTTGTTCCTGCTCGGGATGGCGTTGGTTGTGGACGTAGAGCACAGCAGCCAAGGCTTGCCATGCGTGACCAGTGACCCCTTTGAGGGTCGTGTTGTGTGTGTGGTGGAAGGTGGCCGGGTCATAGAGGTGGCGCTTGATGATGCTGTGCCTGATGGCTGTGTCACTCCTGCCCAGCAGGCTCTTGACCTCACCACGCATGACAGCCACAGGCCCTATGCCCCTCAGTTCTGTGTACTCGAGGAGGCGGCCTACGACCATGGTCGTGTTGATGACTGACCAGCTCGGTGGCCCTGGGTGGGTCTGCTCGATGACCACGGTCGCGTCATCTCCCACTGAGTCAATGCAGTGCCGCACTTCCTCCAGGGTGGCCTTGCTGCTCGCCCAGGCTGCCAGGCCTGCGCCGGTCTGGATGTTTGCGACGTAGAAGACCACGCCGCTGGTGCGCGGCCCTGGGTCAATGCCCAGATAGCAGCGCACATCTGGGCCGAACATCTCACCCAGCGTCTGCAGGTCATCCATCGAAGAGACCGGCCTGAGTCGGTGCAGTGCCACCACCCTGCCTGATGAGGTCAAGGATGACCTGCAGCTTACACTTCTCGTTGCGCAGGCTGTCCTTCAGGCACTCAATAACGGCTTGATACTTGTCAGCCTGGTCCTGCAGCTGCGCCAAGCTCACCCCTGTGGGCTTTGCTGTGACCCCTGTGATGGTGCCTGTCTCGCTCTCGACCACAGGCACCAGCCTGAGGCTGGCCTCCTGAGGAGCAGGCGGCGTCTGGTTGCTGACACGGTGCACCAGTGTCTTGATTGACCAGTACCGGCGCAGGCCTCCAGGCCGCGACTGCTGGCAGGCAATGGCTCCGCTCTGCGTCAGGCGGTGCAGCTTCCTGCGCATCTGGTCGTAGGCCTTCGAGCTGACTTTGAGCTTGAATACATCAGCCATATCTTTAACCTTCATCTCGTAGGGGCTGGCATCCAGAAGGTTGATGATGTCCTGCGCGCTTGGTGACTTGCTCATGGTGTCCTCTCTCATGGTGTGGTGTGTGACTTGATGACGTTCAGGCCGCCGCTATGTTCCAGCCAATCGAGGCACTTCTGCCTCTGGCCTGGGCTCATCTGGTCGAGTGTGGCGCGGTTGCTGTCCACTGCCCAGATGTTGAACTGCTCCACTGTGAGGCCTGCTTCCTCCAGCTCCTGAGCAATGCGGGCAGCAGCTGCCTGAGTGCTGGGCAGTGCGCGCCTGGTGGCCTGCTGTTTGGCTGCTGCGTTGCCGTCATCATCATCCTGCACCAAGCAAGCCACGGCAGCCAGGCTGTATCGGCGCAGGTAGCTGATGCAGCTCCCAAGCGCGTGACTGTCTCCCTTCTTGCCAATGGGCACAGATGCCACAGACCGAGACCACTGCCCTGAGCTGTGCCCCAGGATGGTGGTCAAGCTCACAATGCCGTCAGCGTAGTGTGGGTGTTGCTGGATGCTCAGGCCATGGACGGCAAACACGGGCCGCACTGCCTCAATGACGCTGGTGAGGGTGGCGTATCTGCTCCTGTAGTGTGGGTTCTTGCCGTCCTTGTCTGCTCGTCCAAGGTGGCGCTGCGCATCTGCAAGCGCTTTGTGCAGCTCGTTGACTTGTTCAGATTGTTCATACATTGTTGGATGTCCTCTCGTTGTGGGCTTTCTGCTCAAAGCCCGTTCGGGTCAGGCTGGCGATGTGAATGAGTCCAGTGTCTGAGCCTGTGCAGTCACTGTCTCGAAAGTAGAAGTTGATGCCGCGCGACCGGTAGCGGTTGAAACCCGCCTGAGTCAGGGCAGAAGATAGGCTGAGTCCAAACCTTTGTGCGGACAGATTTAGGTCAATGGCCTGGGCAAACTCAGACACGGTGAACCGGTTGCGCTGGGTTCCCTTGTTGTGGTTGTACGCGCAGGCAGCGCACTGACTGAACCAGTCAGCATACTGGAACACCCCATTGGCCCTGCGCTGCAGTGCGCTCTCTTCAGCAGTGAGCCACCACTCAGCCCCCTCACTGTATGCGGCGTACGCCTCAGCCAGCAGCTGCGCCCTGTACTTCCGTAGCCAAGCGAGGCCTGCAGACTCACCACTGCACTGCACCACCCAGTACCGCCTGCTGCCTGTCCGGTCCCTGAGCACCGACTCCACCTCGTTGGTGGTCATCGTGATGACGGTGTGCCGGCGGAACGTGCGCATCTTCCGACCGTAGGGAGGCCTGAACCGGTCCACTGCGCTGGTGATGAAGGCCTTGCGTGTCTCCTGGTCTGCTGTGCTGCTGCCGCTCATTTCTGCGTCCTCATATATGAGAGCGCTGTATAGCTGTATATAACTGTCTTTATCCTTGATGTTAAATCGAGTGTCGCTGAACAGCTCAGCTTGACCGGGCCAGTCTGCCCACTCTCTCCACACGCTCGACTTGCCCCAGCCCTGTGGAGCAGTGAGCACCATGCAGGTGTGGAGCTGGCAGCCAGGCGAGAAGAGACGCGCCATGAGTCCCACAGCCCACTTGCGTGCATAGGTGCGGTAAATGGGCAGGTCCTCCGTCTTGCAGACCTCCATGAGCCAGCGGTCAATACGGGGGCAGCCATCCCACTCCTGCGCAAGTACATAGTCCTGGACAGGGTTTCGGCTGTGCTGCTTGCACACATACTCTACAGCGGAGAACAGCAGCTCTTTACCCAGCCTCCAGGTCCACTGGTATGCACCCTCCATGTGGCACACTGTCCGCATCCACATGCCGTCATCGATCGGGTCGTGACCGTCCATCTCCCTTTCCCTGAAGCTGTCAAACCACAGATTGAATGCGCTGTCATGGGTCAGCATGGCCTGCAGGTTGCTGACTGTGTTCTTGACCTTGCCAGGTGTGCCGTCCTTCTTAGGTGGCGAGCGCTCCAAGTCGACCAGGCCGGGTGTGGAGCTGGGGCGGTAGCTGTTCCAATACGTCACAGCCTGAGGGGCTGAGTAATACCGCGCCCTTCCGTCTGCTTCCCTGTGAAAGAAGCCACTGCCCACACTGGTCCCACCAAAAGGGCAGATGACGCGCAGGCGCTCACCAGGGCTGAGGGCATCAGCCAGCTGCTGCCATGAGCGACCGTCTGCCATGCGCTGAGACCGGAAGTCTACGTCGATGCTCTTGGCTTGCCGTGGTCGCTTCCTGCTCGGTACGGGGCTGGCCTTTGTCTGTGCCTTGTCATTGTCCGTGAGCTGCGCCTGCCTCTGCCACTGGTTGCGCAGTCGCCCAATGATGTCCCCAGTGAGCAGGGTGTCACTGGCAGCGATTACCTCCACCTTCTGCAGCCTCCAGTCACACTTGGTGTTCATGCTGCCTGGTGCACGAGCAAGGCGCGCCCCTACGTCATGGGTCCTGTCATACGCTTTGTGGTACGTCGTCAAGGGTGGGTGGAAGGTCTGCGCCTGCTCCGCTGCCTGACGGTTGCACTCATCCACAACAGCAGCGTGCAAGGCCTGCAGGGCTGCCTTCTCCTGCCTCATGGGCTCAGCGACTGCATAGTGGAAGTGGAAGCCCCAACCGCTGCAGATGGTGAGGGTGGGCGGTGCAGCCATGACAGACTCAAGGATGCCACCGATGTCCTGCAGGAGCAGGTCAAGGAAGGCCTGCCTCTGGTCTTCTGGCATCTGGTAGAGGTGCTTCTTTCGGTCTGCTGCCTTGTCGGGCAGCACTTGACCCCGTGCAAGTCGGGCAGCGTCCACCAGGCCGAGCAGGTCAAGGTCAAAAAACAGGGAGGTCACACCCCTGCAGTTCTCGACTGAGCGCCCCCTGCCTTTGTTGTCCACTGCCCCACGATGAAAGAAGCCTGTGCTGATGTAGTCGCCACCCTTTAGGCTTTGCTCTACGTAGCAGCAGCCCTCTGGAGGTGTGGGCCACACTGCTCTCACGCGGGTGTCTGGGTGTTGTGCGTTCATGCTGTCTGTCCTCTCAGAAGGGTGCTGGGGGCCACCGCCAACTGTGCCGATTTGTGAATGATGTGAATGGCAGCCCCCAGCGGTAATCATGCAGTCTCTCGGTACTGCGCATCTATGAAGGCCCTGCCCAGCTCGGTGGCTTGCACCAGCTTACGATGGAGGTGCGGCCTGTCTATCTGGACAAGTTTGAACTGTTGCAAGCGCGCCCAGCTCCGGCGGGCAGTCTTCTCTCTCATCATCACAGATGACGAGACATGCCAAGCCATCACGCGCGCGCTGCCATGGTCGCACACAAGCGTGTCGAGCAGGGTGATACATGAGGCAGACAGTGAGCCCAGCGCCATCAGTCGGCCCCTGCCATGCGCTGCAGCTGCTGGCGCTCAATGCGTGCCTGCAGGTCTGTGGCCACCATGGGGCTGACCACCTGCGACAGGTACTCAGGCACTGTGAGGCCTGCGAGGGCAGCAGCTGCTCTGAGGTCACGCGTCAGGCGCATGGTGAGACGGGGGCGGAAGTTGCTGAGGTCTTCAGACATCTGTGCCTTCCCCCTTCTCCAGCTGGACGGCAACGTGTGCCACCTCGCCACAGGTGTACTGCACCACCTGATGAGTGCGCTCCAGTCGGGCATACAAGGCCGCAGGGCTCAGGTCACGCATCTCCACCATGAGCTTGGCGTGGTACTGCTCCAGCTTCTGGAGCTGGTGCACCATCTCCTCTGCGTGGGTTCGTCCGTGTTCGCAATAGTGGTTCATGTCCATGGGGTAGCTCCTACAGGCTCATTACGAGGAAGAAGAGAGAGAAGATGAGGATGGCGCTTGCTGCGTCTTCAAGTGCGGGCATCGTTTGCTCCTTGGTACGTTCGGTACATACTGTACCACATGTACCCTGTGTACCAATGGTACCACCCAAGAGAAATGTCATAGTTCGGTCACAGGCCCTACCCCTTGACGCGTCCAGTCCCCCTCTCTCTACCATCCGCTACTCATCGGTGATATGGTAGGTGGGGGGGGTGTTAGCAAGAAAGCTACTTACGAAAAATACAGGGTATAAACTTGCAAGTACGTTTTGGTCTATACCCCCCTCAATCCTCCAGAACATACTAATAGCGGCTATCGTAGAGAGGGGGGGGATTGACACGTCAACCAGACCACAAACGACAGAGGTGACATGTGAATTACCAAACTATGACACAGGAGCAGCTGCTTGGGGCTGTGGCCAGGCTCGCACCTGAGGCCATCAGCTGCATTGAGCAGACCCTCCAGGGAACCAACAGCCCGAACAAGGCCCAGATGGATACGGCCTGGCGCGTGCTGGAGTGGAGCAAGGAGGCTGCTGCAGCCAGGGCAGAAGCAGCAGCGGACACTCCAGCGGTGGAGGAGCTGCGCAACGTGTTGCAGCTCGTCGACAAGTGGTGAGGCTGTAGGACACTGTGGGACAAGTGTGGGACAGTGGTACGGTGTCCGTGAGAGGACACCATGAGCATCTTCATTCCACCGAGCATTCCCACCGAGCTGCACCCCAAGGTCAGCGGCCTGGTGGGTGACCCTTCCGCCTTCTGCCGTCTGCATCAAGTGCAGGACAAGGAGAGTAAGCGCGCCATACCCTTTGAGCCTTTGCCTATGCAGGTGAAGATATTCAATGCGGTCAAGCGCGGGCATAAGCGCATTCTGGTCATCAAGGCCAGACAGGTAGCAGCAACCACGGCCTGCAAGATGGTCCTCCACCAGCAGTGGATGGCCACCCCGACTGCTGCGCTGTTCGCCCTGGTGTCACTACGGGCAGAGTCAGCCACGGCACTGCTGGACGACAACAGGCGCTGGATGTACCACCCGCCATCCATCCTGCAGCGCAAGCTGGACACCAGAGCCAGGGGTGAGCTGCGCCTTGCTGACACTGGGGCCACACTCAAAGCGTTCACCAGTCGAAGCGGTACAGGCCTGCGCAGCTTCAGCCCCAAGGCTGTGCTGCTGTCAGAGTTTGCCTTTGCACTCGACCAGGAGGAGCTGCTCGCTCAGGCGCTGTCTGCTGTGGGTGATGGCCTGCTGATGATTGAGTCCACCGCCAATAATCCAGGTGACCGGTTCAGTGAGCTGATAGCCGGCGCACCAGAGAACGGCTGGCACCTGTTGTCCCACTGGTGGTGGGAGGAGCCCCGCTACACTGACCCGGTTGATGCTGACTTCGAGCGGACAGAGGAAGAGGTGGAGCTCGCCCAAGCCTACAGCCTGACAGACGGGCAGCTGTCATGGCGCAGGCGCTACATGGCAACACTCGGGCCGTACAAGTTCCGCCGTGAGTACCCGGCCAACTTGGATGACTGCTTCCTTGGCAGAGAGGGCGGGTACTATGGTGAGGAAGTTCTGCAGGACATTCACGTCATTGAGCATGAGCTGCATGGCAGCAGGCATGGCCGAGAGATTGAGGCACCCCACCCACATGACCGCTATGTCATGGGCGTAGACATAGGCGGCGGGGTGGGTGGCGACTACTCCGCGCTATGCGTCATTTCCGTCAGCACCATGCAGCCGGTCTACACTGAGCGCAACAACAAGGTCACCCCAGCGGCCTGGGCGCACCGAGCCATCCAGGTGGGCACTAGGTACAACCAGGCGCTCATGCTGGCTGAGTCGAACAACCACGGGCACGCGTTCCTTCTGGAAGTCACCCACTGTGGCTATCGTCACCAGTGGCGCAACCCACAGGGCAGGCCTTGGGTGACCACACTCCAGAGCAAGCTGGAGGCCTTCGATACCCTGAGGGAGTCCCTGCAGGTGGTCAAGGTCATGGACCGCGTGTCCTGGATGGAGCTGCGCAGCCTGACCATCCCACCGGGTAAGGTGGCACCAGAGGCACCGAGGGGCGCATATGATGACAGCGCCATAGCTATGGCGTTAGCATTTAGATGCCTGAGAGATATTCCCTCATCCTGGCGCACACATGCGATACAATCGGGCCGAACCAGGATCGATGACCTCATCCAATCCAGCCGGGCCAGGCGCATACGGTCCTCCGGCCTGCCCTTCTGAGAGAGTCCCACATGCTGACCCCTGAGCAGTGCCAGTCTATCTGTGAGCAGCATGACCTCTATTGGGACGGTCGACGCGATGAGATGAGGGAGCTGCGCAACCTCTACATGACGCAGTTTTTCCAGCACAACCAGCCCGTGCTTGATGGCATCCTGCGCACCGAGGTGCCCAAGGCCTATGCTGTGGTTGAGTCCTACCTGGGCAGCTTGTACGCCAAGAACCCAGCGGTCGAAGTGCAGCCAGACATCAGGGGCAGAGGCAACGCTGAGGTGGCTGAGGCCTGCGCCAATCAGTACCTGCTTACCATCCGTGAGCAGCTGGAGGACGCTACCCGCCTGGCCCTCATCTACCCCTCAGGCTTCTGCAAGCTGGCACCAGTCATGGGGGCTGACCCCCTGAAGCGTGTGAGCTGCGCAGCGCTGCCTCCTTGGGAAGTCATCGTGGACGCCACATCCAGCAGCTGGGAGCAGCAGCGCTATGTGGGGCATGTGTACCTGATGCCACTGCTGGAGGCTGCTGAGCGGTACAGCAAGGGTGAGGATGAGCTGCGCGCGCGTGCCTACTCCAAGTGGATTGAGGCCACCACCATTGCAGGTAAGGACCAGATGATGGGCCTGGGTGACCCCACCCAAACGCCACCAGAGGAGCAATGGGTCAGGGTGGTGGAGCTGTATGACATGCTTAATGACGCCCTGGTGGTCTGGTCGCCAGACTACGCCAACGGGCAGGCCAACCTGTTCGAAGGTGTGCAGGTCCAGGTTGGGGCGCTTGACCCTGACGCAGCTGCAGACCAGGAGCGGCCTGACGCAGAGGTGGAGCATGAGACCACAGGCATCCCCTATAAGACCGCCAACGGTCGGCCCGTGGTGCCCATCATTCCGCTCTACTTCAGCCGCGACCCTGACACCCCGCTGCGTGGTTACTCGCTCATCCGGCGCAGTGTTGACCAGTTCCGTGAGCTGAACGTCATGCGCACCTACCAGGCCCAAGGTGTGCGGCGCATGGCCCGGCAGTGGATGGTGCGAGCTGGCTTCCTGTCAGAAGACGGGGCTGCCAAGATTAGCCAAGGCCTGGATGGTGAGTTTGTAGAGGTCGACCTGCAGCCGGGTCAACCGCTGGAGGGCAACATCATGCCGGTGCCTCAGGCCCCGATACCTGCAGACATCAGCATATACGCCCAGACAGTGCAGAACGACATCAACGAGGCAGGGCTACTGGCACCGTTCACCCGTGGTGAAGTCACGAAGTCCACCGCCACAGAGCAGCAGCTGCTGGCCGCGTACACGTCAAGTGAAGTGGGTAGGATGGCAAGGCAGCGCGATGCTGTCATTACCACCATTGCCAAGACCTACAACATCATGTTGAGCGTGGTGCTTGGAGATGAGGCAGAGCCCCTGAGCCTGCCCAACCCAGTAGGCCCTACCATCCTGTCAGCCGATGACCTCACAGGTGACTTCAGCTACTGGGCAGTAGATGCAGGCACCACGCCCATGAGCGACCTGGCAAAGCAGCAGGCCCTGGAGCGCCTTGCGCCCCTGTTGCTGCAGCTCGGTGCAGACCCTCAGCAGGTACTTGCTGAGCTGGTCCGCACGTACCAACTTCCTGAGAGCTTTGCTGAGATTGTCGAGCCTGCTCCTATGGCTCCTGAGCAAGGCGCTGCTCCGCTACCGTTCCCTGTTGCTGGGGGCATGACCCCAGAAGGATTCTGACCATGGCCATGATTATTGCAGAAGCTCCCACAGACATGCCGGCTGACCTGGCTGCCATCGCTGAGCAGCAGGACACCCTCATTGGTGAGGAGATGGCTGAACTGGTACCCCGCCCTGAGCGGCCCTATTCTGCCAAGGTCTATACCGCTTTGGCCAAAGCCATTGCTAAGGCAGCAGCAGTCATGGGGCTGGACCTGCAGGCTGAGTCTTACAGCGGACCAGTCGAGGAGATGGATGCAGACATTGCGCGCTTCCTTGCCATGATGGCCACAGCAGCTGCTGACTATGGCAAGCCGTTCCCCGTGGAGCTGGACGCCATCAAGGGTGACGCTGAGCTCACTGCCATCACTGCTGCCCTCATTGAGCTGGCAAAGGACAAGGAGTTTGCTGAGTTCCTTGACGCCCCAGCGGGTGACGTAGTGCAGGAGGAAGTCATCACACCCATGGGCACTGAGTCCATGGATGAAGACTTTGACTTTAGCGCGCGCATGGGCTGAGCAGCATGGCCTTCTCATCCATCAGGAGCCGTATCGCGCAGCTCTTCGGCTTTGGGCAGAAGGCTAAGAGCATCATACCGGTAAGCCGAAAACAGGCTTACTATCGCTCATATGAGGGCGGGGTGCTTGGCAACCTCACCCAAGCCATTGAGCGCAAGCAGCCTGTCACTTTTTTCTATACCGACAAGTGGCAGCCGGAAGGCACGCCAGGCGCAATGGGTCAGCGAGTAGGCAACCCACACGCCATCTGGAAGGGCGCAAACGGGCGCACTTATCTGCACCTGTATGTCGACCCCCAGAGCGCCACAGCCACAGGCGGCCTGCCTGGTTGGCGCACCTTCCTTGTCAATCGAATCCAGAATGTGAGTGTCTTAGAGCTTGGCACTTCGTTCCTGGGTAGGCCTGTGGCCTTTGTCACAGCCCCCGGCTGGAATCCCGGATGGTATCGGGCAGTCGGTCAACCCATCAAGCTCCTACAGTGAGAGGACAAAATGCCCCATGAAAGCGTAGCAGAGCAGGTGCTCGCAGAAGTACAAGCAGCCCAGGCCCCTGAGCCTGAGGCACCAGCCCCAGCAGCTGAGCCCGTTGACCCTGAGGTGGCAGCCATGCAGGCTGTCATGGATGAGGATGGGGCAGAGGTAGAGGTAGAAGAGCAGGAAGGCGATGAGCCTGCGCGGAAGCGCGGACTGTCCTGGGAGCAGGCCATTAAGTCTGTGCCCCCAGACATTGCAAAGCTCATGCGCAACATGCAGAAGGACTACACACAGAAGACGCAGCAGGCAGCGGAAGAGCGCAGGGATTGGCTCAGGGAACGTGAGGCCCTCATGGCCGGCAAGGCCTCGCTAAAGGCTCCCACTGAGCTGCCGGAGTATGACCCGTTCAATGAGGGCAGCATGCAGGCCCGGATTGAGGCAGAGGTCACCAAGCGACTGCAGCAGGTGCTGGAGCCCATGCAGGCCGAGTATGAGCAGGCCACTGCCCGCGACAGTTACAAGCTGTTCGTGAAAGAGCACCCTGAGTTTGAGACAGACAAGGGGCTCAGGTCAGAGGTGCAGCATCTGCTGGAGGGCAATGAGGCGCTGGACTTAGAAACTGCCTACTGGGCAGCGAAGGGCAAGCAGGCGCGCATCACAGCAGCCAAGCAGAGAGAGGACCGGTCTGCAGCTCGTAGGGCAGCCAAGGAGGCAGCCCTCAAAGGCACAGGCTCATCACGGCGCGGGGTCACACGAGGCAAGCCCACACGCGGTGACCTAAGGACCGCAAGCGCTGCAGACATTCTGGCCATGGCTCAGGCTATGCACAGACGCTAACGCGTGATAGTGTCCCAGACAGAGTGAGGCCACCCCACTGCGGAGCCTTGCGCGTCAGGCACTGTGACGACCACAGCACGCCACCGAACCGCAAGATTTCCCAACCCAGTGGAGGCCACTAAAATGGCACCTCAAAGTGTAATCAGCACAACGCTCCAGTTGCTGCGTGACAAGCTCATTGACAACTCTTTTCTCAGCCATCCCCTGTTTCGCGCAGTCGAGCAGGCCGGCAACCTTGTAAAAGTCTCAGGCGGCCTAAGAGTCGAGCAGCCCGTGATTTTCGGCGAGCACTCCAGCATCACCGAGCTGACCAACGGCTTTGAACCTGTCTCCATGGCAGTGACTGACCCGTTCAACAGCGCCAAGTTTGAATATGCAAACTTTACCCAGCCGATTGTATTGTCAGCTGTGGAAAAGGCAGCCAACAAGGGTGACCTGGCTGTGGTCAACATCCTTGAAAGCAAGGTGAAGAACGTCATGCTTGGGCTGAAGAAGGAAGTCAGCAAGCAGGTCATCGCAGGTAGCAGCACCACGCTCACCACCCTGCAGACCCTGAACGGCATGACCACCGCAGCAGGTACGGGCTGGTTCGAAGGCGTCACAGCTGCCAACCAGCAGAACACCGTCGGCGGTCTTTCCAAGGCCACCTACCAAGCTCAAAACTGGTTCAACAACTTCTTCAACAGTGGCGCCAACTTCGACCTGTCGCACCTTGACCAGCTGATGATTGACTGTCAGATTCGGAACCCCTCCGGTGAGTTCCCTGACATCATCCTGATGAGCCCCAAGTGCTTCGCAGCCTTCCAGGCCAAGCAACAGAGCTTTGTTAACTACGTCAGCGCAGGCGACCGCGATTCGCTTGACCGTGACATGGTCGCTATGTGGCGTGGTGCCAAGATCTATGTAGAGCCTCAGCTGGGCTTTACCGCTCAAAATCCAGCACTGCCGGTGTCTGCTTACGTCCTAAGCAGCAGCAACTTCCAGCTCTATGCTGATACAGATGGCTTCTTTGAAGTGTCTGACATGATGCCCGTTCCTGGCACCGCGACTGAAGCCGCTATGGTCTTCTGTCGGATGCAGCTCGTCACTGGTCACCTTGCCTCGCATGGTGTCCTTCTCAACGCGGAGGCCTGATCACATGGCAACTTCCACACTCATTCAGTTCCTCGGTGATGGCATCACTTCCCCTACCGGGGCAGGTGCAGACACCTCCAACCGTCGCCAGGTTGAGACCTTCATCAGTGGTGGCGCTATCGCTGCCGGTGATTGGGTTTCTCTCGACGTCTCGAAGACTGGCGCAGACAAAGCCTTGTATGTCATTGAGGCCCCTGCCACAGCGTCTGATGCCCGCTGCATTGGTGTCGCCCTTGCCGCTGCTACAGCAGCTGGTGAGCAGGTGCGCGTTGTGGTCGCTGGCTACGTTGCAGAGGCGAATGTCGTAACCGGTACGGGTATTGGGCAGGCGCTGACCCCGAACGGTACAGCGGGCCGTGTTGGCCCCGCCGAGTACATCGGTAACGGTTCTGGCGCTGCTGCTGTCCGTATTCCGACCGTCTGCGGCGTCACGCTGACCCTTGCCGCTGCCAACAAGGCAGAGGTCATGGTCAAGAAGCAATTCTGAGTCCCCCCCAAGGGGCGTAGCGTCCACCGTCCTCTCGGACCTGCGCCCCTGCCCCATCAGCTCCCTGCTCGGGCTGGTGGGGCTCTCTCCATGAGGTGACCCGTGAACCTTGGCGAACTGCTCGATTTCTGCGGAAACCTTCTGGACTACGACCCGAGCAACGAGACCTATCGAGCGCAGCTCGTAAGTCTGCTCAATGATGCCCAGACCCGGTGCCTGACTGACAGGCCTTGGGCCTTCTCATCGCGTGACCGTGAGGTCATCGTCTGGACTGACACCACGCTCAGCCTGGTGGTCACCAATGGCAGCAGCCAAGTGACTGGCACGTTTGCCACCAGCAGCAGCGCCATCACACCGGGCAGCAACCTGGCAGGCGCAGAGCTGACATTCAAGGACAGTGGGGGCATCAAGCACAAGCACCAAGTGGCTTGGGTGCAGTCGGGCACTGTGCTCCATCTGGACCGGCCCTATCAGGGCGCGTCTGGCACCTATACCTCCAAGGTTAAGCGGCGTGAGGTCTACCTTCCCAGCGACTGCATGACCGTGCAGAACGTCAGTGACCCCATTGTGGGCATCCCTGCCAAGGCGCTGTTCCTCAGCAAGTGGGAACGGGAAGATGCCAACCTTGACCCAGACCTGCTGGGCACAGTCGAGGCCTACCTGCCCAGCGAGGGTAGGCGCGTGCCAGGTCCACAGGTACCCAGGGGTGTGGCCACGGTGGCAGGAGTTGGCCAGGGCGTCAGGACCATCAACGTATTTATGGTGAACGTCGAAGGCCCAAACGCGCAGAACTTCCCGACCTACCCGCTTGACGTCAGCAGCGGCTTTGAGTCGCCATTCTCTAAGGTGGGCAGCTTCACCCTGGCAGACAACCAGACGCTGACGTTCACACCTGAGGTCATCCCCAGCAGCACAGGCCTGTACCGGCGGTACTATTTTACCTGCCCTGAGGCCAACATCCTGGCACCCGTGCGCATCAGGCACGCAGACACTGAGGATGCTCTTGCGGTTGATGTGGACACTGTGCCACCCACGGGCAGCATCACCCTGAAGCCTGACCTGAAGCTCAGCACACTCAGCAGCCAGGCCTTCCAGGCTACCGCTATCCGGTACTCCTGGAATCAGTCAGCGGCCTACCAGGCTGTTGAGCTGTACCCTCACCCAAGCGGTGACCAGGACATCAACATCAGGATGGTGGTCTCACCCAGTCGGATGCAGGAAGACCAAGACGCGCCCCTGGTGCCTGCCTCCTACGCTCAGATTGTGGCGTATGCTGCGCTAGAGTCGCTGACGCTGAAGGTGGACAACCCGGCCCTGGCTCAGGTTTACCAGCGCAAGAAGACGGTCATGTACAAGGCGATGGAGCAGCGCTTCCTTAAAGAAGTGCCGCGCAGAATCATCAAGGGAACGCCCACAGCGGGCTACCGGTTTACGCGCAATCCCTTCGGAACCCTGACGTTCACACCATGAACCAGAACCAAACACAGACACCGCTTGCAGGTGGGGTGGCCACCAGGCTGCCTCAGAATGCACAGGATGCAGGCGAGCTGAAGAACTGGACCATTGACCGCGTGTCAGGTGGGTGGTCTTCGCGTGTTGGCTACGAGAACTACGCAACCGGCTACAATAACTGGGACCCCTTTGCCAGCACCGGCCCTGTCTACGCGCTGCATGTGGCTCAGCAGCTGTCAGGTGGTGCGCGTCAGGCTGTGCTATTCGAAGCAGACGGCAACCTCCAATACTACTATGACAGCATCATTGCGCCGCAGCTCGTGACGTTGGCCACAGGTCGCCACATCCCCACACCCACAGAGGCGGGCAGCTGGTTCACAGACACGCCCTATGGGACCATCATCACCAATGGTGTGGACCGGCCTGTCATTGTGAACCCATGGCCACTGGGCACAGCTGCAGAAGCAGCATCAGCAAGGACGCGCTGTATCAGGGCGCTGGGCTTCGCCACTGTGCCAGATGCCCCTGAGCCTATCCGGGTGAACCCAATGCCTGCGCCGAGTGGGGGCTCATTCAATCCAACCATCTTGGGCTCAGCGCTTACCCTGTGGTGCCCCAGTCAGGCGAAAGGCATCGCTGATGGTGGGCGCTGGGGCCTGGGCTTTGCCAACAACAAAGCCACAGGAAACGAGGACGGTGGACGCGTTGCGCTGTTCGCGTACGCTGTGAGCTTCATCAGTGACACGGGCAGTGAAGGCCCTGCCAGTGAGCTGGCCTCAATCACTTGGGGTCTGCCATCAGATGCAGAGGGCCACAGGCACGCGGTAGGACTGCGCCTACCCATCGGCCCTGAGGGCACTGTTGCGCGCAAGTTGTACAGGACTCGGAACTATAGCGATGATTACGTCTATCAGGGTGACACCACGCTGTACCAGCTGGAGGTGGTGCGGAACAATGCAGAAGACCTGTACTTTGACGCAGCTCGCCCACGAAGCCTGAACCTGCCCAAGCCGGACCTCAACACAGGCCCACTGCCTGCGCCGCGTGCACGGTTCAGCGCGCTGTTTGGTGGCTGCCTGTGGCTGGACGGGGGCATCGATGACGGCCTCAGTCTGTATTACTCTGCGCCTGGTCTCATTGAGCAGTTCGGGCCAACGGCCTTCATCCAGCTGGGGGCAGAAGGTGGCAGCATCACGGGCCTTTTTGGTAACTACA
>UEXN01001292.1_pt1 | contig 17814 bp, 14 predicted proteins | sample 1796711 | NCBI WGS metagenome assembly UEXN01 (sample SAMEA4772470, study PRJEB27181) | metagenome | reverse complement strand
ATAGCTTGGTACATGCATCAGTGGACAACACCTGAAACACCATGGATTGTTTCTGAACTACAAGGTAGTGATGTATATAGATTATTTAAATTTGTGTCAATATCCGATGGTACAGCAGCAAATAGAGAAATAAAAATTTCATTGATTAATATGTCCTTTGAGAGGGGTGAGTTTGATATCTTAATAAGAGATTTCTACGATACAGACGCCAATCCAAACGTATTAGAAAAATACACTAGGTGTAGTTTAGACCCAACTAAAGTATCTTTTATAGGTAGAAAAATAGGTACGTCTACAGGTGAGTTTGAGTTAAAGTCTAAATATACGATGTTATACCTAGGAGAAGGTTTATTAGACGGTGTATTCGCTAATTCAGTACCAGCAGGGTTTGAGGGGTATAGATTTAGAGGATATGGAAATTGTCCAACTAACCCTAAATTAATTTATAAAACAAAATACTACACACCAGGTGAAGTAGTTTACGACCCACCTTTCGGTAGTGGTACGGTAAACAACCAAACAGTAAGTGGTGGTGATAAAGTAAGTAAAGTATATCTAGGTGTATCCAATAGTACTGGAGCAGCTTATGACCCAGATTTCTTTAACTACAAAGGAAAACAAGTACCATCTACTCTATGTACAGCAACAGATGGTGGTGAATGGAGTGTTATAACAAAAGGTTTCCATATGGATTCTGGAGCTACTGTTGTAGTTGGAGGTAGTGGAGCTTACATTGATTTGACTGGTACTACATTAAATGGTAAACAAGTATTTGATTGTGGTGTGGGTCAATTTAACCAAGAACCTACTTTAAGTACTGAACCATATAAAAAACTTAGAAGTCGTAAGTTTACTGTAGCACCACACGGTGGATTTGACGGATGGGATATATATAGAAAAACTAGGTCTAATACTGATGATTATAGAATGGGTCTTAGTGGTTTCTTAGCAGGAGCTTGTTCATCAAGTGATTTCCCATTAGGTACGGGACTAGGGTCATTTAAAAAATTAAGTGCTACTGAAGCAAACACTGATTATTTTGCGTTCTTAAGAGCTATTGAAACTTTTAGTAATCCAGAATCAGTAGATATTAACGTATTTAGTACACCTGGTCTTGATTATGTAGACAACTTAGGTTTGGTAAATGAAGCTATTGATATGGTTGAAACGGAAAGAGCGGATTCACTATACGTAGTAACAACACCAGATTATAACATGTTTGTACCAGATACTACAGATACAACTAACCAAGTTACACCAGAAGAAGCTGTAGATAATTTAGAAGACTCATTAATCGACTCAAACTACACGGCAACTTACTACCCATGGGTACAAGTAAGGGATACGGCTAATAACAAACAAATTTATATACCACCAACAGCTGAGGTTATGAGAAATATAGCATTAACTGATAATATCGCCTTCCCATGGTTCGCATCGGCAGGTTATACTAGAGGTATTGTAAACGCAGTAAAAGCTAGAAAGAAACTTACATTAGACGAAAGAGATACTTTATATGTGGGTAGGCTTAACCCTATCGCTACATTTAGTGATGTAGGACCTATTATTTGGGGTAATAAAACTTTACAGATTAGGGAGTCTGCTTTAGATAGAATTAATGTTAGAAGATTATTATTACAAACTAGAAAATTGATATCAGCTGTTTCAGTTAGATTAATATTTGAACAAAATGATGATATAGTAAGACAACAATTCCTAGACCTAGTAAACCCAATATTAGATTCTATTAGAAGAGATAGAGGTTTAACAGACTTTAGAGTTGTACTTTCTAATGACCCAGAAGAAATCGATAGAAATGAAATGAACGGTAAGATATATATTAAACCAACAAGAGCGTTAGAATATATCTTTGTTGAGTTCTTAATAACTCCTACAGGGGCTTCTTTTGAAGATGTATAATATTTATAATAAAAAAAGATATGAAATTTAGTAAAAAAATAGTAACAGAAAGCCTAAATCACCCAAACAGTGGTAAAAAAGTATTCACTGAAGGTAAAAGGCAAAACGTTGTACTTAGTGAAGAACAACTGGATAGGTTACTTAGTAATCTAGAAAACACAAACCAAAGGTCTATTGAGACTATAGTAAAGGAGTGTCACCAGATAATTAGAGAGTCTATAACTAGTGAAGGTTTAGAGTTAAGTATTGATGACTATTCTGATGATTTAATTGGTGAGGGTTTTGATACTGGTGGTTATAATCGTGGAGTTGCGGCTGGAGAAGGTATAGAAAATATTATTAATGGTATAAAGAAAGCCTATGACATGATTAAAGATAGTGATACTAGAAAAAAATTAGCTAACTCCATCACTAAATTAGGTAACTTTATGACTATTACAGCTGATGCAATTGCTTCTGGAAGAGACCAAAGAGCAATGACAAACCCAGATTCACTAAGAGACCCACTTCCTTACCCTGAATTAGATGAGGGTGATGATAAAGAAATGGGAGAAGCTCATCATGAAATGGATGAAGAAGCAAAACCAGACTTTTTAGACCTAGATGGTGATGGTGATAAAGAAGAGTCTATGAAAAAAGCAGCTAAAGACAAACTAAAGGAAGAAAAAGAAGAAAAAGAAAAACTTCTACAAGAAGAAATAAATAAAATGAAACAAATAATAAAACCTATAGCAAAAATTTAAAAATATGAAAAAGATTAAATTAAAAGAGGCAGAATTAGTTAACTTAATAGAAAAATTAGTTAAAGAAAACCTAGGAAATGGAAACGGTACAAATTTCGGAATGATGGGAACACCAACCGCAAAATATAAAGAAATGTTTGAAACTAAGGACTTAGAGGAAGATTCTGAAGGTGAAGAAACTTATAACTATGGTGAAGATGAAGGTTCTGATAAAAAAGAAGAAATGTCCATGGAGGACCATGTTAAGGCTATAGAAGACCATTTAGGTTATCTCAAAAAAGATATGGGTTACGATGAGGACCATGAAGACCGTGACGAAAAAGACACTGAATTTAAAGAAAGTAAATCAATGTACGTGAAAAACCCAAAAGGAGCACCAAAAAAATAACAAAACTTACTGTAAATTAAAAAGGTCCTTTCGGACCTTTTTTTATTCTACTAATTTACCACCATTTAATAATATTAAAATTAATATCATTGGTGCTAATAAAGGAGCTTTGATAATGTGTGATATGACATAAAATATGTACCATTTAGTACTTGGGTTATCACCACGTCTAGATTCAAACGATAAATAACTATTACGTATACCATCTTCATTAATTATTAAGAACACAAACATTAGTATTTGTGAAACTATAAGATAAGATAAGATATATTCTAACATAATTTTATTTTTTAAAGGTTAAACATCTATTAATTTATACGACTGTTGTAACTATTAGTTACTGTTTTTTGAACTTTAGTTTTGAAAAGTAGTAGTAGTTGTACCCGTTAATATTTTCGTATACTTCCTGAACATAAATATTAATTATTTTATTTTCTATATTAACCACTTCATAATTTATAGGTCTTGATGAGCCTCCGATTAGTTGGTAATTCCCAGAAACATCCTCAGTAACAGTTATATTGTTTGTTGTTACATTTAAACCGTATGGGTATATAGAATCACCATTTAGTGTAAAACTACCAGTACCAGGAACATTTTTAGGAAAATTAAAACACCAAGTAGTCTGGTATCTAACCAAAGTTTCTATAGAAAATAAAGATGTGCCATCGTATCTTAAACTACTAACGGTACCACTACCGAATAAAAATATTTCACTACTTTCATCAGTGTCTAGATTTTGAACATACATTGTTCCACTTTGTAACACCCAACAACCATCTAAAAAATTAGTTTCTACATAGTTACCATTATTTTGTGTGGTAGGGTATACTGTTGTACATGGTGGGTACATTGGTTCTTTAACACAAGAACTAAGAACTAAAAACAAACACAATACTTTTATTAAATTTTTCATACTACAAAGATAACGAATAAAAACGACTAAACCAAATTAAATTGTATTTATATTATATGTCACAACAAATAATTATAACTAAAGAACAACTGGAACGAATTGGTAGTGTTTTGGAAGAACAATCTGTAGGCGTAAGAGCTTATAGTTTTGATTGGGATGATAATATTCTTAAAATGCCTACCACTATTAAAATGTTGAAAAAGACTGATAGTGGTTGGGAACCTGTTCTGGTAGGTACTGAAGAGTTTGCGTTAGTAAGGGATAGTGAAGACTATAAATTAGATAATGGAGCTTTTGACAATTTTATAGAAGAGGGTGCATTCTTAACAGACTTAGAAAAGGCTTTAAATAGTGGTTCATTCGCTCCTTCATTCGATAAATTTAAAGAAGCTTTAATTTATGCAAACCCAATATCTATTATAACAGCAAGAGGTCATAACCCAAGAGCTTTAAGAAAAGGGATGGATTTAGTAATCTCACACACATTTAACGAAGATGAATTAGGTAAAATGATTGATAACATTCAACAAACCTACCCAGAATTAGATGGACAAGAACCAGAAATGGTATTAAAAACATATTTAGATTCACACGAATACCACCCAGTAACATCAAAAATATTTACGGATAAGTTTGGTTTGGAGAGTGGTTCAGCCGCAAATCCAGAAGAAAATAAAAAAATAGCTTTAAGAGATTATGTCGCTAATATAGTTGAAAAAGCTTCCAAGATGGTCAATTTAGGTAGTGAAAAACTATCTGTTGGGTTTAGTGATGATGATTTAGGAAATATAAACGCCATAATACCTTTTATAAAAGAAGTATTACAGGTAGAATTTCCAGATGTAGATTTTATAGTTTACGACACATCTGAAGGTGGAATGAACAAAATAGTATTAAAACAAGTGAATTAGAACATTTTTTCTAATCCCGATATATTTATAGTATATAATAAAAAAGTAAAAACAAAAAATTAAAAAGATATGGCTGACTTATTGATGAAAATGCCTATACCTTATGAACCAAAGAAAAAGAATAGGTTTATTCTAAGATTTGACTCTTCTCTGGGAATTAACGAATGGTATGTAGAGAGTACTTCTAGACCACAGGTTACAATTAACTCTGTAGAAGTACCGTTCTTAAACACCTCTACTTATGTAGCAGGTAGATTTGTATGGAACACAATAAATGTAACATTTAGAGACCCAATCGGACCATCAGCAGCACAAGCTTTAATGGAATGGGTTAGAACTCACGCGGAATCAGTAACTGGTAGAATGGGTTACGCTGCTGGGTATAAGAAAAATATTGACCTAGAAATGTTAGACCCTACTGGTGTCGTTGTAGAAAAATGGATAATGCAAGGTTGTTTCTTAACAGACGTTAACTTCAATGACTTAAGTTATAGTGATGACGGACTAGCAAACATTTCAGCTACTCTTAGACCAGATAGATGTATACTAGTTTACTAAAGTAAACCAAATATAATTTACAAAAGCCCTTTAATTAGGGCTTTTTTATTGCAAACTACTTGACTTTAATTTTATAAATTACGATGCTTATAGCGCAATCTATTTAAATCAATAAAAACTAAACATATATATTTACATATATAATATATTAATTAAATTATAAGCTATGCAAGAACAATTAGGCCAACAACAAGAAAAAATCTTACCTTATGACATGGTAAAATTACCTTCTCAGGGTGTTTTTTATAAAAATAACAAGAAATCAGTATAAGAAACTTATTTAAATGCTTCTGACGAAAACTTATTAGCTACACCATCATTACAAGCTAATGGTGAACTAGTTAACACACTGATATCCAGAAAAATATTAGATAAGGATATCAATGTTATTGATATGCCGGAATGTGACAAGGAAGCTATATTAGTCTTTTTAAGAAACACAGCTTTTGGTTCGGACTATAAAGTTACATTAAAGGACCCTAAAACGGAAGAATCGTTTGAAACTACATTAGACCTATCGATACTTAAAACAAATGATGTTGGGGTAGAACTGGACAACAACAATGAATTTAACCACTACCTAGAAGTATCCAAGAAAAAAGTAAAACTATCTTTTTTAACACCACAAAACGAAAGAACACTAAAAACATTAGACGAACAAAATAAAAATGCTGTAGTAAATACCTATATGACCAAACAACTAGAATTAATGGTTAAAGAAATAGATGGTAATAGAGAACCAATGACTATAGCACAATTTATACAAACAATGCCAATTCGAGATTCTCAATCTATTAGAAAAATAGTTAGAGAAAATTCGCCTTCACTAGATTTAACTATCCCCGTGTTAACTCCATCGAATGAAGAGATAAACGCGAGAATCACATTCGGGGTTGAGTTTTTTCGTCCTTTCTACGGCATATAGGAATGCCCTATTGCAAGAATTCTATTATCTAATGAAACACCTCCACATAGCGTGGACAGACCTCCTACAAATGCCTACATTCGAACGTAGATTCTACGTAAATTTTCTAACAGAAGAGTTCCAAAAAAAGAATGAAGCTGCGGAACAAGCTAAAAATCAAAGTAAAAACAGATTCTAAATATTTATAATAAAACAATTATTATAATATGGCAAGTGTTGCAGATAATATAAGAGGTAAAAAACCATGGACTTCACTATCAAGTACCGAACAAAGAGCGGCTGAAGATGCCGGATATAATCAACGTAGTTGGACAACAGAAATAGGTCCTACAAATACACCACCACCATCAGGAGGAGCGGCCGCTCCAACCTCAGACATGTTTGTAAAATTAGGAAAACTAGCTACAGAAAGGGTACCTAAAAAAGAGACCACAGTTGGTGATTTAGAAGATATGGCAGCAGTATTGAAAAATGTGACATCAGCATTAAAGAATATTGACTCCAACATGGACACAATTTTAAATATGTTAGCTCTAGAAGATACACTTAGGGTAGATATATCTAAAACTCTAGGAATGTCCAACGCACAGTTAATGGATACAGTAGATGGTCTAACTGAGGCAGGAATGTCAGCATCCAAATTCGGCCTAACCGTAAATGACTTATTCGAGACATTCAAAAGTATGACTCAGGAAGTGTCAAGAAATCTTTTTATACCAACCGAAGTCACAGAAAGAGCTGCATTATTAACTAAAACTTTAGAAGGTTTTGATGCTGGAAAATTTGCTGAAGGTTTTGATACTATAGGTTTTAGTTTAGATACTGCTATGGGTAAAGTAGACGAAACCAATAACGCTATGTCAGAAATACTACAGACAGGTAGAGATTTCGGTGTTGTAATGGAAAAATTCTTAGCTAACATAGGTGATGAACTAAAATTAATTAATACCTATGGTTTTGATAGAGGGGTAGAAGGACTAGCTAGAATGGTAGCAAGAGGGCAGGCATTGGGTATTGAAATGAGTACTGTTACAGGTCTTGCGGATAAATTCTTTGACCCAGAAGGTGCCATTGATTTTGCGGCACAAATGCAAGTGATTGGTGGAGCTGTGGGTGACCTACAAGACCCATTCAAACTTATGTATATGGCAACCAACGACCTAGAAGGGTTACAAGAAGCAATTGCCGATACAGCAGCTCAAGCAACATATTTTGATAAAGAAAAAAATAAGTTCTCCATTTCACCAGAATCTAGACGACAGTTAAAAGCAATGGCAGAACAAATGGGTATGAGTTACCAAGACCTAGCAGACACAGCTGTAAGGTCAGCTAGAAGAGCAGAAGTATTTAATCAAATAGGTGACTTTAGTGATATGTCAGAAACCGATAAGGAATTAATAGCTTCCATGGCACAAATTGGTGAAGGTGGTACCGCGGAAGTAAAAATACCTGGAATTGAAGAAATGGTAGACGTTGCGGACGTAACTGAATCACAAATGGAGTTACTAAGAAAGGAAGGGATGACGGATTCTGATGTCTATAAACAACAACTTACAGTCGCTGAAAAAGCTAATCAGTATCTTGCAGCGATGGACGCGGGTATTAGATTAATGGTTAAAAGTGAATTTGGGTTTGGAGATAAAGATGTGAGAACAGAATCTTTAACTCAAACAATAGCAAACGAAATGCCTAGCTTAAGTCCAACACAATTAGAACAATTAAGAAAAGGTGATATAGATGCTGTTGCTAAGGACATTGAAAAAGCTGGTACCGACGGAGCTAAGAAAGCTTTGGAAGAATTACAAAAAATGCACGCAAATGATGCGATAATCACACCAGAGGGTATAACAACTTTTGATAAAGGAGATATTTTAGTAGCAGCACAAAAAGGAAATGTAAAATTAGGTGAAGACCTAGACTCGTCAATAGCTAGTAGGACAGAAAGTCTAAGTAAAACTATAACACAGAATAGTAGTACAGTTAACAATACAACAACAATGAAACCTTTAACTTTGGAATTAAAAGGTAATATCGATGTCAATAATGGTGAAGCAAGGATGAATGGGCAAGACTTCCTTAAGTTACTACAAATGGATAGAGGGGTAGCTTTAGAAACTGGTAAACTACTAAATGACGCTATGTCTTTAGGAGCATAATCTTATTTACCACAATACCCTTACGAAATTACGTTACAATCTATTTATTATAAAAGAATAATATATGTCAGTAGGATTAAATACAGGTGGTGTACAAGCTTTTGGGATGCAAGGTCCATACAAACCTAATGTAGCGTCTACGGAAAAGCTAAGAGTTTTTCTATTAGGAAAAAACCTACAAAGCTCATATCTTTCAGACAGTAACCCAGTTCCAGCCCCATTCGGATTACAACCACCAGGTAAACAAAATACTAGTATATATGAAAAATCTGTAATAGACCAAAAAACAGTTCAAGAACTAGCACCACAAAACTTAGTAAATTTATTTTTAGATAATAGTTACGGACCAGAAGGTGGGTATAACGACGTACAAACTATAAACGTTAAAAAAGTACTACCTAGAAGAGGAATAGACTACATAACACCAAACACATTACAACCCAAATCATTTGTTTCTTCGGAATATACATCCGCAGAAATATTAGAAACAGTTAACATAACTAACGGAATTATCAATACTTTAAATAGTAAAATTTTAAATGATAGTGAATTAGTACAAAAATCAAGTGGTAACCTAAGAGAACAACTAGGTTATAACCAAGGGTGGAATGATTTAGATTTAAGTGATAAAGGTTCTTTCATGTTTAATGTAAGTGCAAATCCAGGTGAAAAAGAATTAAATGGTACAGATTACCTTTCTAGAATAACTAACCTATATTACGGATATTCTAACATACCAGGTAACTATTTTAATGGTATATTTAAACCAGATATTAATTTTTTAGCTAAAAATGGGGTAAGTATGATGGCTGGAACATTTGGAAATATACAAGCTACTGCTAATGCGGTAGCTAGTCTATTAACAGGTGGGGACAATATCCCTACAAATCCAGTATCTAACCCGGTACCCAGTGATAGATTTATTACTTATATGGGTGAAGAACAACAAAAAGCACTTTTTACATCTTTAGACTTTAACAAATATCGACCAGACTACTCAAGAGTCCAACTAAGGCAAGGAGTAACCAACATAACACCATACTACTATATAGGTTCTAAAAGTAATGAACCATCCAAGATACAATCACCTATGGGAGCCATACCCCAAGATGAATTTGGTAGACCTATAAATGCTCTTGTTTATGGACCATCTACTTTAGCAAAACAACTAGAAACAGTAGACGGACAACAATTATGGCCATACTATATGTTTGGTTTACGTGGTTATACCTATAATGATGGTGGTAGTTTAGCTGGTGGGTGGACCTGGATGGGTAACCAATCATTCGCTTCGACTAATGCACCTTACGATTTACTAGCCACAAGGTCTTTCCAAAAACCAAAAAGAAAAGGTGGAATATTAGATGAAACACAAAAACTAATAGACTCAGCACCACTTATGGGTGGGGCTAGAAGAAAGCACGCGGGTCACGCAATCGACCAAACATCTAAAATATTTTCAGATGGGTATAAAGAAATATCTAAAGGTTCTGGTGTTAGGTTTGTTGACGAATCAAACGGAGTATTTGGTATTGGTGGTGGATTAGTAGCTAGAGAGTTTTGTAGAACTTGGACTAAAGACGACCCATATTGGAAAATGGATAACTTACAAAAACATAAAGGAAATCATTTAGGTAAAGCCGGTTCAGTACTAACTAACACATTTAATTTAAATATAGCACCTATTTTTGGTGTAAACGTAGACACAGAAAAAGCTGAAAAGAATGTAAGTAAGTACATGTTCTCAATAGAAAATCTTGCTTGGAGAGGAACTTCAGAATTATTAAATTTACCTAAATCTGAAAAAGGACCTAATGGTGGTAGGGTAATGTGGTTCCCACCTTATGATTTACAAGTTGGGGATACAAATTCTGCACAATGGAACTCAGTTAACTTTTTAGGTAGACCGGAACCAATCTACACGTACAACTACACAGAAAGAATTGGTACACTAAACTGGAAAATAGTAGTTGACCACCCATCTATATTGAATGTAATTACGGAAAACACATTAAAAGGTGTCCCAGATTATGTCGCTGACCAAGCTTTAGAAGCATTTTTTGCTGGGTGTAAAGAATATGACGTATATGAGTTAGCGTCTATATTCCCTAATTTATCTGTTGATGATATTATTAGTATACAAAATGATATTACGGACCAATATGCCGCGGACCCTGGAACTACAGTTGCTGATAACACTAGTGGGGTCGACACACCAGTAAACCCAAACCCACCAAACGAAGGGGTAATTGACTTAGATGGTAGTGACCCAGCAAATGAGGGTATAATTGATTTAGACAGTAGTAGTACTGTTGGTAGTGAAAGTACAATACCAGATAATGTACAAAATACAGAAATGGAAGGTTCCTGGAATGATTTTAGTGCTAGTGAACCAGGAGAAACTCCACCAGGTGAGATACAAGCTACAGCGAATAACCAAGCGGGTGCAGGTAAAGAAAAGAAACTAGACACAGCAAAAATATTAGCTAAAATGTTGGGTGAAGAAAACTACTTTAACGCTTTAAAACAAGATGACGAATTTATATATAATTCATTAAAAAGACAATTAAAACACTTTCATCCATCATTTCACTCTATGACACCAGAAGGTCTAAATAATAGACTAAGTTTTTTATTACAGTGTACTAGACCAGGTAATACAATACCAACAGTAAACGCTGACGGTAGTTTAGATACAGAAAGAGATGTTGACAATACAGCTTTTGGAGCACCACCTATATGTGTATTAAGAATTGGTGATTTTTACCACACAAAAATAGCTATAGATTCTGTAAGTTTTAGTTATGACCCATTAATTTATGACTTAAACCCAGAAGGTATTGGTGTACAACCTATGATAGCTAACGTATCAATGAACTTTAAATATATTGGAGGACAAGGATTGGAAGCACCAGTATCCGAACTACAAAACGCTCTATCAAACAACTTCTTTGCAAACACAGAGATGTATAATAATAATAGTGTTAAAACAACAACAGACAAACAAAAACCTGTAACTGACGAACAAGAAATAATTGCTGAAATGGAAGCTCAACAAGCTGCTGCTTCACAAGGAAGTTCTAATGGTAGTACTACAGAAGGTAGTAGTACAGACGGTGAACAAAGTGGTAATCTTTGGCAAAACTTCTGGGGTACAGGACCATAAAAATATAAGAAATGGATTATACAATAAATTATAAAAATCTTTTAAATACTTTCGTTGATGAGAGTAAGGCATATTCTTTGGATGTTAAAAATAGGTTACACGACCTATTTCTATACCACAGTATGGGTGCTGTTGAAGAAATAATGTTTACTAGAAATTTTAGTGCTGGGATATTAGGTACTGCTACTGACGCACGACTGGTAGGTGTACCTAGAGAAGTTATAACTAGAATAACTGATTATTATACAACACTTAAAAACAATATAAGTGCAGAAACCACAACTATACAAACTGAATTAAATACATGTTCCCCATCTATACCTGAAAAAGTTTATGTACAAAATCTTTTATACACTACTTTAGAAACACAATTAAACAACACTATGACACAAGTCATAACAGTAGTTCACAGCCTTAGAGAGTTACAACAAAAATTGGCTACCACAGCTGACAAACTTAACTTTGTTACAAACAGTAATGGACATACCGGATTTTTAGATGGGCAGTACATAAACCCCAATGGTGGTAGAGTTGTGGCATTTGAGTTAACCGGGTCAACAATAAACGAAGTTACCACTCAGTACAATGTTAGCAATAGATACTTAAACACATTTATAACCAACCACGTAAACTCTAATTTCACTAAAAATTATCCAGGTGGCGGAGAATACATTTTCTTTAGTCCTGTTATCTACACAAATGAAGCTAATCATTTTACATTTAGTAATAAAACAGAATTAGATAAGTTACTTAAATATAGAAAAAGTACACTTTATAATGATTTAACAAATATAGACCCATTAGGTGTAACGGGGTTAACATCTGTTACTGAACAAGTATTTAAAAGTAAATTAAATAATATTATAAAAGTGTGGATAAACTATGATACTGGTCTAATGACCTCTAGATTTACAAGTAATTTGGATGGGGGTTATAAAACATTAGAAGGTAGTTTAAATAGATATTACTCGGACTACAATGTGGGGTACTCAATCAATACCGGAGTAACCGCAGAAAGTATAGTTAGAAGTAATTTGATAAATAAAAACGTTGGAATTAGTGATAATAAGTTTAATTACAAACTATTAAACCAACTATATATTAGTTAAAATATGAGTTATTATAATAGATATAGTGAATTTATCATCAACGGTGATTATGTTATGGTACCCAGTATAGTACTAACACCAAAATCCAGTGATAGAAAAATAGTTTATAAAGTAGGTAAAACTAGGTTAGATAAATTATCTGACCAGTTCTATGGTTCACCATACTATGGGTGGTTGATAATGCAAGCAAATTCAACATACGGAGGACAAGAATGGAATATACCAGACGGTACCATAATTACAGTACCTTTCCCATTAATGCAATCATTAGAGGACTACAAATCTAAATTAGACCAACACTTCCTCTATTATGGCAGATAGTTTAAATTCAGGTAATATATTAACAACACAAATAGGTGGAAATGTAGTTTCCATAGACCCAAATAAAATAGTGGGTAGTGACGGTGTTGTAAAAGATAGGTTAGTTAACCAAGAAGATTTTGTTATGTATGCTAATCTAACAGCTAAAATCTTCCCTAGAAGTAAACTATTAGTTGGTGCAGCTGCAGGTGATGAGATAAGTGTAGAAATAGCAGACGGTGAACTAAATTTTCTCAAACCAAAAGGTAAAAATTCTTTTGACTCTGACTGGACCGATGCGTTCACCGACCCAGACGTAAACCAAAAAATAAAAACACAAACAAAAGAAGGGGTAACAATATCACAAAGTATAAATAACCAAAACGATTTTCAAGGATTTGGAATAACTTCTATAAGTATTAAAATTAATGCATCTTATATACCACAAGTCAGTATAAATTTTACGGACGTAAGAGGAAAGACATTATTTGAACAAGCTAAAGTTAATACACCTTACACCGCTTTTTTTCACCTACCTTATCCCACATTCTTTTTAACCCTTAAAGGTTACTATGGAAAAGCTGTACAATACCAGCTAACGTTAGAAAAATTTATATCTCGTTTTGACCCATCTTCTGGAGATTACTTAGTCACATGTGACTTTAAAGGTAATCATATTGCAATGTTAAGGGATATAAATATGCATGAAGCAGTTACCGCACCATACATGTACCCAACCAGACAAGACGCGTCTACCGGTACAATACAAATGACAAAAGGTAGACAAGTATTGGGTGAGGTTTATAGAGAATATCACACAAAAGGACTAATAGGTGATAATCTATATGATAAAAAATATACAATAGTAGAGTTAATAGAAAAAATACAATCTATAGACAATGACATGTCACAAGTTTTTGGTAAAGCTAATTTGCAAAGTACAACACATAAATTAGAATACGAAGAAACTTTAGAAAAATTTAAAGAAGCTGTAACTGGTAAAAAAGGTTGGGTTGGAAAGTATTTAGACACATCTAGTGCTGGTAGACGTAATGTAACAGTAGAAGAACCACCATACCCACCATTACAAGGACAACCAAATCCACCTACACCTAATACGGGTAGGACTATAGTGACCAACGCTTACCCGTTAAAAGGAATGTCAGCAGCTACAGCGGAAACAGACCCAACAAAAAGAAAAGAAAGACAAGACGGATTAGTTGATGATGCAAAAAATGCTTTAGAGGCGATAGTAAAAAAATACTTTAAGTTATTACAACAAAACCCCACATTTAAAGCTAGAAGTAAGGTAGATGGTGGTAAGTATTCTGTCGCCACAAGATTCAGTGACCCAACATATGACATTTTTGAAAGTTCAAAAATTACTAAAGCTGTAAAAATAGGTGGTATAACCACACAATTACCTACACAACAAGCACCGTGGTTTATGTTTGAAGGTAGTACTGATAGTTTTATGTTTATATGGACGACAACAAAACGAATATTTGATGCCAAAGCAAAAACTATGGCAGAAAATTTAAGTGAAGAACTTAATGGTAGACTACAAAAAGCCATCGGATTTAAACCAACAATAAGAAATGTTTTTGCGATTATTTTAGCTGGAGCTGACACTTTTTTAAAGTTGTTAGACGACGTACACACAGAAGCTTTCTCACAAAGACAAAATGAACAAAGACTAGCTGTTGCGGTCTCTTCAAACGACTCAAACGCAACCAACCAAATTGTCTATCCATGGCCACAATATTATAAAATTGAGGAAGAAGAAAAAGGTGGTAATTGTACTACAACTAATTCAGTTTTAACTTATCCAGGTGCAAATGAAGTTATCGCTAATACTTTAGGTAACGACCAAAAAATATGGCCAGAGGTTGCTTTTGTGGAAGAATATACAAAAGCAACAAATTATAAATTTAGTTTTTTTAGTCCACCAGTTGAAAATACTGGAATTGATAAGGATTTTACCCCTATAACAGTTTATGACTGGTTACCAACAGACACACCATATTCTAGTCTTGAAGATTTAGATATTTGGTTTGAAATTCTAGATAGAGCACAAAGAGCGGTTTTAAATGGTGGGTTAGTATCTAGGTATGCTGGACAAGTTGGTGCCTCACCTAATTCTTTAATCGGTGAAGGTATAGTAGAATTAGGAAAATACGACGCCTTAAACCTATACCAAAGAATTAAATCTTATAGTACACAAAAACAGGTGTTTATGGATTTAGGTGGCCTTGGACAAATGTTAACCATTTTAAAAGATGCGGACCCTAGTAGATTCAGACAATACCAACTATACGGAACCATAACACCATACACCATAAAAGGTACTTTTACACTAAACTACAAACCAAATAGGTTTACGGTAATACCACAAAGTTTTGAACAAAACACTAAAGTACTTTTAGAAGGTAAAACTAATGGTATGTATGATTTGGCACCTTGTATTTTTGGTCCATGGGTACGTAATAACTTTGCAAACGCTAAAGGGGTATCACAAAATGATTTCTTTGACATTAGTAAGAATGTACAATATGAAATAAATGAAAAAAATGTTTTAACAGATACCTGGAGTACACAATATCTAACTAGAGCAAAGTACATAACATCTAATTTTATAGACCTAGACCAAGAAAAACTAATAGAAAGAAAAAACAATTCAAACGCATTAAACACCTTAACCACAGCAAATGAAGCTTATGAATCATTTGCAGAACATAAATTTATTACAGAAGGTGAAATACATGGTTCACCAACAGTATCAACTATACCAGGGGGTGGGACCAATACAGAATTAGCTGCGGTAAGATTAACATCTATGTTAAACACGCCTTATTTTATGAACGCATTAACCGCTGGTGCCGAGGCTGAAAAGGCAGGTACATTTAACGCGTATACACAAGCAGCATACTTATTTTTAAACTCATTACCACTACCAACACTAAGAGAAAAAGTTATATATAAAAAAGAGGATAATGATGAATTTGGTAACTACATATCACAAATGTTTAATCAAATGCCTGCGATACACAATCTACCAATAGCATTTATGTTAAGGATTGGTTCTGTGTGGTGGAGGTATAAAACAGAAGTACAAACACAACTTGACCCTTTAAACACCATATGGGGTAATATAGGGGTAGTAACCCAAGTAGGGTATACCGGACCAGATAGTATTTATGAAACCCCATTAAATACAACTAATTATTATACATTTGTCGCGAGTAATGATGGTCTTACATCTTCTGGACCATACCCATATGTAAGTCACGATAATACGGTTGCTAATACTATAATGCAAGTTGGTGTTTACCCAAAACTAATAGATACCATTAATTTTATCGCTACTAATAGTACTAATTATAATAATATTGGTGCTGGACAACTACTAAATAATCTTTTAGATGCTACGGGGAACGCACCTTTAACAATAGAACCTAACAGTAACATCAACTATAAGTCATTTGATAATGTTGATGTAAAATTTTACAGTGTTTATCTAAGGTCAACAAATATAACGGTACCAGCCTTAGGTGTTACGACCGCAAATTCACCAGACCCAGGAGGGTATACAATACTTTTCCCTTCTTCAGGTGGATTAAATCAAACAGATGCAAGTACATACGAAACACCAACATATGGTAATCCAGCTTTACACAATGGAGCTAGTAGAATTTTATGGGGAGCATCCAACTATGGTTATTTTGAACATAGACCCACATACCAATCAACACCAGGACAATATTTCAAAAAAATTAATCCAGAACAAAATGAACAAGAAGATTGGAGTTTTAGTGAACAATCTATATATGACACTATTGAGGTCCTTAGAGGTGTGTTTAACACCGAACAATTAGACGCTTTTGAACAAGAATTTTTAACTTTCTCAACACCAGGAGGGTCTAGTGCTCTAGGTGGTTCTTTAAAAGAATTAATTAGAGAATTAGTTGTGGTGGAAGATAGTTGGGTTAGTATGGTTGGGGACCTATCATCCATGTCCATAATACCTAACAGTAAAGAATTAGCAGAAGCACAAATGTTAAAATTCAACACAACAATGTTTCAATTCTTAAATAAAAAAGTAGAATATATTCACAGAAGTACCACCAATCTAGATTTAGTTGTAAACAACCAAACACTACTAGAAAAATTACAAACAATACACCGCATTAATAATAATTTTTTTCAGGGTGAATCTCCATTTGAAAACCTAACAGAATTATATGGTAGTTATGCTAATGGACTACAAATACCAGGTTCAGGAGGGTTTTTTATAGGTAACCCAATAGAATATCAAACAATAAGATTAGAAGTTGGTGAATTCTATAGTGGGGGTGACCCCCAATTTAGTAGTTTAGTTCCAGCGGATGACACTAACCCAATATATAAATTTTTTACAAGCATAAATAAACCTAATTCAGCAGATGGTATGGAATTTAATGTGGCTAATATAGTTGATTTTGCACCTTTTATTAAACTATACGCTTCATACTGTAGTCTACATGGTACTATACCAGCAAACGAATTTTTAAATAAGTTAATCACTGAAATAGACTTTACACAAGTTTCACAAGAATTATATATTTCTACTTTATTAGAAGAGGTTAAAAAGAATATAAAACAAAATCTAGAAACTGATAACACAACAATAAATGTTATAACAGATGATAGACCAGAAGTTAAATCAAACGATATAAAATAAAA
>UEXN01001556.1_pt1 | contig 17828 bp, 19 predicted proteins | sample 1796711 | NCBI WGS metagenome assembly UEXN01 (sample SAMEA4772470, study PRJEB27181) | metagenome | reverse complement strand
CACCAACACCATCTTTAGCAGTACCACTAAGAACCTCGACCCACATTCTTTCGCTACCAATACCCCTTGCTTTAGACTGGGCATTAACTGGAAATCTTACTTTAATCATATTATCGCTTTGAAATAACTCATCAGTAGGTAGCGATTGATTACCTCTAATGAATGTCATATTAGTTTTAGGCATATGTCCATCTCCTTTTTTGCTAGAACAAGATAGTTATATAGGTATTCATAGCCTAGTGTCAAGCATTAAATTTCATCTAAAATACTTTTTGTTTCCATATGGGTATAATTTTTTTGAACTTTGCCGTACTCGACTTCTTTTGCAGCTCTTGGATCGTCTTCAAATAATTGTTCGTTTGGGTCGGGTTCTGTCTTCGTATTCATAGCTTCTTTACATACTTTTTTTAAAGCATTGTAATTCTCGCTACTAGTCATAGCGAACATCCCATGTAGCATTATCAGGTTTACAGGGCCAACAAAACCAAGACCAGCCATTATTAATTGAATACGAAGCACCTGGCTTTCCACAAACCGAACAAATGTTCGTTTTTGGTATGGGCTGCGCTGCTGCAACCCATGTTCTTTTTACATCCCATGTTCTTCGTCTACTTTGTTCGCTCATTTTCTGCCTCCTTTATTGCCCAAAATAACCTTGCAGCTACTTGAGGAACTATACTATTCCCCAAGGATTTTATTCGGTGTGTCCGATTGGATACCCCATGAGCCACTCGACCCACTCGGGGTTCAGGCTTCCACCAGATTGGTCCTGATCCGATTTCGAGTCGTCTATCTCGCTCATCCTCTTGACTATTACCCCCAATTGAGTGTCTTGCCTCTTGCTCCGATACAGATCTAGGTTCTCCCCCGAGTCCTTGTAATCCCGAGCCGTTGGTGTAGGGTACATCTCCCTTTTCTTTTTCTCTGCCATCGCAACTGCTGTTTGAAGTGTCGCTCCAAACTTCGTTCCGTTTCCCCGAATTGATGTCTTCCCGTCCTCGCTCACCGATCCCGACATCTTTCCCGTGTGTGCGCCTCTCGGTGTCGCTGTTGGCGTGGGCCACATCATCTGCTTCTCTTGTTTCTCCTTGAAGTCCACCGCATCCGACAGTTTCGCTCCGAACTTCGTTCCCGTTCCTTTCCTCGTCACCGTGTAACCCGACTGGTTCTCCTCCACATAATCCCCCATTCCCGGGAAGTAGTCCGTTGCTTTCGGAGTGGGCCACATCTTCATCGTGTTCTCGTCCACTTGCTCCCTCAAATTGGAAGGTTTGCTGCGACCTTTCCGATGTCCGTTCATCATTCGGATTGTAGCTTCTTCTGACCTTTGGGGTAGATGATCCATCGTGTTCGGTGTGGCCCACAATCCAACATCGTTCTCGTCTGTGTTTGGCATCTGCGGCGCAAGCTGGAATAATAAATGGTGCGGCTTTGTATCCGATACTCTCCAAGTCAAAGAGACTTCTTTTGAGGCCCATTGGCATGTTAACAAAGCCTCGCACATTTTCCCCAATGATCCATCGAGGTCGTATGTCTTCAATAACCCTAACCATTTCGTGCCAGAGATCACGGTCATCTGAATCTCCTCGCTGTTCTCCTGCGACTGACCAAGGTTGGCAAGGGAATCCTCCAACAACGATGTCTGCATCTCTAAATTCTTTTCCATCAAAACTCCTTATATCACTAAATATTGGAACATTATGCCAATGTTTTCGCAAGACTTTTTGGCAATAAGGTTCTCTTTCTACAAAGGCAACTGTTTCAAAGCCACCCACTAATTTCTCAGCAGCGTAACTAAAGCCACCGATCCCACTAAATAAATCAACTATTTTCATCCCGTACAATCTCCTCCATCAGCTTGGCACAAGTACGCTTCATCGTTAAATATCCAATCTTGCTGTCTATCAACAAACTCTGCGAATTTCTTTAAGTTTCTTCCTCTCTCGAACTGTCTACCAGTTCTTTCTTCTGCATCAATCCACCATTTTGCTAGTTCAGGGTGGTCTCTCACCATTGATGCAAGTTGTGATTCAGACTTTAAAAAACATAAATCACAATTACCTTTAATAGTTTTGCCATTAACAACAGGCAAATCTAATTTAAAATCTTGTTTGTGCCAAAACCTATCAACATCAAATATGGAATGATTAGCTTCACATATAGGATAGAAAGGGTAGAAGCCATTTGCAAAACCAGGTTTACATCTGTGCTTTTCATCTGACCTTATACCCAAAGCGTTGTGCCACTTCTTCCAACCAAGGCTTCTTAAATACTTAGATGTTGTATCCCTTTTCAGGCTACCCGTACAAAACCTAGACATAGGATTGGGTAATCTGTTGTGCTTATTTATTAATTTATCAAACGGTTCACCCTTACGACTTGCGTTGTCATAGCGAACAATTTTAAATACATGTTTGTTTTCTTCGTTTAAATCATATTCTAACCAGGTAATTTTTACATTCCATTTTTGCGAACAATTATTTACGAAGTCCAATGTCTGTGGCATTTCACGACCAGTGTTTTGAAAGCAAACTAAGGCATTATCAGGTAATCCGTTGTTAGCTTCCAATATATGATAAAGCATAAAGGCACTGGTTCTGCCTCCACTAAAGGATATGCAGACGTTATTATCTGGAAGTTTATAAGTTTTCTGTTGCTGTTCTTGCATCATATTCGCCTCTACTCATGTCTCCATCTACAGTACCAAGCCACTTACGACCACCTGACCTAGAAAAAGAATACTTAGATATTCTAACTTCATTCAATAACTCTCTGACCAATCCATCAATTGTTCGCTGTGTTGCGTTGTCTAAAACTTTAGGTGCATCAGAATCTGCAGCCATTCTTTGCAATATTGCATCAGCTCCCGATTGTTGTGTTAATGCTCTACCATCACGCTCACATAAGGCAATCCAAGCAAACAAAGCATCTTTCTTTATTTGTCTGTTACTACCTGAATGCAGCCTTGCTATATCTTCAGATCGATCTTCTAATAATCCCGTAAATACATCACGAATAAAGTGACGTATATCACGCCTTGCAGGTCCATTTGATTTAACAACTGCACCATCAAAGCATCTGTTTCTTTGGTATTCGATACCTAAGTCCTGACAACGCCTACGACCTGTTGCTTCATCAACTTGCCATATTGTAAAAGCACAACGTACACCATCAACTAATGCTGACGTACCTCGTATCATATTTCTTGCTTGTTCAGGTGTTGATACAACTGTATCATCTTTAATCTTTGTCATATGATGACACATAATGACTGAAGCACCCGTTTCTGTAGCTATCTTTGCAAGAAGTCCAGTCAACGCTGCTCCTGCCGCTGGATCGGAGTTTACATCTGCATGAACAAATGATGCCAACGGATCAAATACAATTAATTTTAAATCACTCATCTGTAGTATTTGTGCATATATCTTTTCAAACTCATCGCTAGTTCTATAGCCATCATGTGTATCTTGGAGTATAGGAAACACACCACCAACATTCGGTAAAGACACGACTCGTAGCTCATGTTCATAGTTAAACCTAGAATTGTTCGCATCTAAGCGTTCAATTCTTCTATGCATTTCACCTTCATCATCTTCCGCTGTAAAGATAATTGCATTACCAAACTCGGTAATATTACCACCGAAAGATGCAGATAAGGGCTGACCACTTGCTACTTTCATAGCCAAGTCTAACGTCATCATGCCTTTTCCAGCATCACCAGACGCAGAAAATATTATAGGAACAGCCAATGGTAGTGTTTCACCGATTAAAAACTTCTGTTCAGGTGCTTTACCCTCAAACCTATTTATTAACAAACTGCTATCTAATAGATTTATGTTTCGTTTAACATGCTTGACTGTTGCACTTAGAAACTGACTTATATCAAAACTTTCGGCTATAGCATCGGCTGCATCCCATCTTTCAGGCTTACCTAAAGGTGGTGTAAGCATTGTTACTGACCTTGCACCTGCGTTCATAGCTAAGTCTTGTACGAGTTCAGCTACCTTTTTACCTGCATTATCGTTGTCGGGCCATATAACTAATTCTTTGCCATGTAATGGTGAGAAGTCAAATTGGCTAGCTGACTTACGAGACAACATACCCGCTCCACCCATAGTACATGTAGCTGTAAATCCCATCTCATTAAGAGCATCAGCACATTTCTCACCCTCAACCCATATAACTTTTTCAGAAGCAGAAATGTTCGGTATATTATATAACGGTCTGACATCAGGCATCTTAGGATACGGATTAGTTCCAGTGAACTGACGAAATTCTTTCTTAGGCTTGCCATGATCGTCCATTACTGGATTGCCTGCACCATCTCTCATATTGTATCGTCTGACCATACATATGACTTCACCGTCCACACTTAAATAAGAATGCTCACTATCAAATGGTGTGTTGATATTTATTTGCTGTCTCAATGATTTGTTGATTATGGAATCAATTGGAGGAGCAGCGTTTTCGTCTCTAAGAAATCTAGGAGTGTCGTCTAAATAATCAGAAAAAAATTCTTTTATTTCGGGTAGCTTCATGTCACGACCCTCCATCAATATCTTAACAATGCCTCCAACACCACTTGATCCGTTGAAATCATTGCCTTTCATAAACCAAGGTGATCTTGGATTAATGTCTATTTTTAAAGATTTTCCAGGTTCTCCATTTAAAGAGCCTACATTAAACTCATCACCCCTAATTACACCATTAGGATATGTGTCTCTTAAAATATCAATCTGTGTTTGTGGTGGAACTTTCTGACTTATTAATTCTACTAGTTCTCTTCCACTCATATCACGATTGGTATTGCCAAATCTTACTATACTCATTATACTATCCCTACCTTCATTGGCTGAAGTTATAGGCGACATTTTTTTCTCATGTGTCGCCTATTTTAACTCCAACAAGTCTCTTTATAATTACACCACTTACAATCAAACATTTCTTTTGATTGAGCTATTCGTGGTAACATCTCACCAGCTTTTGTAGCTTGTAATATATTAACTGCCTTATCACTAATCTCTTGAGCAAGAAACTTATCAAAAGGAACAAGTTCATAATATATTTCGCTAGTATTTTTATTAACTACGGTAAATAAACATGGATGTTCTGTTAGTTCCATGTATGCCTGATACAAAGCTATCTGAGCTGCATATATAGGATTGGTTTTTGCCATACCTTTCGATTGAAACTCTTTGAACTTTCTGTCATTAGCTGATTTGTTTTCCCATAAAGACGGATAGCCCATACCAACAGGACCTCCACATATTACACCATCTATATGACCTCTTATCTGTCCATCAGATATAGAAAAACCATATTGATCTCCATTTTTCTTTTCAGTTCGCAAATCAAACCCTGCTTGTTTCAACCAATTAGCCATACTGTCTTCTATTTCGTGACCAAATTGGAATATTCTTAGTGTTTGTGGGCTAAAGTGTCTGTCTTGATCGACTTCCTGACCCATGTAAGTGTATTGTATTTTTCTTGAACACTTTTCTCCGAGTGAAGAACCCCCCAAATATGTTCGTCTTGGTATACTATCTGACTTTTCTTTAATACCTTTGTCAACAAAATCTGCTATCTGATCTTCAAAAGGGTATGTCTTCAAGTCCTTCGGGTTGCCTGATTTGACCGAAGTATTTAATATGAGATTGTGTAACATAGTCGCAGACAAACTCATTTTCTATCTCCCTTGATGATTGTATGACTGATATTAAAGCTACCATTTGTTCTTCTGTCAAATCGCATAATTTTTTCTCCCAACCTATTTTGTTAAATACTTTAGCTGCATTCTTTAATGAATTGTCTTCGTTATTGGCTGTATCCATATACTTTCTCCGTCATCTAAATCTTCATGTGAATAAAAATCTAATTTAAATAATTCATCGTGACCAGACATTACTTTGCAATAACCACCTAATATATCATAGCCTAACTCTTCCATAATGTTTTCCATAGCCTCTGTTACTTCATTCATAAGTTCATGCTCACTATTTATACCAGATATATGCAAAAACATTGATCCATCAACAACATCTTGAATGCCCACTTCATTAGATATATTTATTTTATAATTGAGTGTTATTCTTTGCATCTTTTCCCTCTGCCCATAAAGCACCATAACCAATTATATCTATAGGATTATCAATATTCTTTGAATTTTGTGAATCTCTTACTAATTTACCAACCATAAAAAATTTATACATATCTTCAAATGTAAGATCTGATTTTAACTTATGTCTCCACAATACATTCATAATTTTAGCTATTGATTCATGTGTATCTTTGGCATCACCATGCGTTCTTGCCCTAGCACCATTAATCAATTGTTCTGCTTTTTTTAATGCTTCACTACGATTCATTTTTATCTCCTATACTTATGATTTTATTATCTATATCTCTCTTGTTCCACAAATAATTTAACCAACAAGCAGCTTTATACTTGTTCCAACTAAAATCCATAACTCTAACTGTTATACCACAGTTCTTTAATGCTTGTGTTTGTTTAGGTGTTACAGCCTCATTCAACCATCTTTTACCTTTTCTTGCACCGTCACTATCCTCAATCTCTCTTAGGAAGTCATCAGCAGATGCTACAGCTTGTTCCTTAGTACCAACACTAACCACCCTTAATCGTCCATTAGAACGCTTTACAAGGGCTATAGACACATCATCTAAGTGTGCGACTAAACCAAAGCCATTAAATCCACTAGCACTCATGCAACGTCCATTATCAAACAAATCTACCCAACGATAAGGTGATCTATCCATAAGGTCAACTTCGGTCATAATAAAGTCTTCTAATACTTCTTTATCTTGTTTACCGAACTCATATCCACATAAAGGACACTCACGAGATGATAATGGTACAACTGATTCGCATTGTGGGCATGTTTTTTCAGGAGCAGCACCTGTTCCTCGAGCCTCTGAACCCTCTAAATCAACTGTTTCATCTAACGATCCATGTGTAAGTACACTTGTTCCAAAGTCTAAAACTATACAATCTCTTTTAATAATTCCAGGGTGTTCCTCGGGGTCTATTGTTCGCAGTCCACGACCAATCATCTGCACCATTGTAGATTTGTATGAACATGGTCTTGTTAAAACAATGCAACTAACTGGTGGAGCGTCAAACCCCTCGGTAAGCACAGCAACATTAACAACGACCTGAACATCTCCATGCTCTAAATCATGTAATATCTTTTGTCTTTCATCACTTGGAGTATCACCTGTAAGCAATTCAGCTCTAATGTTAGCTCTACGATATTCGTCACATACATCTTGTGCATGTATAATGGTAGAACAGAAAACAACTGTTTTTCTATCGATAGCTTTTTCTTGCCACTCCTGAACAATACGCTCATTAATGGCTCTTTTATTCATAATACGTTCAACTTCACCCATATCAAAATCAGATATGGTTTTGCGAACATTTTCTAATTCTTGTCTGACACCAACATCAACAACAAATGTCTTTGGTGGTACGAGAAAACCTTCACGAATTAATGTGGTGATTTCTATTTGATGCGAACAATTATTAAATATGCTGCGTAAACCTTTTCTATCTCCACGATTAGGAGTTGCTGTAAAGCCAACTATCTCAACTGAATTGTTAGCTTCTTTAACTCTATCAATAATTCTTGTATATGTTTCTGCTATTGCATGATGACTTTCATCAACTACAACCATGTCAAAGTCACACATATTTTCCAAATTGTTCGGTCTTGAAAGCGTCTGCACCATACTAAATATAGTTTCACCAGACCAATCTTTCTCTGATCCATCTACTACACTTGTTGTTATCTTTGGATTTACCTTTGAAAATTTTGTTCTGTTTTGCCTGACCAACTCGTCACGATGCTGCAAGATTAAAATCTTTTTGCCTTGCTTGTATCGTTTACCGACTAAAGCTGAAAGCATGATTGTCTTACCTGCTCCCGTTGGAGCGACAACAATAGTGTTTTTGTGTTTGGTAAGAGCAATAGAAGCATCGTCAACTGCTATCTTTTGGTATGGTCTAAGTATCATTAATTATCCTTTCATGGCTAGATGAAGTGGGTAGTTTGGCGGCGCTCGTACTACCCAAACGAGTTCTAGCAGACGAAGGAAAGTCTTGCCGCTAGAAATAAGTTACCCTTTAAGATGCCCAAGGTGGCACTACGCTACCTGCCGTGGTAGCTTGGGGTTCAGATGTTGGATTGCTCTGTTGAATAGGAGCAGCAGCTTGAGGTGCATGACCACTAGGAATATAATCCTTATGATCTGCAGCTATTGGGCTGACCATCTTATTCTTATCTGAATATCCATTAGTACCTTTTTCAATACCAATTTTAATACAGAACTCCTGACCTTGAAGAGCATCAACACCAGGAATCTTTCTCTTATTATTAGATTCAGGTGAAACGTCTTTAGGGTCAAGACCAAGCATACTATCAACTAAAAGACGTAAAGTTCTAAGACCGTTTATTCTTGCCTTAGAAATGCCTTGATCGTTTTTAGCATCTCCATCAAAAAATATATTTTGCCAAACCTTACGCTTGTCAAACTTACCACCAACAATAGTAAATTCAGCCTCTATATACTTCGCACTTGAATGTGGAGATTCCTTAAACATAGGCGTATTAGAAAACTCCTCTAGTGTTAAGTAGTTAGGTTTAATTAAAAGAATGGCACGAGCAATCGTTCCTTCAGGAATCAATTCAAACTCGGTATTTGTTTCGCTCATGGAAACATCATTTAAGTCAAGCATTATTCATATCTCCTTCTTTGCTGGACGTTACATTAGCAGGGTCAACAAAAGTCAATTCTCTTTCTGACTGCTTTACCCCACCACTCATTTTAGTCAGTAGTTTGCCTAAATGCGGCTCTTCCAATACATCGAGTCTGCCCGATCTATCTTTTGCTGGATACCCCCATTCATTTAACGTCTGACATACAAAAGCACGGTATGTGCCTGTATTCTCATCGCCAGTCATAACTGCCATTGTGATAACTTCATCAACAATTCCTGGAAGTTCACGACCAGTCTTAGTGCCGTCTATTTGTAGTTCAAATATCTTACGACCATAATCGTCAACTTTCTCATCAAGAATACCAACGAAAATTACATTCTTACTACGAATATGTTGCAAGTGAGTAAGCCAAGACATCATCTCTCTACCGTGCATACCATACACAGCACGAGTATCAACCTTGCCACTTCTCTCTGATTTATTATCAGCATGACCCATGCAATGCTGAAAACATAAACGACCTGCTACAGTAATACTATCAACAAATATGCTATCGTATTTGCTCATCATTTCTAATGGATCACCGTATAACGATTTTACATAATCGTAATGAGCATTACTGTAAGGTTGGTCGTCAGTTAAAGCTGGATTAGGACCACCTAAGAAACAAGCGAAGTCACGACATTCAGCCCATGTTTGTGGTCTTACCATGTCGATCATCCACCCCTCAATAGCTGCATCTCCAGCTTCTAAGTCCATAAACAATGTTGTTTGTGAATCTAAAGTTCTTGCTAGTGTAGTTTTACCAACGCCACTTTGACCACAAATAACAATCTTATGACCTTTTTTTTCAGCCAAACGCTCTTCGGCTGTTATTATCTTTAATCCCATACAATCCTCCTAAACTGATATATCTATGGTTGTGCCTTTAAGTTCAACAACTCTATGTTCTTGTAACTTAGCTTTGATCGCTGGTTGAGCTGCATTGTATTTCTTTTCTTCAACAGAATAAGTTAACTTTGCAAAGTGCCTAGCGTCATCAGGCTGCATTTCTGTAAACGCAACAGCGAGACCTTCTTGATCCCAAGTAACTTTCTTGCTTAATGTTACTTTGACCTTATAACCATCTTCATTAATAGTTACTGTTCCGTAATCTTTACCATCATCAGCTAGTCTGTCACGAGCATCATTCTGATACCTTTCAGCTAATACAATGTTAAGATTATTTATCTTTTCCTTAACTTTATCTAATTCTTTTTTTAAATCTTCTTTATAATGATAAAGAGATTCAATAGAATTATGAAACATTTTTTCGGCATTCATTGACCTTCCTTCCGTATATTTAAGTTGCTAGAAACTCTAAAATAGGAACTGTAAACCAGTTTGTCAACAATATTTGTTATTTTTTTTTGAAAGTAAGTAAAATGTCAATGTTATGAATGGCTAACATAAGTTTTTTCTTTAGCTTAAATTCAGGTGTCAATACGCCTTTTGCATCTTCTACAATGAATTTAGATTCACCGTTTTCATCTACTAATAAATATGTAAAGTCAGCGATATAATTACATATCTTTTGACCATTTACATTTAATTCGTATTTAATTTGTCTATCTAATTGGTCAACTACACCAGCTCTTTCCATAGACTTTAGCTGACCCCAACGCTCTGCTTCCCACCTAGAATCAAACTTTAAACCCATTGCAACTGTCTTTTTTGCAAAATACTTGTTGGGTTTCCCAACTTTTCTGGGTATAATTCTTTTATTATTGCTATACATGGGAGTTATTATAATGGCAGACACAACAAAATTCAAGTCAATTGGTATAGATGTTGACACTTATAACAAATTAAAAAAGATATGCGCTGATGAGAGACGCAATATTCGTCAACAAATATCTATTTGGGTGGACAAAGATTACGAACAAAGATTTAAAGAAGAAAATGTAACTCGTTTAGGAATAGGTACACTTAATAATTAAGCGACTTGTTCCTTAACACCTAAGTCTTCCATACGTTTTATTAAACGATTTGCACGATTAGTTACTTGTTTGTGCCATCTCGAATCTTCCATTTGAATTGCACATTCAAGCCAATCGTTGCTATCTATAGCAGCACGAAACTTAACAAATTTAGACAAACGAGGTCTGCCCATATTGAACATCATATTGCACAAGATTAATTGCACTTCTTCAGGTAAGTCATCAAACGTATCAAATAATTTTTTACATTCTTCAATTGTTACTTCTACGTCTTTAGCAAAGCATTCGTTAACTCGATCTTCTGATACTGGTGTGCCTACTTCTTTGTTATATTCTTCATCCCATTCTGTTATAAGGTGACCTATCCCATGCGTAGGTAGTCCTAAATGATCTAAGTATATTTCGTACTTACAACCCTCATCTTCTTTTAGCTCTTCTCTTAATTGCTCTATGTTCATTGAGTTAAATTCCTATATAAGTTTTGTCTTGATTCTGGTATTGATCTTGAAGCTATAGCTTGATCTTTAGGGCTAATTCCTAACGCAGCACCAACTCCAGGCTGTGTTATGTCTATACCACCGATAGATGTATTTATTGCTGGTGGTTTAACATTAGGAACATTTGTTCGCTCATTTAGAGGTGTTGGAAACATACCACCACTTTCAGGTTCTGTTCTTGAAGGCAAAATAGCTTGTTGAGCTGATTGCCTAACAACACGACCTATGTTTTCTGCACGATCTATTCCTGTATTAATTGCTTGTGAAACTGTAGCATTAACTCTATCTAAAGGATTAGCTCCACCTTTTTGCATTTTAATATATGTTTTTAAGTTTTCAGGTTTTGATCCTATTTTATTTAATATTTTAAATTTAGCTATGTCAAAAAACTTTTTAATAGGTGAATTAGTGTAAGCTGGAGCTGCAACACTACCTTCTTTACCTACATCTCCTAAAAATTCTATATCTTTAGCAAACTCTTTTAATGCTTTTGTATTACCTTTACCTAGAATTTGATCTAAAACTCTCGGCTCATAACCATCAATTAATTTTACTAACTTACTTGCTGCAGCTTGATTAGAAAATATTTCTCCGTCCACAGCACTAAGTATATCATCTACAACTAAACCTCTTAATTTATCCATTGTCGCACCGCTAGGATCTGTCTTTTCAAAAAAATCAACTATCTTTTTAACTTCTGAAGGACTTGCATTTCTTTTGGTTATTTGACCAACGGCTTCTTCTGGTAACAATTGATTGCTTTGAAGTTTGTTAACAACATTTATTTGATCTAATTCTGCAAAAGCCTTTTTAGCTTTTAACAGTTCTTCTAATGATTGTGTTAAAGTATCATCACCACCAATGTTTTTTATCTTACCAAGAATTGCAGCATCTAACTTATCAGGGCCAGACATAGCTATTTGATCTGATAATCTTTTGACTCTATTCCAATTGTTTCCAAATAAAATTTTACCAGTGGAACTGTCTCCAAATCCTAAAGAATCAATGTGAGCTTTAAACCTAGCTCCACTAAATTTTCCTGATGCGATGTCACCTATGTCACTAATGCCAGTTTTATTGATACCTTCATCTAAAAATCTACGAGCTAATTGTCCTCTGATGTCTTCAGCAGCATCATCTCCAACAGTTTTAAATAACTGTTTAAGTCTCTGTGGAGAATTAGATTTAACAACTCTGTCATAAAATTGATCTAATTCAAATTTACCTTTAGTACCAAAGCTACCTTCTTGTTTAGTTAAATTTTTAATACTTCTAATTAAACCAAATTGAGACAAATCTTCAAAGTTTTTCATAGCTTCTTTATAATAAGTCATAGAACTTGTTCTAAGGTCTGTTGCTTCTTTAAGTATTGCTTTTTCTGCATCACTTAGATTTTTTGAAGCTATATTTGTAAGGTTTGTTGCCTCTAATGAGTCGTCTAATGTTCTTATAATATTATCTATTTCTGGTAAAAACTCTCTATTTAACAAAGCATTTTCAGAAAACAAAGCATCATTCAGTTGTTTTCTTGCTACTGCTATTTGTCTAAACGATGCATTTTCACCTAAATCATCAATCGCCTTGACTGCTTTTGCAGTTTCTTCTGTTAAAGCGTTTATAGAACCTACTTTAGTAACTAAATTGTTAGTAGCGCTTTTTATATCTGCTGTTTTTAAAATTTCTGCTGTTTGTCCAGTTCCACCATCAGCAAGTCTAACTTGTGATAACAAATCATCAACTTTCCCAAATCTCATAGATGTTTCTGCTTGCATGGCAGAAAATGCTTTATTTATTTTTAGTAACAATTGTTCGTTAATGTCTACGCCATTGGCTGTAGCTTTTTCAATATAATTGATACTTTCCTTTACAGCCTTAATACTAGCATTAGCTGCTTCTTCTTCTAATTGCTTTAAAGATTTAAATGCCTGACCAGTCACATTTGAAAAGGCTTCTCCAGCTTCTTCTTTACCAACAGCACCCAATTGAGTTTTCAAAGCATCAGCTTTATCTAATATTTTACCTAAATTTATATCCATACGAGTTGTGTCTTTTAACACATTCTCTGCAAATTTTTGTTGATATGCAACAATTCCTGGTGCGCCTAATCTTTCTAAACTAGGAGCGTATCCTTCATCAACTAGTCTTTCACCTCTTGCTATAGCATCATCAGTAATTTGAGTTAACTTACCAGCTTGTCCAACACCTTTTTTAACTCCACCCACTACTGCTCTACCTGCTTTAAAAACTAAAGCTCCACCAAGCTCAAATGTTCCAGCTATAGCAGCTTCAGTTAAGGCATCTTTAGTTACTTCTCCAAAACTTTGTTGCTGTATTCCTAATAAACTTTCAATACCTTCTTCTAAATATTGACCTGCCGCAGCTCCAGCCGCAGCTCCAAAAGAAGATGTTATAATTCCTGGAGCAGTAATAATAGCACCTACGACAGCACCTGCAGTTTCTGGAATTAAACCTGCTAAATCGGCTACATCTCCAAAAGAGAAGCCTTCATCTTCCAATACGATATTTTTATCAGAGATATTTTCCATACCTCTTATTCTTTGACCTTCAGGAGTTAATGCAAGTCTGCCAAAAGAATCTTTTGTATATCCACCTACACCAACTTCATTTCTAAGTATTGCTTCTTGCTCTCCGTCTGTTTCACCAAAAGAAACTTTAGCACGAAGACCAGAATCAGCACCTGTTTCATAATCAAAGTTTTGATCAAATTTAGTAGCAAACTTTTCTCCAGCTCCTTCTATACCACTATATTGACCTAATTTTTCTGTTGGAGAAACAATTTGCATTATTCTTTCTCTTTCAGTTTCTGTAGGAGTTTCTCCAGATATTTGAAATTCTTTTATTCCATTATCAGTTTCTACTTTTATAATAGCCATTATTTATCCTGTACTTGATAAACGCCTTGTTCATTTACTTCTGAAGATAAACTTTTTTTCTCAAAATTAGGGCTTTTTCTTCCTGAATATCTATTTAATGTAGATAATCCTTGTCTAATGTCTCTTTTCCCTTCAACAACAATTAATTCATATACTTCTTGTAAAGCAAGTCTTAATGCAGCAGGAGAGCCAGTCTTCTTCATTTTTCCTATAATTGCCTCTACTCTTAGTCTATCATTATCAGATATTGTTTTACCAGCTTCCCCTAAAATTTTAGGTGAGTTTTTAGCGGCAACAGAATTTAAAATATATTCAACTTCAGCTGCATCTGTTGCTTTTCCACCATCTCCTATTCCAAAGGCTTGAGCAAATCCTTTTATGTCATCTGCAACTTGACCTCCAAAATTAAGTTTACCATCACTACTAATTTTAAATGCTTTTCCTAATTGATCTGATAATTTATTTATTTTAGTGTCCATTCTTTTAAATCTACCATAGTAATCATCATATTTTTCAGGATTAAAGAAGCCTCGTTTTGGTTTGTCAGGTCCTTTATAATTTCCATTAAGCCTTTGTACTGGAATTTTAAAATCGTCTCCAGCGTCATTAAATAAAGGTATATCTTCATACTTTGTTAAATATTTTTCACCCCATTCTGGAGTTTTCATAGTGGCTGCTAAAACTTTTTCGTAAGTAGAATTAGGTACAATTTCATATTGTTCATTAAATTCTTTATTATTAGTTAAGTTATTTAACTCATATGAATTTAACATTGAGAATTGACCTTTATCAAGATTAGAAGCAATTCCTTTAAGTCCACCTTTGCCTTTAGGAACTATGTAATAGTTCTTTCTATTCATGGCGGCATTTTGGTCTTCTTTGGTTTTACCTAAAGCATATTCACCAGCCTTTGCACGAACAGCCTTAGATTCAGCAACAGCTTTTCTAAAATCAGGCATTGCGGCTTCTCCAGCCTCACCGGTAGCAGTTAATATCTTACTTACATCAAATCCTTTACCTGCTCTATTCTGCATTAGAGCTAATCCAAATGACATCAGAGCTTGTTTTGTATCAGGCTCTCCTGATATATCTAAACCTGTTGCATCACCAAATTCTTTTATGTACTCGTCATAAGTCTGTGGTTCAACTCCTGGTCTTGCTTGTGCAAGAAATTCACTAAGAGCTGTCTTTGTAGCTGTTTGTGCTGCAGTTAAATTTTCTCCAGATACGTCAGTATCCGTTGTTTGTTTAGTAATATTATTTTCTTCTTCTGCTATTTCAGAACCATCTTTGTCATCTGTTGTGCCTTTATCAGCATTGTTGATTACATCTTGAATTGAGATACCATCAGGAAATTGAGTATCAACAAGTCTTTTTTGACCTTGACCACCGTCTTCTGTGTCAAATGCGTCATACAGTCCTTTTGGAACTAATGAACCTAATCCAGTTTCATTTGTTGGAAGTCCAAATTCTAAGCCAGCCATGTTAGACGCTATTTTTTGTGCGTCTTGTTCTCTTTCATCATCACTTTTTTGACCCATATATTGACCAATACCACTTAAAGCTCCGGGAACATTAGAAACTAAGTCAGATGCTACCTTAATAGGTCGAAAAGCGTTTCTTAAAAGTGCGTCAGTATATGATCCTTCAGCACCTAAAGATAATAAATTGTTGGGGTTGCTTCCATAAAATTCATCATCTGTATAGGCTCGAGTGTTTTTTCCTATTAACTCACCTAAACCTTTACGTTTATCTGCACCAACTATTTGGTCAACTAAACCAGGAGCAACACTCATAATTCCTTGTGGTCTTTTTGCCATCTTTTACAGCTCCTATTTACCCGTTGGGCCGCCACTAAAAGGTGCGATTTGTGATAATGTTGTATAAGCTCCAATACCTTGTAAAAATGGATTTGCAGAAGGTGTTGTTGCTTGTGATATAGTAGAAGGAATACTTGCACTTGGCATTCCTTGTAATAAATTTTGACCTAACTGTAATCTTGTGTAAGGATCTTGTGCTGTTTGCAATTGATTTTGTCTTGTGGCGTCTAATTGTGCTTGTTGTTGTTGTTGTCGCATTGCACCTAATTGACTTAATTGCGATACATCTGCTTGACCTAGAGCTTGTTGCAGACGACCTATATCTGACGTTGTACCTGCCAAAGTACCAAATGCTTGACCAATACCACCTGACAATCTTCCTGCTTCTTGCGAGGCTTTTTGAGCTTGTCCAAATCCAGCTGATAATAATCTGGCTAATGTATCAGCTTTTGTGTTCTGTAAATTTCTTTCTGTTTCTGCTCTTTGAACACCTTGTCTTGATCCACCAAAAGCTCCTGATTGTATAGCTTGAGCATCTGCTCCAGCTCTTCTAATATCAGCTTGCCTATCAAGTTGCGTCATTGCTGAATCAATAACACTTTGTTGATAAGGATTCATAAACTTATCTATATTTGCTTGTGATGGCTGTAAGAAACCTAATCCACTAGTCAAAGCCTGTTGAGCAGCTAAGTCTTGTTCTTTTGCTCCTTGTATAAAAGGCTCGTAAGAACCAGACAATTGTTCGCCTAATCCTATTGCAGAAGAACGAAGTGGGTCCATTCCAGCTATTTGATAATCTGGTAATCCTAAAGAAGAATCTAAAAGACCTTTACTAGTTTGATCTTCACCATCAAATTCTCCAAATCCAGTTTGCAGTAATCTTTTTTGCAAACCTTCAAGAAAAGGTGGTAATCTATTTATATTTTCATAGGTTTGAACTGCCATTATGCCCTAGCCTCCAAGTTATCCATCATATCATAAGCTCTTTGAATACCTTTTCTTTGATTTCCACCGCCTAATCCTTTAACTGCGTCTTTAGTTAATACAAATTCACCCGCCATAAGCATAGCAGGTACGTCATCTTTACGCCCAGAACCTTCGCTTGGGTCTATACCTCCGTTTCTACGAGGAAAACCCATCTCTCCACCCATATTAGCATATGTTATGCCACCAAGTTTACCACTAGGACCTCCATAACCAAAAGGTCTTCTTTCAAATGCTGTTCTTGTATCTTCTTCCTCGTTTCCAGCGAGTAACTGAGCAATTAGTCCAGCACTAAGACCTTGACCTAAGTTTGATCCTAATATTTTACCCATAATAGTATCGTCACCTATACCTAACATATTTAACAAGCTCGATTCACTACCACCTGTAACTACTTTTTTAATACCTTCTGATGCTGTGTCAGTTGCTGTTTTTGAAATAGCCTCTGGAACTGCTTGATTACGAGCAAGTTCTTTTGACATGTCTTTTCCAATCGTTCCAGCTTTAACAGCAGCTTGGTTTGTTGCGTTTGATCCAGCTTCTGCACCAGTTCCGCCGCCAAACAATTGACCAATACCACCTGATAACAAACCAGCCATGACAGCATCTTTTGTTTTGCCGCCACTAAGTTTACTAGTTAAAGCACCTGTTAACGCTCTTGATATAAACGGATTGACAGCAGATGTACCGAACAATTGTCCTAAACCAGCTCCAACAGCAGGTCCTGCGACTGCACTAAGAGCTATTGGAGCAATTTGTTTTAATAATTTACCTATACTCATTCTAACACATTACCTTATTTTAAATATATATTCAATCCTATATCTGTGCTAACGCACTTGTTGTCACTCTTGTCTTCGATAGTTCTTGTATACTTGCCACAACATGCAACCTATTTGCTGTTGCTGCTGTTGCTTTC